>JGI20214J51650_10001657_pt1 | contig 14141 bp, 11 predicted proteins | sample WetSurMetagenome_FD_51650 | JGI IMG/M metagenome (IMG submission 51650) | reverse complement strand
GCGGTGTCGAATCTAAGTTTCGTAAGGAGGGAAAAGTCGTAACAAGGTGGCCGTAGGGGAACCTGCGGCCGGATCACCTCCTAAGTAAAAAGCGCATGAATGTGCTTAATTGGAGGAGCAAGGAGAACATTAGAGCAGAACACAGGATACGTCAAAGCCCAACCATATTAGCAATATAGCTCAAAAACAACGGGTTTCAAACAATATCTTATCATTTTTTATATTTCAAGAATATTCGTTGATTTGTTGAAAATTGATTTTAAGTCAACGCCTAACACATTCTATGACTCAGCATTAACTCAAAAAATATGGTGATATTGATTCATCTGAAATAAAGCTTATATGCTAAATTGTCGAGTTAGGGGTTGGATGGATAGAGTATGAAAGGAGCCATAATATTCCTTGTAGTATTCGCCATAGTTGTCGTCATAACGTTGGGTAACACTGCCCTCCCACCTGGATTATATCTCTACAACATGTTTTTGCCAAACACCGAAGCAGCGTCAGGTTACTTCATAGCTGGAAGCTCAATTAATGCTGTCACTGCTATAATAGCAGTCATAAACGGAGTCATCTATGCATTTATCGCTTGGTTGATCTTTACGCTGGTAACCATGGGGAGAAAGAAAGACAAAGTCAACCAGAACGTAGTTGTCAATATTCACAACGACTCTCAATCTCCACCACCGCCACCACAATAATCAATACAAATCAACCAATTTTTTTTCCTAAAGACCAGCAGAGGCTTTGCAACAGAAGAAGTTAGAGTCAGACTCAAAAGAATAGTTGTTCAGTGCTTTTGTGTATTTTTGTGATTTGGAAAACATGTTGGTTTTTGNTTTCCTCCGTAAGGCTGACATTCTAAAAACTAAGTGTTTTTAGAGTTTGATTAAACAGCCAAAGGCCACTATACGTTCAACGCAGGTAGCGTAGAAACCAATCTGCAGAGGCTTTAGCTACTAGTTCCAAAGTTCCAGGCTCCTCAAAAAGGTGTGTTGCACCGGGAATAATGGCGAGCTTCTTTTCATTTGTCATTTGGTCCATTGCAAGTCGGTTTAGTTCAATCACTTCGGTATCCAAACCACCTACTAACAACAGAGTGGGTGCCACAACACTTGGCAAATATTCTCCTGCAAGATCCGGGCGTCCACCACGGGAGACCACAGCCATTATGTCGTTTGGGAGTTTTGCAGCCGCTATTAAAGCAGCAGCTGCTCCCGTACTTGCCCCGAAATACCCGAAAGCCAAAGTCTTTGTTAAGAGGTCATTTCTAAGCCATTTGGTTACCCAAACAAGACGCATAGCGAGCAAGGCTATGTTAAATCGGTATTGGCTAGTTACGACGTCGATTTCTTCCTCTTCTGCTGTGAGCAGGTCGAAGAGTAGGGTTGCGATCTTGACTTTGTTGAATTCTTTGGCTACGTATTTGTTCCTGGGGCTGAATCTACTACTGCCACTGCCATGCGCAAACAGCACGACTACTTTGGCGCCTGGCGGCATGGTCAATGTGCCATCCACTTCTACATTGCCAATGGGGATTTTCATTTCAGTTTGGTTATGAATCATGCTATCACTACACATTTGAATCCCGAAGTTTTTTCTGTCTATTTTCATGTAGCAATTTGTTGACTTCTTCGTCTTCAGTTTGGCTAAAGTCGCTGTAGAATTGTCCGATAGCCTGGAAGAACCCAGGCGTATATAGGGCGACGACACGGTCCGCCAACTTTTCCAGTTCTTCAATCGTTTGAGGAGGACCAACTGGAATTGCAACAGTTACGCTGGCTGCTCCCCTATTTTTAACCGAAGCCAACGCAGCCTTCATCGTAGAACCGGTAGCTATTCCATCATCAACAATAATAACATCCAATCCCTTTACGTCAGGGTATCTTGCATCTTGCCTGTATAGTTCTAATCTACGATGAATTTCCTGTTTTTGCCGCTCGGTTTCTTCTTTAATGTATTTTGGGCTAACGCCTAGATAACTGATCAAGTTGTTGTCGAGAATTGTTGTTCCATCCTCAGCCACCGCGCCAATAGCTAGTTCCGGGTTGTTGGGAGCNCCAATTTTACGTGGGATAATCACATCCAAAGTCAGTCCAAGCTTCTCTGCAATCACATAACCCACAACGACTCCTCCGCGGGGAATAGCTAAGACAATTCCGTTACCTTTAAAATCCTTTAAAGCTAATGCAAGCTTTTTGCCAGCCTCGATTCGATCNGAAAAATAGGCCAAGTTTTTTCCTCAAAAATCATTGGTTACATAATAAGTGAATTTAAATATAAAAAGAGAATGCATAAAAAATTACTTTTTCTGAAGCAACATGTTGATCATTAATTTCTTTTTGTAAGAGTAGAGTTATCCTTGTCAAATGCATATTCGCCAAATCTTGCTGAGTAGTAGAGTCTTAAGTATTCTGCGGCGTACTGTGGTTGGAACGGCAGGTCCTGAGGGAGAAGCTGCTCTTTAACTTGCAATTGATCTTCTATGGCTGCTTCAGCTAGAGGGTAGTTGAGTAGAAACTCCTTACGTTCGCTGTAAACTACCAGTGTTTGGACTGCCTCATCTATGTATGAGAGGTANTGGGGGAGTCTTTCCATTATTTGGTTTATCTTGTACGTAGATGGGTTTCCNAGAATTTCGGTGGCTTGTTTAAGTTGTTCGCGCAGGGTGCTGTTTTTCTCCCATAGATAGTCTTTGGTTGGAAGTAGTCGATCGATTACTTCTTCGTTGCTGATCATTCCAGCATAGAGCATAGATAGGATATCGTTTGCTATGGCTATGTAGTCTTGAATATCGTCCTTTAGGGTTACAATATCCAAAAGGTCCAACTCGGCTTTTTCTGCCCTCTTCGCTGCGTCAGCTTTCATTGTTTCAGCTTTCTGGATGTAGCTGAGTACTTTTGGTGTTTGTTCGCCGAAAACGGGCGGTAAAGCTTCAGTTTGTCGACTTAGATTGGCGATGGGTAAGAGTGAGCTTTGCAGGTATTTCATGGACGCCTGGATCTCTTTTCCGTACTGGCGTTTCCAATTATTGAGCGCATTATAGAGTGCATCGATGGCTATCCATGGTGCTTCTTTCTTTTCTAGTTTTTCATTGGCGAATTCGGCTGCTCGGCATTTCTCGGGAAGAGAGGGATCGTAGAGCGGTCTTATTATATCATATATTGGCTTTGCAATCTCGATTGTTTCCTTGGTTAAGCCCCTACTTGCCTCTATGATTTGTTTAATGGCTTCAATTCTTTGTTCCACCGGCATCTCTTTTTGGTAAACTACATTTAAGGTGGTTTTGATTTTTAAGCCAGAGTCTTTGAGTTTTCCTGCCCAATTAGAGTATTCACAATAAGCGAAAACTTGATACTCTGACAAGATAGTTCCAAGTTCTGCTTCTAAAGCCTCATGATCTCTGGCAAGTTTTTCTAGATCGTCAAATTTCTCATCTAATTCTTCCTGAACATAAGCGTTTCTTTCCGCATTCCTCAGGGTTTCTTCTAGAGCTTCCTTGATTATGCTCATTTTTCCCTCAGGAGCACTCACTATAACAGGTATGTTTGCTTTTATGTTCTCTAGTTGTCCTTCAAAAACTACTACTTTATTCATGAGTGCTCTGGCTTTATCAGTTATTTCCCTGTTTGAAGCCCGTTTCTTTGGTGCATAATCCATGAACGCTACAGGCAAAGTAAAGAGAAGTGTGGCAAAAATTCCTAAGACCATCGTTGTTCCGCTGACGTCCGCCGTGAAAGCCAAAGGAGTTTGAAGGGCACTTAGAAGAATAAAAAACAACGCAGCCGCGATTGTGGCGGTAAAGCAAGGAAAAAGCTTATCACTATTGCCAATTATGCCTCCTTTAACAAGCATCCGAGTGAAAAACACAAGGGTCAAAGCAAGTCCCACAACAACGATTACAAACATGAGTATGCCTGGGATTGAGTCTCGGTACTGAGTAACAGCATCGCCGATTGTGCGTCCAGTCCAGTCTGGAGTCCAAGTGGTTTGACCAGCGATGTCATAGAATACTTTTGATAAATCATATAACCGAAATTGGCTCATTGACCCAGCTAAATCCTTGCCGATTGAAGTCAAAGGGACAAGTAGCGGTGGGGCAGAGCCTGGTTCAAGCCACCAGTCTGACCTTACAATCGGTAAGACCGTATATTGGAAGTACTGCATGATTTGCAGTGGGACCGAAAGCAAGACAAAGTAGATGATTGAGAGGCTAACATATTTTTTAAAGAATACAGCTGAAGCCAATAGTATTGGAATTGCCAAAAAGTAAATCGGGCCAACGAAGAGTGTAGTGACCGCCAATATTCCAAAATCTGTGGCTAGGGCACTCTTATAACGGTTAAAAAGTGCTGGTGGAACCACAAACAACGCCATCCAGATAATGATGAATGCAACGCGGATCTGCATATCACCAAGGAACGAAATAAAGTATAATTGGGCTAAATGATACATCAATCCTAAGCCGATAATGACTCCGCCAATTGGCATCCCAACACGCGGAATTTTAAAAGTAACAAAGGCCACCAGAATAGCTATGAATATAGGTAGCGGTTGGGGAAACATCGGCAGAATAGACATCCCGACTCCCATTGCAACGGCGGTGAAAAGAAAAGTAACCATCTTAAGGAAAGAAGATTCAAGATGGCGTTCCAGCTCTTCTTTCTCTTTTCTCTTCTGTTTTTGTGTTTGATACCAAGACTCTACTCCAGAAATTTTAAAGGAGGGCTTCTTCACGTAATCAACTACCTAAAACCTTATTTTAGGTAAACTCCTCTTAAACCTTATGCAGGTAACTCGGATGAAAGATGGCAAAGATAGTTTTAATGTACTAGAAAGCATAGAAAAACATATAGAAGCTCTAAAACCGCTGTTGCCNAAACAAGCTCTAGTTTGCATTGGCGAATATCCCATAAAAATACTCCTCAAGGAACCAGGAGTTAGCAATGAGTTCACCTTGCCAATTCTGGTTGAAAAATCCAGCGAAGAAGTNTTCAAGTGGCTCCCCAGAGGATACAAAGCACATTTGGTTTTAGGATTTGAGGACANTCATATTGATACCCATTTTTGGTACAACATTATGCCAGCCATTATGAAGGATGATTCGGTAATTGATAGCCTTCAGAAAAAAACTTCTGAAAAAATTCGTTATGCAACAATTTTTTCCTCAATCTGGGATGGACTTGGAAGCGCTTCCTTACCAACTTTCATAAGTAAATTTAAAGCCGCAAACATGGATACGTTTTCCATGGCAGTTTTGCCCTCGAAAATACAGCCCATCGATGCACATTTTAATGCTTATGCTGCCTTGAAATTATGCTCAGTTACAGAAGGGGCAACAGTTCTTCTTATGGGTAGAGATCAAGTTGAAAGTTATGAGGGAGTTGACCGAATAGGTGAATCAATCAAGGGAAACACGGTTCTAAAATATCTCTTGAACCTGTTTTTAGCCAAAGACTCTCTTGTAGAGGAAATCTCTGAGTTATCTCGGACTTTTAACACTAAACTGTTTGCGCCGATCGTAGTTACAGGCGCAAGCTACAATGTTTATGGATCCATAGAGAACATGCTAAACGCCGCGCTGCTAAAACCCTTCTTAACGTTTGATTTGTCCACGGCTTCACTTTTATACGTTGTTTTACGTATGCCCATGAAATTAAGAGATAAGCTTCCTAGGGGAAAAATTGAGTTAGCTATAACAAACTGGTTCAAGAAAAAAACAACCCTCCAATCCGTCTACATAGCAGAACCCATCTACACCGAAGATATGACTGATCGCGTAGATGCAGTGCTATTTATGGGTGGCTTTGAAATTGGCAAAATGCTGTCTGATTTGGAGCAGAAGGTTTTACCACTGAAGTATCTGGCAGTCGAGAAGGGGTTCATGACGGAGGATGGAAGTTTCATAATTAAGGTTGAAGAAAAACCAGCTATTGCCGAAGTATCGATTGCCGAAGCTTCCCCAGATATGAAACCATCGTTGTCGATTGTTCAGGAACCCCTCAAAGAAAGTCAAACTGAAACATTTGAACCCCAAATAGCACCTATCACTACTGAAGTCAATTCTGAACTTCCAACTCTGAAAGAACAACCAAAAACTGAAGTAACACCTTTGATCCCCGAAACCCAAAGCGTCAAAAACATGTCACCCGTAGCTGCCCCAGAGAACATGCCTGAAATAGAAATTGTTGAAGCGCCCCTGGCGGATATAGAAAAAACACTCGAGCTCAAACCGTTGGAAAAGTCAAAGAGTGTAAATCGAACTAGAAAAGCTGAGAAGTCGATCGTTGACGAAGAAAAAATACAAAAACCAACAAAGCCAAAGCGCGTGCGAAGTACAAGAAAAGCTGCGACCAAAGAAAGCTAATTAAAATAAAAAGGGTTGCAGGTAAAAGCCTGCTGTTCTTATTACTTTTTGTTGCCGTTGGCATATATGCCGCTGTCGCGGTTTATTTCCCTAATGAGGTTTGTTGCGTGTACGCCGTGTTCAAGTAGATAGCTACGTGAAAGGTATCTTTCGAAGTCGCTGGATTTGCTGTAGAGTAACTGCATTTCATCGTAAGCTTCCATGTCTTCGGGTTTGCCTCTTCCAGCCACAACCATAATTCTAGTTGTCCACGGATCGCGCGATTCAATGACACGGACGGTTACGGTTCTGGAGACTTCGCTTGTTACATATCCTGCGAGGGCAGTGTATATTTCCTGTGACATGTCTTCGGTCCACATTTTTGGTGGTGTAGAAATTGTCACCCAGAGGTAGTCGGTTTTGTATGAGGGTTTAAAGCCCATGATGCTTGGGGTTTTAAAGGCTCGGACAACACTTTTCATGTAGTCTTTGAAATGATCAATGTCGAGGATGTCTTTGTAGATGATTTCGGATGTAAGGTTTTCTTCCTGTTCAGTGAGGATCTTGAATATGATTTTCAGCTGTTCACGTTGAGTTAGATCAGCGGATTTTTCATAGTAGCGTTTTGGCGCCACTATTTCTGCGATTTTAGCTTTATATTCACCGTGGAGATCAACGATTTTGTTGAGGCGTTTACGGTATTCCGAGATAAGTTCAAAGCGTTTGGAAAGTTTCTCGTAGAGTTTTATAGTGTTGTCGATTTTGTCTAAGTTTTCGATTGCAAAGGATTCTTCCTGTTCGACGCGTTTAAGTTCTCGGTCGATGTCGAGCAGTTGTTCTCTGGCGTAGCGTTTGCTGCTGAAAAACTTTCGGACTTGTCGCTCCATCTTGGTTTTATCGAATTCTTTACGTTTCTTTGTTTCTTGGACACTCATNACTTCGTTGTCGAAGTTTCCTCTTTTCCGCATGCGTTTGGATAGGATTTCGTTGATGTAGGTTAAGTGTTCATCGATCATTTTGGATTCGTCGGCTGGAGTTCGAAGCATGAGTTGAATAACTAGATAGATGCTTGCTAGTTCGTCTTGGATGTCTTTTAACTCTGCGAGTTCTGTTTGGCATTCAGGTAAAACTTCGTAGTATCGTATTAAGGCGTCNGTTATGTATCTGGTTTCGTCGTAGAATTTCAATATAAGCATTGATTTCTCGGCGAGTTCAGCTATGTTGACGAGGTCTTCAAGAACCTTCTTTTGTCGAAGTGTAAAGATTTGAGAGCTTGGGATAAGTTGGTTTAGACGCTCAACAATTGTGGCTTTCTTTGCACTGAAATCCAAGTAAGTCTTGGTTAGGTTGGTAAGCAGAGCTTCAAGGCTGTCCATCTTTCTTGAGCCTTCTTTTCGTAGCGTTAATGCTATGATGGATTCTTCGATTGGACCGATTTTACCCATCAGTTTAATTGTTGANAGATACTGAATTATATCCTCTAACCAGTTTTTAACTTGGATTTCGATGCCTTTTACATGCAGCATTCTGTCGTCTTCAAGGCGTGGGTTGCTGTTAATCGTTGTTTTGAGTTTTTCTTCAAACTGTTCCTCATTGAATGTTCCTGTTTTAATGAGGTAGTTTTTGAAGAGTTCTCTAGTGANGTCGCTATCGACCTTTATTATGCTATTTATCTCTTCAAGTATGTCGAGTTTTTCTTTTCTTGATTCCTGTAGCATCTGCATCGATTCAAAGTCAAGCTTGAACGCTAAAATGTAGTCTTCAACGGGATACATGACTTTGGTCATGCCAAGTGTGTGCGCTGAGTTGTTAGTTAAGCCAACTTCGGTTCCTATGCCGCCTAGAAGGTCTGCTAAGTCGAAATCCATCAGAGTATAAAGTAGGTCGACAACCATTTCGTCCATTTCTTGTCTAGCACTAACGATGTTTCCTACTTTGGAGAATGCAGGAAGTAGCGGTAAGTAGATTAGCGCATTGAGTGGGTTACGGTAGGGTTCGCCGTATCCTTTGATTACATAATCATTGTAGTCTTTGTTGAGTAATAGATTGAGCTCATTTAGGGCAACGAATGATGAGCATCCTTTTGCAGGCGGGTCATCTCCGCCGCAGGGTGTAATCACAAAGGCGATGATTGCTACTCCTGACCCTAATACTTTTCTGAGGTGCTTAACAAAATCAAAGAAAATGCCGCTTCCAGTGCCGCCTCCAAGTCCATAAACCACAGCCACTGTGGGGGTGACTATGGCGGAAAGAGCTTGTTCTTTGAACGAGTTTATGCAGTTTCTGATGATGCCAAGTTGATAATAGTTTAGAGCGTAAATTGCTTTGGCGAGTGCACGTCTGCGTCCTGCTCCACCCGCCATGGGTGGGATAGCCATGGTTGTTTGGAGCCAAGGTTGGAAGTTTACAAGTTTTGAGCCTTCACCGATTAGGTATTCGCTGTATTTTTGGTTAATGAAGTCAAACATTGCCTCAGCAGTTGGGAACTTCACAGATTGCGCGATTAGTCGCATTCTTTCGCGGGGTATGCCTGCTTTAATCATTTGTTTAGTTATTTGTTCATTGGTTTCCTGCAAACTTCTGATTTCTGGGTCAGCAATGTCGATGGCTAAAAGAGAAAGACGTGTCAGGTCGTTCTCCATTAGCTCTTTGGTTTTCTTGTTGGTTAGGAAAGTTTCGACGATGTTGGTGCCGGCTGAGCCGAGCCCAATCAACTGAACGCTGTTTTGGTATATTCTCGTAGCCTATCACATCCCGACTAATCTTTTCAATCTATCTTTAACTGATTCAAGGCTTGAAGACATTGCCTTGTCGATTTTGGATGCTCTAAGGGTTAAGCCTTCTAAGTCTTTAATTTGGTCCTCAACTATAAGTTGGAAATAGCTCACTTTTCCACGGACTCTCAAGAAGAGGACTGCGAATATTACCGCTAAAGCGGCTACTATACCTACGATTGGTAGGAACAAAGATTCCATAGTTGAAGACACTGGTGCGTTAGCAGTGTTGAGTCCATTTAAGAGAGTCGTGGCATCAGTGACATCTCCAGCATTAGCTATTGTTCTAGAGGCGTTGAGAACGTTAGTGAAGATCTCGATGTATCCTTGGGAAACTCCGTCAGAAATGAGTTTATTTAGTTTTGTTTGCTGCTGACTGTAGAGGACGTTAAAATTAGCTAAACCTGCACTAGTTGCTTGAACGGTTATTTGGTCAAGGGCAGTTCCGCCTGAACCTCCGTATAGGCTAACAACGTTAACAGTTTGTGCGACGGTTGATACGCTGCTTGGAACCTTCCCATAAAGAACCATATCAAAGGTTCCTGAGGACCATTTGAAAGTTGTAGATTGGGCAGCTGGGTTGTAAGTGGAGCCCATGTCATACGTTGAAGATTGAAGGCTCCAATAGCCGCTTGGGTTTGACGTAGATTTTTGCAAGCTTGTTGCAAGTCTTAGTGTATCTGAGCCTAGTGCAACAATGTTTATAGTGAATGTGACTTTAATGTCGGCTCCGGGCAATACTGGTGCTAAGATGTTAGTTGTGTTCGTTGTGGGGTTGTATTGAACTAAAAGTTGACCTGACGAATCTTCAATTGTGTAAGTGGTTATCCACTGTCCTTCGCCTACAGCTTTAACGGGGGCAAAAGACACTATCATCATGGTTGTTAAAATGATTAGAAGACTTAGAGCTAGAATTTTATTTTTCAATTTGGCACACTCCTTAGCTTTTTAAGTTTTTAATACTTATAACATTTACGCTATTTTAATAAAGATTAAAAAAAATAATGGATTTTTTTAGTTTTAATGCCTGGTCGCTTCTTGGGCTCTCTTAAGGGGTATTCTCTTCAGAGTTTGTCAAGTCTGCTTTGCAAAGCAAGTGATGGATTCGAAAATAACGTGGGTCCATTTTTCATGGAACCTTGAAACTCACCCACTTGTTACTGAGCGGGACAAGAGATAAGAGAATTCAAGTGTATCACAAATGTAGTACAGTGGTCAGTAATGAAAATAATAAATGTGCGCTTACCCGACAAAATAGCCTCAGACATCGATAAATTAGCCAAGAAACATGATCTCACTCGATCAGAAGTCATGCGTCAAGCCTTAACTATCTATCTTCACTTGACAGAAAATGTCGGCACTATGCTAAGACCTATAGTTTTCCAANTAAAACCAGCCCAAATCGCCTATACACGAAAAGGTGATGTCTCCGTCCTAAAAATTCCCACTGGACACGCCATTGTAGTGGGTTCAACCTCAAGTGGCGCTGTCGGCTCCAAAGAAATGGATAAAGTCAAAGTGGAGGGACGGGTGCTGGGCAAGTTTTTAGCGAGAGTAGCTTTGATGGATGTCACTGCGACTGGTGCATTTCCTGTCCTTCTATCTGTAACCTTAGGTGTTGAGAAAGAGCCAACAGGTAATGCGATACTTGATGGAATAAGGCGTGAAGCAAGAGGTATTGGACTTGACCCAAACCAAGTTTTAATGGAAAACACTGAGGACAATTTTGAAACCGTACAGACTGGTGTTGGATTAACCGTTGTGGGTTTTGCAAACGAAACTGATTTGAGGCTTGGAAAGACCTTGCCAGGCGATATAGTAGTTGCAATCGGCAAACCCAAGGTAGGCGACGAAGTCATGGCTGCTGAAGCACATGGGGAAATTGCAGACCTCAAAAACGTCACCCAACTCTCGCAGAGGAAATACATTCATGATATTGCACCCGTGGGAGGTTTTGGGATTACTAGTGAAGCAAGAATGATGGCTTATGGCGTTGGGAGGCAACTGAAAATATTTGATGTTCAAGGGTTGGATTTGAACAAGTCAGCCGGTCCAGCAACAGTTATCCTTGTCACTGTTGATAGGGAAAAGATTGAAGATTTAAGTTCTTTAATTTTAAAACCAATTAATGTGGTAGGGGAAATTCTCTAAGTTTTTACTTTTGCATGCCCTGTAGCAAGTGTCCGTTGCGGTCAATTTCTCCACTGCGAATTCGTGTTGTGGAAATAGGAGTACTGTTTTCGGCTTGGACCATGTCAACCGCGACGATTTCAAGGGGAGGTATCCCCGCCTTGTGACGAGCCTCATTTATGGAACCAGCCGTTTCTGCGGTTTCTTTGCTCACAACCAACGCTTCCAACCCTTGGCCTTTAATAGTTAAGCCATATGGATCTTTAAGTGGCACAATTTCCGCCCTATCCATCAATCCTATATCAGCCAAGTACGAAGCGAGTTCTTTTCGCCGCTCGGTAAAACTAGCTGTTACATGCGGCTTACCCATCTTTGCCACAAACTCATCGGAAGACAAACCGATGACAACTTTTTCGCCAACTTCAAAAGCCTTTCTCAGCAACGCTTTGTGCCCACGATGAAGGACATCGAAAGTTCCTCCTACTGCAACTTCGCGGTATTTCTTCATTTAATCAGCCTAGCGCCCTGAAAATCTATCTTACTGACTAATACTTGTTGTGAGGGCAAAGCTTGCTTAAAAGCTTCTGCCACCGAGTTGGCGTTCTCTTCATGCACCACGGCATGTACTGCTTCCCCAATCATGTTTTGGGCTGCCCCAATTGCACCCGCTTTTTTCGCTGCGGCTACCAGTTGGCGAATGCTATCCGTTGCGAAGCCTGCCTTTTGAGCGAACTCCCAGCAACAATCCATGAAATTTTCTATGCTGGGCTCAATCAAGATGGTGTCGAGAGCTTTTTTTCCATAGCTGTTGATTTGGCGTTTTTTCTCAGAAGATGAGAGTATTGTTTTAGGGATTTTTGTCTGCAAGTAGCCAGCGACAATCATGTAGTCCGATGTCATAGGAATGCGGTCAAGTTGGCAAATTCCAGGTGCGCCAGGTTCAACAACGAGGACGCAGCCACCGCTAAAAGTCAATGAGCTCACGGTACCTAAACCAGTTTGGCATTCGATTTCTGCAACGTGCGCAATCTTTCCAATCTGATTATAGGTTAGAGGCAACGAAATGGCTTCTGCGAGAGCTAAGCCAGCGGTTAGTGCTCCACCAGCGCTGGTGCCAAAACCCATGCCAATGGGCACTTCGATTTCGTGTTCAACCTTAACAGCGTAATTAGCGCTGGTCTTAGCAAGAAGCTTCTCAACAACGTTCTCGGTGGTTTTTGCTTCCACAACATGTTTAGAATTGATGAAAACTTTGATGCTGTTTTCTTCTGCTTCTTTTGCAGTTACAGTAGTTTTAACTCCCTTCTCAAGTCCGAAACCTCCACCGATGGCACCCTTTTTTTCCAGGTCAGTTATAGGTTTGCCGTTTTGGGTATCGTGGATTTGGAAGAAACTGGATATAGCCGCTGGCGCAAAGGCTTTGGCGGTTTCTTTGAGCATTTGATCACCTTTGCTTGGGGATTTTGTTTTGCCTAAGGAACGGGAATGCAGCTTGACATGCTTTTACTACGGGTGGCGAAACAAGCAGCACAAAGGGAATTTCAGTTACAAATGTCCAGACAAAGATTAGGGTTGCAAAGGATGCTGATAGGGGGGATGTAAAATAGCCGCCGGGTGAATAGAACAGTTGGCTGTATGCCCATACGCCGATTGCCACAATCACTGCGCCGACTGCCTGTCCGACGATTGCCCCAACGCCAAAGCTTCGGAATTCTTTCCAATATTTTGCCATTGCAACAAACAGTGCGAAGGATACACCCATAACGATGCTAAAGAGGATAACCATTGTCTCTGTCGATAATCCAGTGAAAACTTGGGATTCTGCTGGAAGGAATACAGTTGGCAATAATAGCCCAGTGAGGATAACTCCGGCGCCAATTACTAAACTGACTAAGGTTTGTTTTAGGTCCAGTTTTTTGTGCGCAAAATAACCTATTAAAAAGAACATTGCAAAATTTGAGGTAACTCCAGCGGTTAAACTAAGTAGCGGCTGTCCGGTGACAAATACATCTCGAACGAATATACCGAGTGCTGCACCGATACCGCCTTCCCATTTCCCAAATAGGACGGCAAAAATAGCCGGGACGAATGCGGCAGGCCAAAAAGCGACTCCACCAAAACTTAGGTTGAAACTTGTGAGGTAACCTACGACTGCGTAAAGGGCAGCACACAAAGCTATTATCGCAATGTTAAAGGCTTTTAATTGGGGCATCTTGACTTTTACTTCCTTGTTTTTAATGTTTGACGCTGTTGAGAGTTCTTTTTATAGATAAAACTTCCCTATGAACTGTTTAAACATGTTTAAACATTCCATTACAACCGATGAACATGTGGAATTTTGCCTCCTTGTATTTCTTGAAGATTTTGCCGCTATCGTTATTCTCAGTGTTACATGCTCATAGTCAGCATCGTTAGGTGATGCTAGTTTCCCTCTGCTTTATTCTATTTCTTTTACTATTTTTAAAGCGTTAAGCTAATTGCTTCAGAAAAAAGTAAAACAGATACTTCGTTATGAAGACTTAATAAGATTCAGCATTCAATCGTTGTCTCCTGTTCTAGCATCATAGTTTACTAAAACAAAGCCAACTTCACTTGTAATCTTCCATGCCGACTTGTTTCTTTCAATTTAACTAAAACGTATTCTAACCTTTCATGCCTCAACTGCATATACGGCGGATGGTCATTTACCTGTTTACTTGGTTAAACTCTAATTCTTGTTCTAAGAAAGCTTTCCACTTCTTCCTTTCAGTTTCAATTTCTAATGGACAAATAACTTTGGCAAAACCATCGACAACAGCCTCATTGCTTCCGTATCTGCAAACCATGTTGCCGCCGTCATCAATGTGTACGTTGCAAGCTTTTTGATCATAGCAAAGGCACTCCATCTCCTC
>JGI20214J51650_10001654_pt1 | contig 14171 bp, 9 predicted proteins | sample WetSurMetagenome_FD_51650 | JGI IMG/M metagenome (IMG submission 51650) | reverse complement strand
GGTGGTTCGGCAATGGACGCAATTGCACGTCAGCCGGAAGCTTATTCAAAAATACAGATCGCGATGATCATTGCTGCAGCACTTATTGAAGGAGCTGCACTTTTCGCAATTGTTGTTGCTCTTATTGCAAAATAAGGGTGAAAGAAATGAAGCCTGCAACGGTTGGTTGCAGGCCTTCAATCTAATTTAATCAATTAATAAAAAAGCTATGATATTTTTAGCAAACAGTCTGGTAACTCCTGGAGTAGGAACAATTTTCTGGTCAGTCCTGATCTTTGGCCTGTTCCTCCTTTTACTCTCTAAATTTGCATGGAAGCCGATACTCGCGGCAGTGAAATCAAGGGAAGAAATGATCAAGGGATCGCTTGAATCTGCCTCAAAGGCCAGAGAAGAGATGTTAAAGCTTCAGAGCGATAATGAGGCTATCCTCCGCAAAGCAAGGGAAGAACGCGAGTATATCCTTAAAGAAGCGAGGGATGTGCGTGATAAGCTCATTTCCGAAGCTAAGGGTAAAGCAACCGAGGAAGCTGAAAAGCTTATTGAGAAAGCCAGGATTGGTATTGAGAATGAAAAATCGAAAGCACTCTCTGAAATTCATGAACAGGTTGCAACTCTTTCTGTTGAGATTGCTTCAAAACTTCTTGGCGAGCAGCTTAAGCCATCAGGAGAGCAATCAAAACTGATAGATAATTATCTTAAAGAGATTGATTTCAAAAAGAACTAGGTTGAATCTGCAATGAACGATAGCAAAATATCCGTAAGNTACGCNCGAGCCCTTTTTCAATCAGCTCTCGAGAAAAACATTCTTGACAAAGTATTTCAGGACATGCTTCTTATCTCCGAAGTCTGTAAAGCCCCGGAAACAAAAGAGTTTCTCCACAGCCCTATAATTGTACCTTCAAAAAAAGAGGCAATATTTCAGGCCATCTTCGGGGATAATATTGAAAAGATAACCCTTTCACTAATAGACCTTTGTGTTAAACATGGAAGGGAAAGCTTTATACCGGCGATTGCCAGGGTATTTATTCATGAGACGAAGAAACACAACGGAATTACAGAAACAGTACTCACTACCGCGGTTAAAATTGATGACAGCTTAAGGAAACAGATCACGGATCTTATAACCCGTAATTTCAATACCGAGGTTGAACTTAAAGAAAATATCGATCCTGAAATAGTCGGTGGATTTATTCTACAGATCGACGATAGTTACATCGATGCAAGCATCAGGAACAAACTCCGGAAAATTAAAAAAGAACTTATTGGCAGTGCCGCGGCGGCCAAATAGTATATAATACATTTTAAGACATTAAGAAGAGACAATATGGCAAACATTAAACCGGCAGAAGTTTCAAAGATCCTAAAGCAGCAGCTTGAAGGAATACAGACCGGAGTGGAACTGGAAGAAGTGGGTACCGTACTTCAGGTTGGGGACGGAATAGCACGTATTTACGGACTATCAAATGCAGAATCAAATGAGTTGATTGAATTTGAAAACGGAATCGAAGCTATTGTTCTTAACCTTGAGGAAGATAATATCGGAGCAGTGCTGCTCGGCCCTACAGAAGAAATTAACGAGGGAGATATTGTTAAAAGAACAGGAAGAATCGCCTCTCTCGGAGTAGGCGAAGGATTGCTTGGAAGAGTTATTTCTCCGACAGGTCAGCCTCTCGACGGTAAAGGCCCTATAAAAGGGGAACTTTTTACCCTTCCATTTGAAAGAAAAGCTCCTGGTGTAATTTTCCGTCAACCGGTACGGCAACCGCTCCAGACAGGTATCAAGGCTATTGACGCGATGATCCCGATCGGAAGAGGACAAAGGGAATTGATCATTGGTGACCGTCAGACCGGCAAAACAGCTATTGCGATCGACACTATTATAAACCAGCGCAGTAATTTTGAAAGCGGGAAACCTGTTTATTGCATATATGTTGCAATAGGGCAAAAAGGATCAACAGTGGCTAACATTGCCGCAACTCTCGAAGAGCATGGGGCAATGGCATATACCGTAATAGTACTTGCCACAGCTTCCGATCCTGCCGCCTCTCAGTTCTATGCACCATTTGCAGGAGCTGCGATTGGCGAATTCTTCCGCGATACAGGCCGTGATGCTCTTATTATCTACGATGACCTCTCCAAACAGGCAGTATCATATCGTGAAGTGTCTCTGTTGCTCCGTCGACCACCTGGCCGTGAAGCATACCCTGGCGATGTATTTTACCTGCACTCCCGTCTTCTGGAAAGAGCAGCCAAGATCATCGAATCTGATGAGGTGGCAAAAACAATGAACGACCTTCCAGAAGTACTGAGACCAATGGTTAAAGGAGGAGGTTCCCTTACAGCTTTGCCTATCATTGAAACCCAGGCCGGTGACGTTTCTGCGTATATTCCCACAAACGTTATTTCAATCACCGACGGACAGATATTCCTCGAGTCAAGCCTTTTCAACTCCGGTGTACGTCCTGCTATTAACGTTGGTATTTCGGTATCAAGGGTAGGAGGTAATGCTCAGATAAAATCAATGAAAAAGATTGCCGGTACTCTGAAAGTAGACCAGGCTCAGTTCCGCGAACTCGAAGCTTTCTCAAAGTTCGGTTCCGATCTCGACGCGTCAACACTGGCTGTTCTGAATAAAGGAGGAAAGAACGTTGAGATCCTTAAACAGGGTCAGTATGCTCCGGTTCCGGTCGAAAAACAGATTGCTATAATCTACTGTGGTACAATGGGCCTGCTTAAAGATGTTCCAAGGGACAAAGTGAAAAACTTTGAAACGGAATATATTGAGATCCTTGAACTTAAATACAAGGACACTCTTAACAGCCTTCGCGACGGTGTGCTTAATAATGACATTACATCAGTACTTGAAAAAGTTGCTTCTGAAGTATCTGCAAAATACCTCAGGTAGCAGCAGGGTTTAGTTGAAAAAAAGCAATTTGAATGGCGAATTTAAAAGCAATAAAAATACGGCTAACCTCTTTCAAGTCAACGAAACAGATCACGTCGGCCATGAAAATGGTATCCGCTGCCAAGCTGAGAAAGGCGCAGGATAAGATTGTGAGGTTAAGACCTTATGCAAATAAACTGCATGATTTACTGGTCGATCTCTCTCATAGCCTTGCCGACTCTGAAGTTGAGAATGTGTATGGAAGAGTATCCCCTCCTGAAAAGATACTTGTGGTTGTTATCACCTCTAACAGGGGACTCTGCGGGGCTTTCAATGCCAATGTGATCAAAGAGGCACGGGGAGTAATCCTCGAAAAGTACGCAGAACAGGCAAGAACAGGAAACCTGACTCTTTTAACAATTGGAAAGAAAGGGTATGATTTTTTCAGGAAGCAGAATCTCATTATGCTTCCGGAACAGAATAGCCTGCTTCTCGACCCGAANTTTGACANTGTAAATGCTGTTGCGGATCAGATCATGAACAGCTTTGCCAATAAGGAATTCGACAGGGTGGATCTGATCTATAATCAGTTTAAAAATGCAGCTGTTCAGAATCTGACGAATGAGAGATTCCTTCCTGTTGAAACGATACAGGCAGAAAATGGTAATTCCGTAACCACCGATTACATCTATGAGCCCGATATGGAGAGTATCATTAAAGAACTAATTCCAAAATCTTTAAAAATACAGTTCTATAAGGCAGTGCTTGATTCATTTGTGGCTGAACATGGAGCCAGGATGACAGCTATGCATAAGGCAACCGATAATGCCACAACTATGATACGTGATCTTACGCTTCAGTATAACAAAGCACGACAGGCGACGATCACCAATCAGATACTTGAAGTTGTTAGTGGCGCGGAGGCGTTGAGAGGTTAACATAAATTGATTATCAGTGTCGAAAGGAAATCAACATGTATAATCAGTCGGATCTTAAGAAGTTAGTCAATAAGGCTATTCTAAACATTTCCTACAACGAGGAAGCAGAAAAGCTTAACGATCCCGTTAAGTACATTCTTTCTATCGGTGGAAAAAGGATCAGGCCGGTTCTTGCCCTGATGGCATGTAACATGTTTACCGACCATATTGATGATGCAATAGTACCGGCAACAGGATTGGAAGTTTTCCATAATTTCACTCTGGTTCATGATGATATTATGGATCATGCTCCGGTAAGGAGAAACCTGCCGACAGTTCATAGCAAATGGAATCTCAACCAGGCAGTTCTATCCGGTGATGTGATGGCGTTCATTGCAAACCAGTGCTTTTTACAAACACCTTCACGCTGCCTGTTCAAAGTTTTCAGGGTGTTTAACAAGGCAGCGATAGAAGTTTGTGTGGGGCAGCAGCTCGATATAGATTACGAAAAATCGGTGGTAATCTCCCATGAGGAATACCTCCGGATGATTGAACTAAAAACAGCTGTCCTTCTTGCAGCCTCTGCAGAAATTGGTGCAATAATCGGAGGCGCCGAGGATAAAGATTCCGAGTTGCTTTATGAATACGGAAGAAATCTTGGACTGGCTTTTCAGATACAGGATGATCTTCTTGATATTTATGGAGATATTAAAGTTTTCGGGAAGATGATGGGAGGAGATATTATCTCCAATAAAAAAACTTTTATGCTGGTAAAAGCGATGGAAATTGCTTCTCCGGAGCAGGCAAAACAATTACATGATCTGTTCGCCCAAAAAGAATCTGATCCGGAAATCAAGGTACAAAAAGTGACTGAGATATATAATCAACTCAACATGAGGAGTATTTCGGAAAAGCTTACAAATGATTATTTTAACACAGCTTTCAGCCTTCTTGAGAGGATAAACATCAAGCAGGAAAGGAAAGCAGAGATGGAAAATCTGGCAAACTCCCTGATAGGCAGGGAAAATTAGAAATGAATATCAGGCTTTTCCTTAATAATCAGGGGGGAGGCTTAAAATACGGAATATAATAAAATAGTTTCACCAGAATCATTTATAAATAACTTAGATATATGTCACAGAATACCGGGAAAATCAGCCAGATCATTGGACCAGTGGTTGATGTTACGTTTGAAAAACAGGGATTTGAAATGCCTGATATTTTAGATGCACTTGAGATCAGGCGCAATGACGGAACCACCCTCGTAGTGGAATGTCAGCAACATATTGGCGAGCGGACAGTCCGNACGATAGCAATGGATTCAACAGATGGCCTGCGCAGGGGTATGGAAGTGGTAGCGACCGGTTTGCCAATCACAATGCCTATCGGTGAACAAATCAAGGGCAGGCTCATGAATGTGACCGGAGAAGCCATTGACGGCATAGGTTACCTGGATAAAAAGGGCGGATATCCAATTCACCGGAAACCCCCTAAATATGAAGATCTTTCAACAGAAAAAGAAGTTTTATATACTGGTATAAAAGTAATTGACCTTATTGAACCTTACTCAAAAGGAGGAAAGATCGGTCTCTTCGGTGGTGCTGGGGTAGGAAAAACCGTTGTAATCCTTGAACTTATAAATAATATCGCAAAAGCTTATTCGGGACTGTCAGTGTTTGCCGGAGTAGGTGAAAGGACAAGAGAAGGAAACGATCTTCTCCGCGAAATGCTTGAAGCAGGTGTTATTACATACGGAAAAGAATTTCTTGAGAATATGAAGTCGGGTGGCTGGGACCTATCGAAAGTCGACAAGGAAGCTTTGAAAGAATCGAAACTGGCACTTGTATTCGGACAGATGAACGAACCTCCGGGAGCAAGAGCCAGGGTTGCCCTTTCAGGTCTGTCAGTCGCTGAACACTTCAGGGATGGTGACGGGAAAAGTGGTGGAAATGACATCTTGTTCTTCATGGATAATGTCTTCAGGTTTACCCAGGCAGGTTCAGAAGTATCAGCTCTTCTCGGAAGGATGCCTTCAGCAGTTGGATATCAACCGACTCTTGCTACTGAAATGGGTGTAATGCAGGAACGTATTACCTCCACAAAAAATGGTTCTATCACATCTGTTCAGGCAGTATATGTACCGGCCGATGACCTTACTGACCCCGCACCTGCCACAACATTTGCCCACCTTGATGCAACAACAGTATTAAGCAGAAAAATTTCCGAGCTTGGTATTTACCCGGCTGTTGATCCTCTCGACTCAACTTCAAGGATTCTTACCGCTGAGATAGTCGGTGAGGCCCATTATAATTGTGCACAGAGTGTGAAAGAACTTCTTCAGAGATATAATGAATTACAGGATATTATTGCAATTCTTGGAATGGATGAACTTTCTGAAGAAGATAAACTTGTGGTTCATCGGGCCCGCAGGGTTCAGAGATTCCTTTCGCAGCCATTCACTGTTGCGGAATCGTTCACAGGGATTAAAGGTGCCCTTGTTTCAATAGAAGATACAATCAAAGGATTTAATATGATCCTTGAAGGTAAGGTTGACCAGTATCCGGAACAGGCATTTATGTTCGTCGGAACAATAGAGGACGCTATTGAAAAGGGAGAAAAGATCCTTGCCCAGTCTAAATAACACTCTGAGCTGAAAACCATCTGATTATTAAAAAACAGTAATGAAAATAGAGATTATCACACCTGATAAAAGAATTTTTGAAGGGGAAATAAAATCGGTAAGAGTTCCCGGGAAGAAAGGATCTTTCCAGGTATTAAAAGACCATGCCCCGATTGTTTCTACTCTCGAAAAAGGTTTAGTCAGAATAGTTGATGAGGATGATAAAGAAATAATATATGAAATCAGCGGCGGAGTGATCGAAGTAAAAGCAAATAAAATAATCCTCCTTGCGGATTCCGTAAGTTAAGAAATATCGGATGACACCTGATGAATTTCGTAAACATGCCCATGAGCTCGTCGAATGGATGGCGGGCTACATGGAAAATGTTGAAAACCTTCCCGTTAAATCTCAGGTCAAACCGGGTGAGATATTTGAAAAAATCCCCGGGAAACCTCCTTCAGAGGCTGAATCTTTTGATTCCCTGATGAGCGACTTTGAGGACATTATTATGCCGGGAATAACACACTGGCAGAACCCCAATTTTTTTGCATATTTCCCGGCAAATACCAGCCCGGCATCTGTCCTGGCTGAAATGGTTACTGCCACCCTGGGCGCCCAGTGCATGATCTGGGAAACTTCTCCGGCTGCTGCCGAACTGGAAGAAAAAATGATGATCTGGCTCAGGGATATGATCGGACTTCCTTCAGGATTTGAAGGGGTCATTCAGGACTCTGCTTCAACTGCCACTCTTGCTGCTATTCTTACTGCCAGGGAAAAAGCCACAGGCTTTTCAGGAAATATTGAAGGATTAAAGGAATCCGCAATTCTGAGGGTTTATTGCTCGGGTCAGACACATTCTTCAGTTGAAAAAGGCGTTAAGATCAGCGGCATCGGTCGGAATAACCTTGTTAAGGTAGCTGTTAAGGATGATTTTTCGATGGATCATGAAAAACTGAATGAAGCAATCCTTTCTGACATAAAGAACGGATATATCCCTTGTTGTGTTGTTGCCACTCTTGGAAGCACCGGGACTACTGCAGTTGATAATCTGAAGGCTATAGGCAGGATCTGCAGTGAATACAATGTCTGGCTTCATGTCGACGCCGCAATGGCCGGAACGGCTCTTATATTGCCCGAATTTCAATGGATGCTCGAGGGGAAGGAATACATTGACAGTTTTGTATTCAATCCTCACAAATGGATGTTCACCAACTTTGACTGCACAGCTTATTTTGTAAAGGATGCCGGAACCCTTATAAAGACTTTCGAAATCCTTCCGGAATACCTTAAAACAAGAACCCGAGGAAAGGTAAATGATTACCGCGATTGGGGCGTACCTCTTGGCAGAAGATTCAGGGCCCTCAAGCTGTGGAGCGTGATCAGAACTAATGGGGTCGACGGACTCAGGGAAAAGGTCAGAAATCATATTTCTTATGCCGCAAGCCTTGCGGATATGATAAAAAAGGAATCCGATTTTGAAATACTTGCCCCGGTAGTTATTTCAGTTGTATGCTTCAGATTTAAACCAGCCGGATACAGCGAAGAAGCGATTAATAACATCAATGAAAGGCTGAATCATCAGCTTAATGATACGGGAAAAATTTACCTTAGCCATACCGTTCTAAACGGTAAGTATACACTCCGGATGGTTACTGCACAGACCAACGTAACAATGGAACATGTAGAAAAAGCCTGGGCGTTGATTAAGGAAACAGCAAGAAATATAGCTTGTTGACTTTGCGCGACTGAATTTTTCCCAGGATACAGTAATTACCCCCTTCCCAGCCTTCCCCCACGGGGGAAGGAGTGGATTTTCATTTCCCCTTCCCGATAGTCATCCCGAACAGGTCAATATTGAAAAGCATTTCAATATCCGGTGCTTTCGCAAAACTCTTCCAGGCCGACTGTACACCTCCTGAGATCATGAAAGGAATCCTGAGTAAGTGAAAATCAGCAAGCAGCTGAACACCATAAGATTTGAAGGCTTCCCTTTCCGGATTATTATAAATTGGAGTTAATCCGTTACCGGAATATGTATAAAGTGAGTTTCCCGGTCCGGAAGCATAATCATAAAACAATCCGCCTCTTATCCTCTTCAGATAGAGAAAGCTTGAAATATTAAAGTCAGGATAAGCCAGTGGTAATGCATAGTCAATGGACGCGAATTGAATATTTTTTGCAACAATGCCATAGTACCCGCGCGGAAGGGAAGAGAAATTGCTGTAAAGATATTTGGCGGGGTCCTGATTCTCTGTTTCCAGCCTTATCTTTATCCCGTTATTCCTGAATAAACCAGGGAAATAGAAAGCCGTTTTTAAAGAAAGGGCTGAACCATAGATAGTTTTGTCGAATGGAGCGAAACAATAATTAAAGTCAACTATCTGTGCCCACCTGGGATAGATATCACGAAAGGCTGACCGGTCATAGTTGGAAAAGTACAATCTGCCTGTAATAATTGTCTGGCCATAATCATATGTGCTTCTCTCTTTGATATAAATATATTGATTTACATAATCGGCAGATAAAGAAGGCTGAAAGAACTGAGAGAATCGCGAAGCCGTAAATTGCAGCGGAATGGAAATGGTGTTTAAAAAGCTTACTCCGGTCTGTATAACAGAGGGATCTGCCACATCCTGCCCCATTTTGCTTATTGCCGGAAAAGTACCCCAATCAAGTTGAGATTCAATGACCGGATACCATCCGTTCCAGGTCAGTCTTGTATGAAATACATTGCGCTTATCGGCTGAATATTCGTAGCCTATTGTAGAGGTGAGCGTGCTTAAGGAATTCTGCGACATAATAGTTATGCCGGGTCTGACACTGGCAGGATCCGACTTGACAGTCTGAATGTCAGCATAGAATGGCAGCCAGCTGTGGAACCTGAAAAGATGAAGGCTTTTCCGGTAAGGTTCCGGAGAATATGAGGCAGTACTTGTGTCTTTTTCGGTGAAAGGTTGATTGGTAAACCTATTAATAAGGAATGACGAATTTGTTTTTTCAACGGGCACTCCCGGAATTAATTTGACAGAAATACCTGCGATGCTGTTCCCGAAGGCGGAATAGTTGGCAAAAAGTATATTATCACCGTCAGATGAAATATCTATCGCCCCGAATGCTGCATTGGTAATGCAGGTTATCTTTTTCCCTGGTGTTTGCAGGTATACATTTTCTGTTCCGGAAGAAGAACTTGTAAAGAAGAGTGAATCATTTTTCAGGAATGATGACTGGAGATCATCCCTCATCGGTTCAACCAGTGTTTCCCATTGCCATTTCTCAGGGCAATACGACATAATCCCTTCACCGGCATGAGTAAGAAACACAAAAGTCAGCTTTTTCCCGTCGACTGACCATTGAGGATGCTGAAGGTAAACATTGTCAGGAGCAGGGATGGATTTAATTACAGCTCCGTTTCCTGCGTCGATTATGATGAGATTATTGGCATTGCTTAAAGTATTTTCAATTGCCGCAATTGTTTTACCATCGGGAGAGATGGCAGCTGCAATATATCTCGATTTTCGCGACAGCGGCATAACCATTTTTGTTCTTATATCCATAAGTTTTATGATGGAATATTCCCTGTTTTCCCATCTTGGATCAGGTTGTGTTTCTACCCATACTAACTTTCCATTACCATAAGATATCAGCCAGGGATAGCAAGGTCCGGGAACAAGGATTCGCTTTTCGTGCTTCAGAAAGGGATTTATGAGGACGAATGACGGAGGAGCAAAATAAGATGTTTTAACAGCAATGATGCTATCCTTACCTGCTTTTACGGGCGAGTAATAGTTAATATACCTCCCTTTTTTATCGGGATTTAATTGCTGATAATCAACAGGATTCCTGGCTGATATTTCTTTTGCCCATATGCTTCTGAGAGAATCTGATGTTTCTTTCCACAGGGCTTTTTTTCTCAGTCCGGCATTAGCCATAAGGCTGAAGTTGACCGGATTAATGGTAAATGGTTGGTCTGCAGTGAATTTCATCACTCGGTTCCATAAGTCCTGATCATGTTTGGCAATCGACCATGTTACCATCTGATAGCCGGTTTCATAATCACCGGGAACAAAATCTTTGTAGGAACCATTAAGAATTTTATCGTAGCTATAGTTCCTCCCTTTTTCTGACAGGAGGGCCTTTAGCGGTTTCTGGAAAGAAGCAGTGCGTCCCCTTCCGGAGGGAGAAAGGACGGATTCGGCAAATACAGCATCTCCTTCAAGAAACCACATTGGGAGTAAAGAAGAGACTACCCCGGTAAACTGCTCCCCGAAGAGAAAAGACATCACCCTCGAGAAACCCTGGTTAAGAGATTCCATCTGCATTACATGAGCAAGCTCATGTAGAGCCAGCTGTTTTTCCGGATCAAGCGGTATGGTATTCTGTTCGGGTGTAGGATAGAGTTCCATCCTCCTGGGAGCCCAGGCTACATAACCATTCGACTGGATAGTATAGCTGTGAATAATTACAGGGATATTGAATTTTCTTGCAGGGAAGATCGTAAGAAGTCTGTAATAGGCTTCATCGAGCGATCTGGCATATCTTATTCCTTCCCGGCCATAGGATTCAGGATAAATAAGAGTGAACCTGCCTGTTTTTATTTGCATCCATTTTATGGAAGCCGGATCCTGGCCAGTCTCATAGTATTGTGCAGAGAGACTTTGAAAAGTGAACAGCATTACCGCTGATAATAATACTAGCCCGTATCTCATCCAAATTGAATATGGCTCAAAAGTAGTAAATTAAGTGAGCTTTGATCTTCTGAGGTTAGTATGAAAAAATTAAGTAATTTCGACATCTGAAATATTTATGGTTGTTGCTAATAACGTGATTAAAGAATGAAAAAGTACAGGTTGATAAATAATATATCAGGTTGGGTTGTGTTCCTTATTGCAGCCATTACCTACCTGATGACAATCGAACCTACGGCAAGTCTCTGGGATTGCGGAGAATTCATCGCTTCATGTTTTAAACTTGAAGTAGGACATCCTCCCGGAAACCCGGTATTCATGATCATGGGAAGATTCTTCACCCTGTTTGCCGGAGGAAATGTTTCCAAAGTTGCAGCAACCGTTAATTCTATGTCAGCCCTGGCAAGCGCGTTTACTATACTCTTTCTTTTCTGGACCATTACCCACCTGGCAAGAAAAATTATAGTTAAGAACGAATCAGAAAACACTATCGGAAGAATAATAGCAGTCATGGCTGCAGGCGCAGTTGGTGCTATCGCTTATTCATTTACCGACTCCTTCTGGTTTTCAGCTGTTGAAGGTGAAGTATATGCTTCTTCTGCATTTTTTACGGCACTGGTGTTCTGGGCAATTCTCAAATGGGAGGATGCTGCGGATGAGAAAAACGCCGACAGATGGATAATTCTTATTGCATTCCTTATAGGACTTTCAATCGGAGTCCACCTGCTTAACCTGCTGACCATCCCTGGAATGGTACTTGTATATTATTTCAGGAAGTATGAATTCACATGGAAAGGATTTGTTATTTCATTTGTAGTCTCCATTGTCGGTCTGGCTCTTCTGATGTATGGAATAATGCCAGGGATAGTAACTATTTCTTCAAAGTTCGACTGGTTTTTCGTGAACTCCCTCGGACTGCCTGTAAACAGCGGGATGATTGTTCATGTAATTATAACAGGAGCTCTCTTCGTTCTTGCGGTGAGGTCAACTTTAATATCAGCCGACAGGGTTAAAACCGGCATATTTTCTGTCGGAGCTTTTTTCATGGCAGGAATCTGGATAATATCAGGATCAGCTGTTATGAATGTTATAGCTCTTATAATAATTGGGGGGGCGATCTGGTATATGGGAAAAGACAGGGTTGTGCTGAATACAATTCTGACCTCAGTAATGGTTATCCTCATCGGATATTCCGCTAACGCAATAATCGTCATACGGGCTACTGCCAGTACACCTCTGAATGAGAACAACCCGTCAAACCCATTCAATCTTCTGTATTTTCTGAACAGGGAACAGTACGGAGAGAGACCTCTTTTTAAGGGACCTTATTACAATGCTCCTGTTACAGACTATAAGGACGGTAAGGCAAAGTATGCTATTGAGAATGGAAAATATATCGTTACCGGGCATAATCTTGAAAGAGTTTATGATCCCAGATTCGAGACTATATTCCCAAGGATGTGGAGCGACCAGGCCGATCATCAGGAAGTTTACCAGCAATGGGGGAAAGTCAAGGGCATTCCCATTCAGATAACAGATCAGTCGGGAGAGAAAAAAGTTGTGAGAAAACCTACATTCGGCGAGAATCTGCAGTTTATGTTCTCATACCAGTTCGGCTATATGTACTGGAGGTATTTCATGTGGAACTTTGTGGGGAAGCAAAATGATACACAGGGCTCAGGAGGTACCGTCAATGGCAACTGGATTACCGGTATTAGCTTCATCGATGAACCCCGGGTAGGTACTTCGGACCTGCCGGGTGATATGAAAACAGACCCCTCAAGGAATAAATATTATCTGCTGCCCCTGATACTCGGACTTGTCGGGATGTTTTACCAGCTTAACAGGGATAATAAGAACTGGGGAATAATACTTCTGCTTTTTATTATGACTGGAATAGCAATAGTTATTTACCTGAACCAATATCCGAACCAGCCGCGTGAGAGGGACTATGCCTTCGCAGGATCCTTTTACTTTTTTGCGGTCTGGATAGGTCTGGGAGTACTGGCACTGTTTGAAGCTTTGTCAAAGTTTGCATCTGAAAAAATTGCAGCTCCTGCGGCAGGTATAATATGTTTTTTAGCTGTTCCTGTTCTTATGGGTACACAAAACTGGGATGATCACGACAGATCGGGAAGATACCTTACCCGCGATGTGGCAAATAACTATCTCAACTCGTGCGCCAAAGATGCGATCCTTTTCACGAATGGAGATAACGATACATTCCCGTTATGGTATGCTCAGGAGGTTGAAGGCACCAGGACTGATATCCGGGTCTGCAACCTGATGCTGCTGAATACCGACTGGTATGTCGATCAGATGAAAAACAGAAGCTATGAATCAGCTCCTCTTCCTATTACACTACCCACGAAAAAATATTATGATGGTATCAATAACCAAGTCTTTATAATTGATAAGACAAAGGACCCGGTCGATATTTCAACTGTAATTGATTTTGTAAAAAGCGATAATTCAGCTACAAAAGTACAGGTTTCCCCCACTGAAATTCTCGACATAATACCGTCACGGATAATCAGGATCCCGGTTGATAAAGCTAAGGTCCTTGCTTCAGGGACTGTCAAGCCGGAAGATGCGGACAAAATCGTTCCCTATATCGACATCAAGCTCAAGGGAAGTTCAATACTTAAGAGTCAGTTAATCGTGCTCGATATTCTCGCCCACAATAATTGGGAACGTCCTGTTTACTATGTTACAGGCTATCATAATGATGCTCTCGGACTCGAGGAATATTTTCAGCTTGAAGGACTTGCTTTCCGTCTGGTGCCGATCAAATCAGCCAATAAAAACTGGCTTGAATATGGACGTATTGATCCCGATATCCTGTATGAAAACATGATGAAAAAATTCGCCTGGGGCGGAGCAAATAAGAAAGGCGTTGATATCGATTATAATCATAAACGCACACTCATTGTTGTAAAAGCCAGACTGAATTATGCACGGCTGGCAAAATCACTGGTAAATGAAGGAAAGAATGAGAAAGCCATTGAAACGCTGAATTACTGTATGGATGCCATGCCTCTTGATAAGATTCCTTATGATCCTT
>JGI20214J51650_10001653_pt1 | contig 14173 bp, 12 predicted proteins | sample WetSurMetagenome_FD_51650 | JGI IMG/M metagenome (IMG submission 51650) | reverse complement strand
CTGCCGTCGCTCGCTGAATCAAGTGCGAAAAGCCGAATTGGCTATTCCACATATTCTTGTACGGTCTGCGGAAGATGTGCCCGAAGCTGACCTCCTCGAGGCCATATTCCGCTCCAAAGCCTTGGCGGTTGTGTGAAGTCCTCTTGAATAAGCATTCTTCAGCGTATATACTTGAACACAATTTCAATACAGTCATGGGAGGAACGCATGGCGCTCAGCATCAGAAATGCACGAGCCGACAAGCTGGCCCGCCAGGTTGCAGCCGAAAGTGGGGAAAGTCTTACGGAGGCGATTATTCATGCTTTGGAGGATCGACTCCAACGCCTCAAGGGACGCCGAACGACAACGGATGTGGCCGAGGAGATCATGCGGATATCCCTCCGCTGCAGGGCGCTCCCGAATAGAGACCCACGGGATGCTGACGAAATCCTGGACTATGATGAGAGGGGGCTGCCGCGGTAATGGTCATTGACACCTCGGCGCTGGTCGCGATCCTTTTGGGCGAGCCCGAAGCAGAGGCATTTGTCTTGGCGATAGCCGGTGATGCCAACAGGCTCATCAGCACCTTCACTGCCCTGGAAACAGCCATTGTCATAGAGGCGAAGAAAGGCGAACCTGGCGGACGTGAGTTGGACCTTCTCCTTCACCAGGCAAGGATTCAAATGGTGCCGATGACCGCCGAACAATTTGAGGTCGCACGGTCTGCCTGGAGAAATTACGGGAAGGGAAGGCATCCCGCGGGACTCAACATCGGGGACTGTTGTTCCTATGCTCTCGCCAAATGTGCTGACGAACCACTGCTTTTCAAAGGCACTGATTTCTCTTTGACGGACATCAAAACGGGTTAGAGGAAGAGTTTGATTCAGAGCCTTGTGAGGAGGTTTTTCAAGATGAAAGTAATGGAGCCATGCAGAGTGACGAGAACCTATCTCCAGAAGATCCAGGCACCGCCGGAGGAAGTCTTTCCATTGCTTTGCCCGGTGCGCGAGACGGAATGGGTGCAAAGCTGGGACCCGATAGTCGTCTATTCTCATTCCGGTCTGGCAGAGCCGGACTGCATTTTTCTCACCGGCAATGGGGAACCGGAATCCGCGTGGATCATCACTGATCGCGACAGCGACCAATTTCACCTGGGAATCATTAAAATCAGCCCCTGGACCACCGTGGCAAAGATCGACATCACTCTTCGCCGAAACGAGGAATCAGGCACGGAAGCAAGAATCAGTTACACGTATACGGCACTGAGCGAGTCGGGAGAAGATTTCGTAAACCGCTATACGGAAGACTATTATCTGGAGTTCATGCGCTATTGGGAAAGCGCAATTAATGATTACATCGCCCGGACCGAATCCGGGCGCCCTAAGGGTGAGCAGTGAGCAGTGCACTCGGCAGGCAGCGGTTGGGGAACGCGGAGCAAGCCTGATCGCTGCGGGCAGGCGGACCGGAGGTTTGAGGCTGAAAGCCGCTCTCGAACACGATGCCGAAAAAAGCCCCGCTCAGCCGGAGGGGAATAGCAGAGCACGGCTCGGAGGGGTTAGGAGAAGGCCATTTATTATCGGCCCGGACAGTAAACTAATCATAAGGCATGGAAAATCAAGTCGCTTGAAAACAATCCACGGGATCATATCTTCACGTGGTACATCCAGCCGAATCGGTCTTCGTTTTCACCATATTGAATTCCCACAATCTCATCGTAGAACTTTTGCGACCATTCCCCAACCCCGCCGTCCTGCACCCGGAAGGATTCCTCTTTGAATGAGATTTCGCCAACCGGCGAAACCACGGCAGCGGTGCCGGTTCCGAAGATCTCCTTCATGGCGCCGGACTTCACTGCATGGATCACCTCATGGATATCAATCGGACGTTCCTGAAGAGAAAGGCCCCAGTGTTTGGCCAATTGGATTACCGAATCCCGCGTCACGCCTGAGAGGATGGACCCGGACAGTGCGGGGGTTACCAGTTCATCATCGATTCTAAAGAAAATATTCATGGTCCCCACTTCTTCAATGAAGCGTCTTTCTACTGCGTCGAGCCACAGTACCTGGGTGAGCCCTTTGCTTTTCGCAATTTCCGCCGCATAAAGGCTGGACGCATAATTCGCCATGGTCTTGGCTTCTCCGACACCACCCCTGACGGCGCGCACATATTCATCGGAGACATAGATCCTTACCGGATTGAAGCCCTCTGCGTAATAGGCCGCCACCGGACCGGTAATCATATAGTAGAGGTATTCGCTGGCCGGACGGACACCCAGATGGGGCTCACTGGCAATCATGGTGGGGCGAACATAGAGCGATGATCCGACGCTGTGCGGCACCCAGTCCCGGTCGATGCGCAGGAGATTCTCAACGGCCCCGAACTGCATGGCAGGATCGACTTCCGGCATGCACATGCGCCTTGCCGAGCGATTGAGCCGCTCCCAGTTCTTCTCCGGGCGAAACAGGTGGATCGTGCCATCGTGCCAACGATAGGCCTTCAATCCCTCAAAGATACCCTGTCCATAATGGAGTACCATAGCCGCAGGGTTCAGCTGCAGATCATGATACGGCACGATGCGAGGGTCCAGCCAACCCCGACCCGCGCGCCAATCCATCAAAAACATGTGATCGCTGAACACGCGCCCAAAAATCAGCTTGGTTTCATCAGCCGGTTTGGGCTGTTTGTCGGCAGGATCAATGGGTTGAATTCTGATTTCCATCTAAGCGCCTCCCTCAAGTAAATTGGTCGCCTTTCCCGTGGGACAGCGAACCTGGAACGTCATGTACCTGGCATCCTCAAGCACTCCAGCGCCGGATGCTATTGCAGGACAAAGTGGGGGGACCGCAGAAAACGACTGATCTGCTTGCTGTAATGCTGGATCAGAAGTCTGTTGCCGGTATCCGTGTAAAATTCCTGATCCCTTTCTTTGCCCTTGTCGTCCTCCGCCTTTTTCCCGATCACACTCTTTTCGCGGTAATACTTGATCGCGTTGACAAACATGATATTCGAAATCGCCTCGGGTCGCTCGATCAACTCCAGTTTCAGAGCCTTCTGACCCAAGTGCGATACCTTCTTCACGAAATCCTTTTCCGTGTAAGACTTCTTTTGAAGATACCGGCAGGCCCTCAAGACCAGCCAGTAACCTTCGAAATAATTCTGCAGCAGCCCCTGAAAGGCCTGGGCGGCCCTAAGCCCCTGGTGAGCCAGAATATAAGGCTGATCATCAACGTTCACCCGATGCAGCCAACCCAACTGTTCGAAACATCCCAGCACCTTATCAACCAGCTCTTCGTTGTCAATCTCATTGTCATAAACGAATTCGAATTTAAAGAAGTCCTTCATAAATGCCGTATCTTCCAGTAATTGCGCGCGACTGAAGCGAAAGGTCTGCTGAGCAAGGATGGAAGAGGAGACAAAGGCCGCCGAAATGAGGAAATGGATCAAGTTGTTTTTGTAGTATTCCAGTGCCAAACGTTTACTGTCCTCAATGGTGAACACCTCTTCTTCCAGATCATCGTCCTCATCCTTGAGTTTCCCAATCAATTTGTTGCGTTCGAAGTCTCTCAAGGTTTCTTCAATCTGGGAGTCGAAACTCCGGAGGGTTTTAGACAGCTGCGCCCCACTGCCAGCCAGATATTGGTAAAAGAGTTCACTGATCTCCTGGAATTCGGCCATCGACACACCACGACGAGAGGACGCCAGGAGGGCTGAGGCAGCCAGCGCATGGGGTGTCACCAGGGAAGCCTGGTTGATACTGTTGATGATCCGATAGGCGAAATCGCGATACAACACGTGCCGATCCTTGGGACAAAGCTTGGCAAAGTCCCCGCCGAATCTTTGCAGGTAGTGCTGGAGTGACAAAGGCTCAGCGAACTGCACGTAGACACGGCCGTAGCGCTTCTTCAAGAAACGTCGGGCGCGAACCAGCTGGCCGATGTTTTCCTGGGCCTTGGCTCCACCCGAAAGCTCGGTCAGATAGGATTCCTCTTCAGGGATTCGATCGTAACAAATGGAGGTCGGTATAAAGACCAGGTCGTCACAAAAACCCTCTTCGACGGACTGGATCAAGATTGCAAGGAGGCCGAGTTTCGGCAGCACCATTTTGCCCGTGCGGCTGCGTCCGCCCTCGATAAAGAACTCGATATTGTGACCCAACTGCACCATGGTCTTCACGTAAAGGGAAAACACCTCGGCATAGAATTTCATGCCCTTGAAGCTGCGCCGAATAAAAAACGCCCCGCCGCGCCTGAAAAGAGCTCCCAGCGGCCAGAACGCGAGGTTCTTGCCGGCAGCGACAAACGGCAAAGAGAGTTTGTTCTGGAACAGGATGGAGGAGAGAATCATATAGTCGGTGTGGCTCTTGTGGCACGGAACATAAACCAGGGTGTTGTGCCGGGCGGCCTGCTTCACTTTCTGGAGGCTCGCGTTATCCACTTCAATGCCGTCGAAGAGATTGTTCCACATCCAGTCGAGGACCTTTTCTCCCAACTGAGTGAGGGTATAGTTGAAGTTGGCAGCGATCTCCTCGAGATACTTGTCGGCTTCCATCCGGACTTTCCAGATCATCTGGTTGCTCGACCGTGCCCTCCGCTGCATAAATGCTTCAAGCCTGGGGTGGTGCAAGATGATTTCTTTGAGTTCGAGCTTGCTCTTCAAAGTGGGACCGACAATCGCTTTCTTCATATTGTCGACGGAATCAATCAAACCTCGCCGAAGCTCGAAGACTTGTTTGCGCCGCTGAGTGAAGACGGTCGAGAGCTCGGGATGCACACTCTGCAGGTCGAGAGGCTCTCCAACCTCCAGCACCGCGTCAGAATAGCCCTGGAAAACTGAAAATATTTTTCGAATGAGGCCGGGTTGTTCCTTTTGGCCAAGAAGTATTTCCAGCACCCCGCGCCTTTCCCGCAAGGGATGACGACTATAGAGCAATACCAGAGGCACCACAAAAATGGGCTCTTGCCTCTTTTCCTGAATTTTGAGCAGATGTTCCAGGGGATCATCGCCCACATAAACGGTGCGTCGATAGTAACCCTTCTCTCCCAACAAGAAGAAAAGGCCGCATTCCCGGTTGCGGATCCTCTCTCCAAAATGTCCTTCTTCGTAAGCGTTGGGAAGAGCGCCCTTGCGGATTAGACGGTAGAAATGATAGCAAAGGATCTTGAAGGCATACCATCGAGGCTGCCACAAGTAAGGATGGAGGTCGAAAATGAAGGACGGCGCCGGCAATCCCAACTGGTGCAGCCGCAGGCTTAAACTGACAAAATCCAGCTGAGAACGATATTTTGTGGCGTAGACGATGGTGCCGCGCTTGGCCAGGCCCTCGAGCAGGTGCTGCTGGTCCTCCGGCACGGAGGTCTTCGAAATCAACCGCTCAACCCAGTTTTGGAAAAGGCAGTTCGGCTTATCGGCTACGGCATAACCGTAAGGATCTTGGTGAATAGTGAATTTCGTTTTGGGTCCCATCCTGCGCCACCGCCATCTCATGGCTTAAATAACCTGTGGATCTCAAACTCAGTCCCCAGGATCAAAAATGAAGAAGGCACCCTAACAGAAATGTCGCAAGAAACCAATTTTTTTCGCGACCTGCTTGCAGTATGATCGGGCACTTTCATGATTGCGGAATGGCGCCTGTGGACTTTAATCATAGCCATTTTNTATCCTTACGACCATTTCGCTGATCACTGGCCATTGACCACGGATTACTTCTTGCGGCTAATCACGGAGGCATGGTGACGTGCTTGACAACCTGCTGGTATCCAATTTCGCGATCATAAGAAATCTCGAAGTTACCTTTCGGAAGGGGTTGAACATTGTTTCCGGAGAAACCGGAGCGGGGAAATCCATTCTGGTCGGGGCGGTCAACCTGATTTTAGGCAGTCGCGCCTCCCAGGAGATGATTCGCACCGGAGCTAACGAGGCCACCGTCGAGGCAACCTTCTCCCTCCCCGAGATAACCGGCCTCAACACCCGACTATCCGCACTGGACCTGGAGAATGCTGCTCAAATCCACATTCGGCGGGGGATCAGCCGCAGCGGTCGCAACCGTATCTTTATAAACGAACAGCAGGTCACACTGCAACAACTGCAACAGCTGACGAAGGGCCTCATATCAATCTCCGGTCAACATGAACACCAGCTGTTGATGGATTGTGAAACCCACATGGCGATGCTTGACCATTTCGGAGGTCTTGACCCGATCTGCCAGGAAGTGCGTCTCATCTATCAGCTCTGGTCGGAAACCCGCGAGCGGCTTCTACAACTCGAAAGGTTGAAGCGAGAGCATGCCGCGCAACAGGAATGGATGCGCTTTCAGCTGCAGGAACTCGAGGCTGCAAAACTCAAAGCTGATGAAGACATCGTGCTGGAGCAAGAGCGAAGCCTTCTTAAACATGCGGGAACCCTGATGGAGGCCGCTCAGAGTGCTCATCAGACGCTATATGGTGGTCGAGGAGCAATCATCGACCAGTTCGCCGCAGTCGCAAAGCATCTCACCATCCTGAAACAGATCGATCCGTCACAGGAGCCAATGCTCAGCCATCTCGAACAGGCGAGAATTCATCTGGAGGAACTGGTTCACTCAGTGCAGCACTATGCCCAGGGAATATCCTTTGACCCCGACCGGTTGGCCGCACTGGAAGAGCGGCTGGCACTGCTGCAGCGCCTCGGGAAAAAGTACGGCGGCACCACGGCAGCCATGATCCAGCGGTTGGACGAACTCCGTGAGCAATTGTCGCAACTAGAAAAGGGCGACTATCAAGAGGCCCGACTGGAGAAAGAATTGGAGGAACTGCGGAAGGCCTTTCTGCTTAAAGCTCGAGAACTATCTCAAAAGCGGCATGAGGTTGCAGAACGACTGGCTGAGTCCGTTGCCCAAACCCTCGCCTTGCTCGATATGCCACGGGCTCGCTTTGCCTCAAAATTCCAGGAAACAGAACCGGCCGGGACAAGCCCCGATCCACCCTTCACGCCACTGGGGATCGATCGCGTGGAATTCGTGTTGTCGGCAAACCCCGGGGAAGAATTGAAGTCCCTGGCACGCATTGCTTCAGGAGGAGAGCTGTCCCGCATTCTCCTCGCCCTGAAGGGTATCCTGAGTGCCCAAGGCGATGCCGAGAGCTTGATTTTTGATGAGGTTGACGCAGGCATCGGAGGGCGGACGGCGGAACTGGTAGGATTGCAGCTCAAACGCCTGGCAGCAAAAGAGCAGGTTGTCTGTATCACTCATCTCCCCCAGATTGCCTGTTACGGGGACTACCACTTCAAGGTGACGAAGGAAGCAGGGAGCAAGGAGACACAGACCAGCATCCATCTCTTGTCCGGCGACGAAAGGGTGGAGGAACTCGCTCGCATGCTGGGCGGGATCTCAATCTCGGACAAGACCCGGGCTCATGCCCGGGAAATGCTTCAGGGCGCAAAGCAGCGCTCATAAACGCCCTTCCCTCTCAAGCTCACAGAGGATGCCGTATACGTCCAGACCTTGCTGCCGGAACCCTTCGAGCCCGAACACCATATTGGCCTCAATTACGTAATAGCGTCCATGGGCGTGGCAGATATCCAGGCCGGCCTCATCGAAACCGCACTGCCCGGCAACCTCGGCGGCAAAAAGGAGTGCCTCATCCGGAATGTCATCAAAAGAGATCTTTCCGCCTTGGGCAACGTTGTTTCGGAATTCACCCGCTTGGTGAATGCGCCAGTAGGCGTGAATCACCTTCTCCTTGATCAAAACCACCCGCAAATCTCGGCTGAGAGGAAGGTATTCCTGAATATAGGCGGGACAATGGTCTTTTAGATAGTCTGCCAGTTGAGCCTCGCCTCCAATCAAGTACACCCCCTGCCCCATGGAAGAGCCAACCGGCGTCTTGGCGACAAAGGGATAGGAAAAATCGCGGCAAATCCGCGCCAGGAGATCGCGGCCATAGTAGACGCGGGTTCTCGGGTGAGAGATTCCCAGAAGCTGAAAGAGGTTGGTCTGGCGAATCTTGTTCCCGAGAAAGGCATAGTAATTTCGGGGGAACGTCGCTTTACCGAGGCACCGGAAGACATCTTCATATAAAGGGCTGGGATAGAAGATCTCATCGGCCCCAAGCAGCACTTGCTTCACTTCATCACCATAGTCGTCCCAGTTGGGCCGAACGCCATGACACTGAAACGACGGACTTGCTCTCATCCGCTTGCCTAGCGAAGCTCTCAAGCTTTCACCCCCCCAAATGACCACCCGGTCACTTCTTTGATTGACATTCACGACCCGATTTTTATAATGACCAGGTGGTCATTATCCGAATCAGGGAAGTACAGTAATGGTTCCTCGCGAGACTTTCAAGAACCTCGAAAGTGACAAGCAACAAAGAATATTGGACACTGCGGTGGATGAGTTCTCGAGTCACGGTTTTCGCCAGGCCAGTGTCAACCGGATCGTACAGCGACTGGGGATTGCCAAGGGTTCTATTTTCCAGTACTTCGGGACCAAGGAAGGCCTTTTCCAGGTCATTTTCGATCACGCCGTAGAACTCGTCAGGCGCTCTCTTCGTCAGGTCAAACAACAAACGGTTGAAACCGACTTCTTCGAGCGCATCCGCCGGAGCCTTATCGCCGGCGTTGACTTCATTGATCATCACCCGGCGGTCTACAAAATATATCTCAAAATGGTTTTTCAGGAAGATTTTCCGCTGCGCGCCGAGTTTTTGCAGCAGGTCCATCTCTTTTCGGCGGAGTACCTGAGACCCATCGTGGAGTCCGGTGTGGCCAGGGGCGAACTGCGCTCCGACGTCGACATCGATGCCGCCGTTTTCTTCCTGGACGCGCTCATGGACCGTTTTCTGCAGGCCTACTGCGTTTCCTTCCTCGATGCCGGCTCGGGCCTTTATCAGGCCCCCAAAGATGTCATGGAAAAAAGAGTTGAGGGGTTTGTTCAGCTTCTCCGACGGGGAATGGGAGCGGAAGCGAAAGGAGAATGGAGCTAAAGGCTACGATGTTTGACTACCGATTTTACCAAGACCTGGATTTGGGAGACATTTATCGCAAGGTTCAAGCCGGCCGCCGTTTGGACCTTGAAGACGGGCTAAAGCTCTTTTCGTGCCAGGATATCGTTGCAATCGGCGCCATGGCTCATAAAGTCAGGACTCACCTTCATGGGGATGTTGCCTACTATGTGATGAACCAACATATCAACTACTCCAACATCTGTGTGAATGGCTGTCGCTTCTGTGCCTTCGGAAAGCAGCAAGGTGACCCCCTAGCCTTTGAGCTGTCTCTGCAGGCTATCCTGGAGAAGGTGAGGGCTCGTGGGAATGCGCCCCTCACCGAAGTGCACATCGTCGGTGGTTGCCACCCTGAACTGCGGCTCTCCTTTTTCGAGGGTCTTCTGAGAGAGCTCAAAGCGCAGCACCCTTCCATCATCATCAAGGCCTTCACGGCCGTCGAAATCGACCATTTTGCAAGAAATGAGGACATAAGCACCCGGGACGTTCTGGTTCGACTGAAGGCGGCGGGCCTTGACATGCTGCCGGGCGGCGGGGCGGAAATCTTCAGTCCCCGGGTGCGGGCCCTGCTCTGCCCGGAGAAAACGGCCGGCGAAGACTGGCTGAAGATCGCCTGCGAAGCTCATCAGTTGGGCATCAGGACGAATGCGACGATGCTTTATGGCCACATTGAAACCATCGAGGAACGCCTGGAACACCTTGTAGCCCTACGCGAACTCCAGGATGAAACGGGGGGGTTCCTGTGCTTCATTCCCCTTCCTTTCCAGACGGCGAACAGCGGGCTCACCGGGATTGAACCCACAACCGGCATCGAAGATCTCAAAACGATGGCGGTCAGCCGCCTCATGCTGGACAATGTCCCCCATGTTAAGGCCTACTGGATTATGCTCACGGTGAAACTTGCCCAGCTGGCACTTTTGTTCGGCGCCGATGATTTCGACGGCACGGTGATCGAAGAAAAGATCGGCCGCATGGCAGGGGCCGAATCCGGGCAGGCACTGACCCGTTCGGATTTAGAGCGGATTATCCGCGAAGGAGGATTCGAACCGGTTGAAAGAAACTCTTTTTTCGAAAGAGTCCACGAGTCCTGACAAATGATGCACTTGAAAAAAATCATCGGCAAGGTTCATTTCCGAGCAAGGCTGGATTTCGATGAGGCCCTGGCTCTTTACCAGCAGGCTGATTTCCATCTGCTGGGCCAACTGGCCCACGGGGTGCGCCTTCAAAAACATCCTGAGCCTCTGGTCAGCTACGTGGTGGACCGAAACATCAATTACTCCAACGTCTGCATCTGTGGGTGCCGGTTTTGTGCATTCTATCGGCCGCCCGGGCATCCCGAGGCCTATGTCCTGACCAGGGAGGACCTGGTCAGAAAGATCGAAGAAACGATAAGCCTTGGCGGCACGCAAATCCTCATGCAGGGCGGCCACCATCCCGATCTTCCCCTTGCTTTCTACGAAGATATGTTGCGATTCATCAAGAGCCGATTTCGCATCCACATCCATGCCTTCTCGCCGCCTGAGATCGTGCATTTTGCGAAGTTGGAAGAAACCGACCCGGCCGAAGTGATTTCGAGACTCAGAAGAGCAGGGCTCGACTCCATTCCGGGAGGTGGTGCGGAAATACTGGTCGATGAAGTGAGAGACAGCGTTTCTCCTAATAAATGTTCGGCCCAGGCTTGGCTGCAGGTTATGGAGGAAGCCCATCGCCAGGGATTGCGCACCACGGCTACGATGATGTTCGGTCACGAAGAGGAACCTGGCCATCGCATTGCACACCTCCTGGCCTTGAGGGATCTCCAAGATCGCACCGGTGGTTTCACTGCTTTCATTCCATGGCCGTTTCAACCCACCAACACCGCGATCCCCCGATCTCCCGAAACGCCTGTTGCTTACTTGCGCCTGCTGGCAGTCTCCCGCATCGTGTTGGACAACTTCGACAACATCCAGGCCTCATGGGTGACCATGGGACCGAAGGTGGCTCAACTTGCGCTCCACTTTGGAGCAAATGATTTCGGTTCAACAATGATCGAAGAGAACGTAGTGGCTGCAGCCGGCGTTCATTTCCGGTTGTCGGTTTCCGAGATTCGACGTCTGATCCGCTACGCCGGCTTCCAGGCACGACAGAGAACCATGGCCTACGAATGGGTGGGGGACACGGAGATGGGGGGACACGGAGATGGGGAGACGCGGAGATGAGAAGTGGGTAGCGGGGTCTCCTCCGAGGGGCCAACGGGGTCCAATGGCCGGGGCCATGCGTGGGGAGGCATGGCATCACCGGTGCTCCATCGTGCGGAATGGTTGGTTCCGGGTACCTCCCCTCCGGTCCGGGACGGCGCCGTAATGGTTGGAGGCAGACATATTCTGGCCGCCGGTCCCTACTCTCAGGTCCGAGCTGCCGCACCCCCTGGCACCAAAAACATGGATCACGGGTCGGCAGCGATCATGCCAGGGCTCATCAACGCTCATACTCACCTGGAATTGTCGAGCTTGGGTGGCCACATCGCTCTGCCCCTGGAGAGTTTTACTCAGTGGCTGGGCGAAATCCTTTCGCTGCGCCAATCTATGGATCTTGACCGACTCCATGGAGGATTCCTGCTCGGACAAAAGCAACTGATTGATGGAGGATGCTGCCTGTGCGGTGACATTACCAACGGGGTTTGTCTGAAAAGCAATACTGCCCCTCTCACCCGGCAGGCCTTTCTCGAAGTCCTTGGATTCGACCGAAAAAACCTTGCTGACGCACTCGGGCTTGATCTTGGCCAGGCCCTCGCGGTTTCCGCCGACACGGCCGGTTTGCCGCCGGCTCTTGCCGCCCATGCCTGTTATTCCACTTCCGAACCAGTTATTCGTGAAACCAAGGAATGGTGTCGAAGACGAGGGCTTCCCTTTAGCATCCATGTGGCGGAGCACCCGGAGGAAATCGAGTTCTTGCAGCGCGGTAGCGGCTTCTGCCGGAAAGTCCTCGAAGACCTGGGCCGATGGGCACCCCATTGGACCTCCCCCGGGACAACTCCGGTGCGTTACTTGGACCAACTGCAAGNCCTGGACTCTCATACCCTGCTGGTCCATGCGGTACATCTGATCGCGGAGGATTGGGAGATTGTGCAGAAGCACGGTTGTACGATCTGTTTTTGTCCGCGAAGCAACCAAAACCTGAACGTCGGCCGGGCTGACATCGCAAAAGCCTTGCGGTACGGTTTGGTCACGGCCCTCGGGACCGACAGCCTGGCCAGCAACCTGGATCTCAACCTGTTTAACGAAGCTGCTTATGTCATTGCGAACTATCCGGATGTTCCTCCAGAAGCCATCTTCCACATGATGACTTCAGGGGGCGCCAGGGCACTCGGCCAGGAAGAGCATTTCGGGAGTATTGAACCGGGAAAGCAAGCACCTCTTTTGGTGGTCTCTCTCCCGGATGCGCTGCCTCTTCAACAGCTTTTTGAAGCGATCATCCAACAGGGAAACAAAGGAGCATGGCGATGGGCCCATCACCCGGCGAACGACTGAGATTAGGAAAGATCGGTTATCTCAATGTCCTTCCCATATATTATCCTTTGGAATCGGGAATCATCCCTCATCCTTTTACCATCGTTTCCGGAGTGCCTGCGCACCTCAACCGACTGATGGCCAGGGGTGACCTTGACTTGAGTGTCGTCTCTTCCATCGAATATGCGCGCTGTCCTGAACGCTATCTGATTCTGCCCGACCTTTCCATAAGCTGCCGGGGCGCTGTCCGCAGTGTACTGCTCCTGAGTCGGGCTCCCGTGAAGCAACTGTCTGGGCAGACCATATTAGTCAGTTCGCACTCCCACACCTCGGTTGCTTTGCTCAGGATCCTTCTTGCCGTCCGACTGGGCATGGAAATAACCCTGAGGGAGGGCCGTTGCACCGAAGCCCTTGAAGGCGACGAGCCGCCCCCGGCCATGTTGGTCATTGGTGACGAAGCCTTGCGGCTGCGTGATCACCCTCACTATCCCTACCGGTGGGACCTCGGGGAAGCCTGGCATGCCTGGACCGGTTTGCCCTTTGTCTTTGCCCTGTGGGTAGTGCAGCGACAGGCCCTGGAAAGATGCAACGGGGTTTTGGGGGAAGCGCTGGAATCCCTTGCCGCAGCCAAGGAATGGGGGAGGACTCACCTGGACGAGATCTGCCGACAGGCCCTCAGGGAGAATATCCTCGATCTGGCACAACTCCAGGATTATTACCGATGCTTGAATTATGACTTGAGAAGAGATGAAAAGCTTGGAATGGAGCGGTTCTATCGTCAGCTCGCCGGGATCTCGGAGATCGACCGCGTTCCCCCATTGCAGGTCTATTCCTCTTTCGCTTGGGCAGTGTGAAGTCGTATCCGCTCGAATCGCTTTCAAGCCTCACCCGACGGTCTTGCGGTAATCCCACAGTTGGAGTACGGTGTCAGTTGCGGTCCGCTCCGCGGGCTCGAACGCCCGGAAGAAGCCATCCGGATGGGGCCCCGCGGATCATTAGAGATCAGTGTTTGAACGCCCGCTGTCCCGTAAAAACCATGGTCACATTGGCTTCATTGCATGCGTCGATGACCTCCCAGTCTCTCATCGAACCACCCGGCTGAACCACGGCGGTTATGCCCTGACGAAGCCCGACATCCACACCATCGCGGAAGGGAAAGAAGGCGTCGGACACCATGGCGGCACCGATCAAGCCGGCGCGGGCTTCCCTGGTGTCACTGTCGATGATCTCTTTCTCCTCGAGCGGACGCTCGCCTTTCTCAATGGCAAGTTCCAGCTCTTTGTAAGGGATGCCGTGACGATCAAAGCAGAGTGCATCGGCATATTTCTGATACGCTTTGTACACCGCGATTTCGGCTACTCCGACCCGATCCTGTTCCCCGGTCCCGATTCCGACTGTGCATTCATCCTTGATGTAAAGGACTGAATTGGATGTCACCCCTTGCTCCACAAACCAGCCGAAAAGCAGATCCTGCATCTCCCGCTCACTCGGCGCTCGACTGATCCGGTGCCCTTTGCCGCCGTGAGTGGCTTCGGCCAATACCAGGTCCTTTGCTCCGCGAATCCTGTTCAATGGAGATTGCTGGACAATGAGGCCGCCGTCGATGAGCGATTTGAAATCAACGAAACGCGTCGTCGTATAGTCCATCAGTCGATCGATTCTCGCCATTTGAATGATTCTCAGATTGGAGCGCTGTTTGAGGAGGGCCAGAGTGCCTTCTTCAAAGTC
>JGI20214J51650_10001652_pt1 | contig 14191 bp, 12 predicted proteins | sample WetSurMetagenome_FD_51650 | JGI IMG/M metagenome (IMG submission 51650) | reverse complement strand
GCAAGCATAATGCGTGAACTTGGTCTCGGAAAAGTAAGGCTGATCTCAAATAATCCTGTTAAAAGAGCAGGACTTGAAGGATACGGCATTCAGATTATCGAAACCATTCCGCTGGTAATTGAGTCAAATCCACATAACAGGTTCTATTTAGAAACCAAAGCGAATAAAATGGGGCACGATCTTGCATGTTACAAACACATTTCTGAAGATTAATAATTTTTAGTACATTTACATGATATTAAACCATTTATGAAAAATCTCAGGATAGTATTTATGGGAACACCTGAGTTTGCAGTAGCCACGTTAGGTTCACTGCTGATGAATGGATTTAATGTTGTTGGTGTTGTAACAGCACCTGATAAACCTGCCGGAAGAGGAAGGAAAATGACTCAGTCAGCTGTCAAAGAGTTTGCCGAGTTCAGCCATCTTCCGATACTGCAACCATCAAATCTCAAGGACCCTGAATTTATAAACAGTCTTAAACTATTCAGAGCCGATCTGTTTATTGTGGTTGCTTTCAGAATGCTCCCTGAAAGTGTCTGGAAAATTCCACCTGCCGGAACGATTAATCTGCATGCGTCACTGCTTCCGGAATATCGCGGAGCAGCACCAATAAACCGGGCAATAATGAATGGTGAAACAAGGACAGGAGTCACCACTTTCTTAATCAATGAAAATATTGATACCGGGAATATTCTTTTGAGAGAAGAAGTTCCGATCTTTCCGTTCGAAAATGCAGGGGACCTTCATGACAGGCTTATGAAATTAGGAGCCAGACTTGTAATAAAAACCCTTTCAGAGATTTCTGAAAACAAAATAATACAGGTATCTCAGAATAACCTTTTAAATGATTCCGAAAGCCCTAAAAGTGCCCCAAAGATCCATCCTGAAGATTGTATTATAAACTGGGAAAATGATACTACTGGAATTCATAACTTAATAAGGGGACTTTCTCCCTCACCCGGGGCAAAGTCATGGTTTATGAATGACAACTCAGCAGTTTCATTTAAGATATACGAAAGCCAGCCTCAGATTGAACACCATTCACTCAGGCCAGGCACTATTGTTTCTGATGGGAAGAATTTTATCAGGGTCAGCTGCAGCGATGGGTTTATAAATATTTTAAGTCTCCAGCTGGAGGGTAAGAAAAGAATGAATACCGGTGAGTTTCTCAGGGGATTCAGGATTGACAAATACACTATCGCTATCACTCAACCGGTTTAGCATTTCTTAACCAGATCTTTCTTCCAGGTTCCGGTTCCATTCCCTGCTCCATCCTGTTCATTTCATACAGACGTTTCAGTTTTATGCCAAATTTCTGCGATATAAAGTACATTGTATCACCTTCCGTAGTATTATAATATTCCTGTCCGGCTTCTGCCCTGTCGCGTTTTGGCTGGAGATATAAAATCTGTCCTGCAACAAGGTGAAAATCGCTTTTCAGATCATTATACTTCGGAAGTTCCCACCTGAGTAACTGAAATTCATTCTCAAGCTTTTCCCGTGTATCTCCGTCCTTAACTATAATATATTGAATCCTGTTGTTTTCCATTATCCTTGTAGGATGCGCCATAACCGCAATAACAGAAACCTGCTGGACTACCTTTTTCTTTGAACTGTCAGCTGATTGAGCCTTAACCGAATCGTTTGTAACAACACTTTGAACAATTGGCTGATTTTGGACAAGCATAGCCCTGTCGAATTGAGTGAGATTGTTTTCTTCAATTGTTCTTATAAGCATGTTTGAATAATCAGGATTCGTTGCATATCCTGCCTTTTTCAAACCCACGGCCCATGCTTTGTAATCGGAGGAGCTATAACTGAAAAGAAATTTATATCGGGGCACCTNCCTGAGAAAATCGGAATGATCATAATATGAATCTGCAGCTTTGCCATATTTCCTGAAACATTCATTTCTTGTGTTATCATCGTGACGTACAGTAGGGCCGGTCCAGTCATCATGACATTTTATTCCAAAATGATTATTAGCATCACGGGCAAGCGGGCTCCGGCCACAGTCAGACTCAATGATACCCTGGGCAAGTGTAATACTTGCAGGTATGCCTGTCCTGTTCATTTCACTTACAGCCAGATTCTTATATGAGTTAATGTATTCCTGAACCGANTGGTCCCGGGATATGGTTGAATTGGTAGNCGATTTGGTAACAATGGGCTTGTAGACTCTGCAAGAGGTGAAAAATAATAGTATTGTCAGAGAAAGAAGCAGGCGTGGTCGATTACACATCAAAATAATATTTTTGACAAAAATAGAAAAAAATAGATGCCTGTAGCGTTCAGGTGATTTATGGTTCAAAAAGATCTTCGTAAAACAGGGCATTAAAACAGGTCCTTTCCGATATTTATAAGTATCAAATTCTCAGATCATGGCCAGCAGTGAGTGTCAGGAAGCATTATTTTGCTACCTTTATGATTCAAACTGACTTAGAGTGTTATGATTAGAACGAAAAATATATCGTTTTCATATATTGAATATGAAAATACGACTGAACTTGAGCCGGATGACCTTGAGCTTGTTAATTCTGCAAGGGATTCCGCTATGAATGCTTACGCCCCATATTCACGGTTTAAGGTTGGAGCGGCTGTCAGGCTGGAAAGCGGGTTAATTGTCAAAGGTGCAAATGTAGAAAATGCCGCCTTCCCTTCAGGAATCTGTGCAGAAAGAAATGCTCTTTCAAATTCTGTTACCAATCACTATGACGACAAACCCGTAGCTATTGCTATTGCTTCATTTAATGATAGAGGAATCACAGAAGATTTTCCATCACCATGCGGAAGCTGCCGTCAGGTAATAGCTGAAGAAGAAGCCAGAACCGGCAATAAAATAAAATTAATTCTTTCGGGAAAACATAAAACAGTTATTGTCAGCAGTATCGCAGATCTTCTGCCATTACAATTCAACCGAAGTAATTTAGTTACTATTCTTCCTTTACAATGAGCTGAAAGCCAGCTCCATGAATGTTTTTGATATTAAGATCAGGATCATCCGAGAGGAATTTCCGAAGTTTTGTAATATACACATCCATACTTCTGGCGGTGAAATAATCATCGGAGCCCCAGATTTTCTTCAATGCCATCTCCCTGCTTATAAGTGCATTCGGATTTACAGCAAGCAGTTCAAGCAGCTGTGCTTCTTTTGGCGAGAGTTTCTTCTCATCACTGCCTATTGTCAGAGTCCTGAGTTTTGAGTTAAAAACGAATTTTCCGATTTCATAGAAATCTTTTGTTCCTGCCTGTGAATCACGCCTGGAAATTATTGCACGGATTTTTGCAAGCAGAATATCAGTATCGAACGGCTTTGTCACATAATCATCTCCTCCTATTCCGTAGCCCTTCAGAACATCTTCTTTTAGCTTTTTGGCTGTGAGAAAAATTATCGGTACATCATTATTGATCTTTCGTATCTCTCCTGCTATAGTAAATCCGTCGACATGCGGCAACATAATATCAAGAATACAGATATTAAACACCCCTTTTCGAAAATGGTCAATAGCATATTTCCCGTCATCAACCCACTCAACTGAGTAATCATTTATTTCAAGATACGACTTAAGAACTGATCCAAAACTCAGATCGTCTTCTACCAAAAATATTTTAACAGGTTTGTTGCTCATTTCTAGTTCTCCCAATTAAATGGTAAAAATATTTCGAACCGGCTTCCTTTACCGGGTTCACTATAAACATTTATACTGCCCTTATGTGCCTCAATAATCGACCGCGAATAATTAAGTCCCAGTCCAAATCCCTTAACATCATGAACATTGCCTGAACTCTGCCTGTAAAACCTTTCAAATATTTTGCTTTGTACTGCCTTTGTCATTCCAATGCCTTTATCTTCAACTGACAAAATAATACCTTTTTCAAAATTACCGGTAGTTACAGTGATTTCAAGCTGTTCAGGGGAATATTTTATAGCATTGTCGAGGAGATTGTTCACCAGATTAGTAAGATGTTCAAAATCACCGTAAATACAAGGATCGGTAGCATTAAGGTTCAAATTAATGATTCCGTTCCTCTGATGAACCTGAATCTCAATTGCATCAACAGCATGTTCAATAACATCATGGAGCGAAATATTTTCGAACTTAAATTCTATCTCTTTTTTGTCGAGAGAGGCTATCTGCAGAATTGTTTCTACCTTTTTGTTCATCCTGCTGTTTTCTTTCTTGATCATGCCGATGAAATGTCTGATACTTGCCTCATCATTGATAACCTTTGAATTGGTTATTGTATCGGCTGCCAGTGAAATTGTAGCAATAGGAGTCTTAAACTCATGAGTCATATTATTAATAAAATCTGACTTCATCTCAGAGATCTTTTTCTGCCTTATAATGAAATAAAGACTTAGAGCAAAAGTTGCCAGGATAAACAACGAGAATAAAAGCGAGCCTCCCAGGATCCATTTCATATAACCCAGCACATAATCAGTCCTTTCAGGAAAAACTACAGAAAGCACCATATTTTGTTTTATTATATTGTCGGGAAACAGACCAACCTGGTATTTGCTCTTCAGAAAATCATTCTTATGTGATTTTGTAAATGTTCCTTCCTGAACAACACCATCCCTGATGATAGCAAATTCATATGGTGTATGTATTCCGTTATATGCCAGTGTCTGCTGTAAAGTGTAATCAACCTCTTTATTATCAAGCCGCAGTGTCTTCTCATACTGATAGATCTCATTTATCATCTGGTCGCTCATATTCTGAAACTCGTTTGAACGCTTTTTAACCCAGTCTACAAACTGATCCTGATTCACATAAGTCACACCTGGATTACCTCCAGTATTATCTCCTTTTTTCATGATCCTTATTTTACCTGACTTGTCGGGAGGAGATATCACATATGTCATTGAATCAGCAACCACTGATGTATCATTGGTAATTGTATAAGATTTATTATAGGTAGTGACATTCCCATTGCCTGAACCGGTAAATGACTGATTGGTAATGTGCACGCTGAATTTATTATCAGGATTTGTTGCATATCCGCCTATGCTCAGATAACCTGTTACATCGGCGGATGAATCGCTGAAGGGAGCCGGATCAGTTGGCATGAAATTATTAAAAAAACTAAGCTTCCTCGAGGACTCAATTGAGTTTGCAGTATTGATCAGGCTCATTCTGGCAGCACTGTTGAAATATTCATTCTGCATTCCCACTGCATTTCTGATCCAGATAGATTGTACCCATATGATTCCAATGATAGAGAGAACCATCATTATGATCAGACCCGTAAATTTTCTCTTGTTCATGCTGCAAAAATAAATTATAAAGTCGTTAATAAAGAAGTATTTAACTTTTCATTAACGCTTATTAACCGAATATTAACTCAGCAATAAACTTAGTGACTTAATTTTGACTCGAAATAAACCAAATAAACCTGTTATGAGAAAATTATTTACACCTTTTATGTTCACATTGATGATCCTTATGCTTCCATTTTCCCTTATTTCCGGACAGGAAAAGAAGACCGAAAAGAAAATAAAGGTTGTCATTGATGACGGCTCAGGGAAAAAAGTATTAGTTGATACTGTATTCAAAGACAGTCAGGGCCCGGATTCCATCACCATAAAAGATGGTACTGTGATATATCTGAAACATCCTAATGACAGACATGGGTTCAGATACCATAATGGAAAGGAAAATAAAGAGGAATTTGATGAAATTACAGTTATCAGCTCAGATTCTGCGATTAAGAAAATGTCAGCTGACAGCGGAAAGGTCTATTTCTATAGTAATTCTGATGCCGGTGATAGAAATGGCAGCAGTGAACACAGAAAATACAGAGTGATAAAACACAAATCAGGCGATGGCAGCGACCAGGTTGAGACTATCTATGTCAATAAAGGAAAATCCTCTGACAGTGATGGAAATAATACTTTCGATGTATATGTTTCAGATAATGACAGAGAACGGGAGGTTGATAAAACCAGAATTGTCATTGCAAAAGATGGAATGGTAATAACTATTGAAGGGAATGATGAAGCAAAGACCAAAGAGATGGCAGAGGAGATTAAAGACAAAATGGGAATTAAGCGGGAAGCCACGACAAAGCAGGAAACAATTAGTAATGAATCAAAGAAGGCAGTTAAAAAATAACAATTTCGCAATTTAGTTTTTCGTTTCCAGAGAATGAGCCGGCTAACGGCTCATTCTTATTTTACTGAATCAATGAAATGCGACCAGATATCGCCTTCAGGGAAATGGGCTGTAATCGTTATCATTTCTTTTTTTACAGGATGGATAAACTCCAGTTTACGTGCGAAAAGACTGATCCCTCCGTCATCATTAGAGCGGGCAAAACCATATTTCAGATCACCTTTTATCGGGCAGCCGATCTTAGCCAGTTGAGCTCGTATCTGGTGATGCCTGCCTGAATGGAGTTCAACTTCCAGAAGATAGTATTTTTCTGATCTTCCTTTAAGTCTGTAAGTCAATGAAGCCTCTTTTGAGCCCTTAACTTCGGTATCATAAACATAGGTCTTATTCTGACTTTCGTTTTTCTTCAGGAAGTGGTTTATTGTTGCCTCATCTTCCGGCGGCCGATCCTTAACAATAGCCAGATAAATCTTCTTTACCTGCCTGGTCTTAAACATTTCATTAAGTCTGGAAAGAGCTTTTGAAGTCCGGGCATAAAGCATAACTCCGCTCACCGGACGATCGAGCCGGTGAACCACACCGAGGAATACATCACCAGGTTTTTTATACTTTTCTGCTATATATTTCTTGATTTCTACTTCAAGCGGTTCATCACCAGTTCTGTCTCCCTGTGCAAGGTCGGATGATCTCTTATAAACAGCGATTATATGATTGTCTTCGTATAGTATTTCAGCCATTTCAAATGTGTTAATACTGTTCCTTTTCGTTTGGAAAGTCCTGTGACCTGACATCCGTAATATACGACTGAACAGCTCCCTTTATTTCCGCATACAGGTTATGATATCTTCTTAAAAACCTGGGGGAGAACTCCTGTGTTATTCCCAGCATGTCGTGAAGCACCAGAACCTGTCCATCAGTCTTACCGCCTGCCCCGATTCCTATTAAAGGAATTTTCAGTGAGTTAGTAACTTCTTCTGCCAGCTTAGCCGGTATCTTTTCAAGGACGATTGCAAAACAACCTGTCTGTTCGAGCAACTTTGCATCTTCCATTAACCTGCGGGCTTCCTCTTCCTCTTTTGCCCTGACAACATATGTTCCGAATTTATGAATAGCCTGAGGAGTGAGTCCAAGGTGCCCCATTACAGGAATTCCTGCAGATAAAATTCGTTCTATAGATTCAACAACCTGCTGACCTCCTTCGAGCTTGACGGCATGTGCTCCGGTCTCCTTCATAATTCTGATTGATGAAACGAGAGCTTCCTTTGAATTTCCCTGGTAGGTTCCGAAAGGCAGGTCAACAACAACCAGCGCCCTTTTCACCCCCCTCACCACCGATGCTGCGTGATAAATCATATTATCGAGTGTGATTGGAAGAGTTGTGTCATAACCTGCCATAACGTTCGATGCAGAATCTCCGACCAGTATCACATCTATTTCGGCTTCATCGAGAATTTTAGCCATTGAATAATCATATGCAGTCAGCATGGCGATTTTCTCTCCTTTAAGTTTCATCTCATTTAATACATGAGTGGTAACTCTCCTGACAGATTTATGTATCGACATAATAATAAATGTGTTAATTACTGCCGGCAAAGTTACAGAATTGAATTGGATGATACATCTTCATTTCACCTTCTTTTTTGTCTGGCAGTCTCCATCATTCATCATGTCGTTTTGTCACACCTGATAATAATATTAATGTTTGCCGGTGCCATTTTTACCTGAAACGGACAAAAATTACTTGTGGCATAATCATTGCTCAGACAACATAGTATTGAAATTTTGAAAACGATTACAAAGGCTTCAGCAAAACGAAGCTGAATTTGCAAAGAGAAAAATTAAAATTTTTAAATTAATATAAGATGGGAAAAATAATTGGAATCGATCTTGGAACAACAAACTCTTGTGTTGCGGTAATGGAAGGCAACGAACCTGTTGTAATCCCGAATAGCGAAGGCAAGAGGACAACACCTTCAATTGTGGCATTCGTTGAGAATGGCGAACGGAAAGTCGGAGATCCTGCCAAACGACAGGCAATCACTAATTCAAAAAAGACTGTCTTCTCCATTAAAAGATTCATGGGTGAAACTTACGATAAGGTTACAAAAGAGATCAAACGGGTTTCCTATACAGTTGTAAAAGGTGACAATAATACTCCGAGGGTCAAAATTGACGACCGTCAGTATTCACCACAGGAGATTTCCGCGATGATTCTTCAGAAGATGAAAAAGACTGCTGAAGATTATCTTGGACAGGAAGTAACTGACGCTGTAATCACAGTTCCTGCCTACTTCAGCGATTCCCAGCGCCAGGCTACTAAAGAGGCTGGTGAGATTGCCGGATTAAATGTAAAAAGAATTATAAATGAGCCTACAGCAGCATCACTTGCTTACGGACTCGATAAGAAATCACAGGATCTTAAGATTGCTGTATTTGACCTTGGAGGTGGTACTTTCGATATTTCAATACTTGAACTCGGAGACGGAGTTTTTGAAGTAAAATCTACAAACGGAGACACTCACCTAGGTGGTGATGACTTCGACCATCTTATCATCGACTGGATGGCAGAAGAGTTCCTGAAAGAAGAAGGCGTGGACCTGAGAAAAGATCCGATGGCACTTCAGCGTCTTAAGGAAGCTGCTGAAAAAGCTAAAATCGAACTTTCAAGCTCTACCACAACTGAGATAAATCTCCCGTATATCATGCCGGTTGATGGTATTCCAAAACATTTGGTAAAAACACTCACCCGTGCAAACTTTGAGAAAATATGCGATAAACTGATTCAGGCTTGTATTGAACCATGTAAGATTGCCCTGAAAGACTCTGGTTTGTCTGTTACAGAGATTGACGAAGTTCTTCTTGTAGGAGGATCTACCCGTATTCCTGCAATTCAGCAGCTTGTTGAAAAATTCTTCGGACGTGTTCCTTCAAAAGGCGTTAACCCCGATGAGGTTGTAGCTGTTGGTGCTGCTATTCAGGGCGGAGTGCTTACAGGAGAGGTAAAAGATGTCCTTCTGCTTGATGTTACCCCTCTTTCACTTGGTATTGAAACTATGGGTGGTGTTATGACCAAACTGATTGAATCAAATACTACCATTCCTACCAAGAAGACAGAGGTGTTTACCACAGCTGCAGATAGCCAGCCATCAGTTGAGATTCATGTCCTGCAGGGTGAAAGACCAATGGCAACAGGAAACAAAACTATAGGCAGGTTCCATCTCGATGGTCTTCCACCTGCTCCAAGAGGCGTACCACAGATTGAGGTCAGCTTCGATATAGATGCAAACGGGATACTCCATGTTGCAGCTAAGGACAGGGGAACCGGAAAAGAACAGAGAATAAGGATAGAAGCTTCATCCGGCCTTAATGACGATGAGATAAAGAGAATGAGAGAGGAAGCAAAAGCCAATGCTGAAGCTGACAATAAGGCTAAGGAAAAAGTTGACAAGATAAATACTGCCGACAGTATGATCTTTACAACTGAGAAACAGCTTAAGGAATTCGGAGATAAGCTTCCTGCAGATAAGAAACCTGCTATTGAAAGCGCCCTGGCAAAACTTAAAGAGGCACATAAATCACAGGATGTTGGGGCAATAGACAAAGCTCTTGCGGAATTAAATTCAGTATGGCAGGTCGCTTCTGAGGAGATGTATAAGACAGCCCAGGGCCCAAATCCAGATCAGGCACAACCTGGTCCCGAGCAGCCTTCAGGCAACAACTCAAAATCAGGCAATGAAGAAGTAACTGATGTTGACTTTGAGGAAGTAAAATAATATTGAAAATGCTTTATAAGAGAGGTTGGGAGTAATCCCAGCCTCTTTTTTTAACTGTACTACCATAGGCCGTAGCGTCTCCGACAGAATCCGCATAAGCTTCAACGAAATTTTATGTACTTTTACCAATTATTTCGCGTTTTCGTAAAATGAATCTCAGAATCTTATATTCAGCTTTCTTAATAATCTTTTCACTTTCCGCATCAGCACAATCTGATCAGAAACTGAACCAGACTGATGCGCAGGGAAGGAAACAGGGGCACTGGATTAAGAAGTTCACAGGTGAATCTGTTGTTTACGATGGTTATTTTAAAGATGACCATCCGGTAGGAGAATTTAAAAGATATTTTGAAAACCAGTCAATAAAATCAATCCTTACTTACAGCGATGACGGTAAAACTGCACAAGCTGTAATTTACCATCCAAACGGCAATATATCAGCCCGCGGAACTTATATCGATCAGTTAAAAGAGGGAAAATGGCAGTTCTTTTCTGAATTTGTAAAAGAATACCTTATATCTGAAGAGTACTATAAAAAGAACTTAAGAAACGGGATATCCGTAAAATTCTACCCCGACAGTTCCATAGCTGAAAAAGTCAACTACATTGATGATGTGAAGCAGGGAGAATGGATTGAGTATTATCCGTCAGGTACGTTGAGCCTGAAATCAAACTTTCGCAATGGAAAGGTAAATGGCAAATTTGAAGTATGGTATGAAAACGGGGCTATAGAATACTCCGGAAAATATATAAATGATCTGAAAGAAGGGCTATGGACTATTTACAATAAGGATGGCAGCATAAAATACAGTCTAGAATATCAGTTGGGATTCACAAAAAACAAACAGATGGAAATCGATGAATCCCGTTTTATTGACTCCCTTGAAAATAATAAAGGGAAAATAGCTGATCCTGAAAAAACAGGGATTATCAAAAAATGAAGATCCTGAATATATTTTCACACTCAGGGGCTCTTGTAAATTTCGTACTGCTCCTGCTGACTGTCACTTACAGCCTGGATGGACAGGAAATAAATTATCCTTATTGGTACAGGATTTACTTTCGCGACAAGGGAGAAAATGCTATATCAGCTTATTCAGCAACTGATCTCCTTTCAGAAAGGGCAATCCAAAGAAGAAATAAGGCAGGAATTATGGTTCCTGACTACAGGGATATCCCCGTAAATGTTAACTATCTTAACAGGATAACCTCACCTGGACTGATATTTCATACGTCCTCAAAATGGATGAATACAGCCCTGTTCAAGTCACAGTCGATATTTGATGTAAATTCCCTTCTTGAACTTCCATTTGTTGCCGATGTAAAAATTGTAAAAAGACCAGGCACAAAGAGTCTGCACAATGATAAACTCAAATTTCTGGAGTCACAAAGTGAGCTTCCTCCATATTCTCGCCCCTTAACTATGATTAATGGCATTCCTATGCATAGCTCAGGGTATACCGGTAAAAATATCCTGATTGCAATTCTTGATGGTGGCTTCCAGAATGCCGACGCAATTTCCTCCCTGAATAACCTGAGAGCAAGAAAGGGAATTAAAAGCACCTATGACTTTGTAAAAAAAACAGGATCGGTATACAATTCCAGTACTCATGGGACTGCTGTACTCTCTATTCTGGCAGGACAAATTTCGGGGAAGATCGAAGGTACAGCCCCCGGAGCCGATTACCTGCTTCTCAAAACTGAAGATGTTGGTTCGGAATTTCCCTGTGAGGAGGATTTCTGGGTTGCAGGTGCTGAATATGCTGACAGCACCGGAGCTGATATAATTTCTTCTTCACTTGGGTATTTCACATTTGATGATCCTTCACTCAATTATAAGCCAAGTGACCTGACCGGGAATACTGCATTCATAACGATAGCTGCTGACATTGCCGCTTCAAAAGGAATTCTGGTAGTAAACAGCGCCGGGAATGAGAGAAACAAAGACTGGCAGAAAATCATCTTTCCTTCCGATGGGGATAGTGTACTTGCAGTTGGCGCAGTTGATGGGAGTAATATAATTTCCACGTTTTCATCTGCCGGTCCTTCCTCTGACCGGAGAGTTAAACCTGATAATGCTGCAATGGGCGTAAATATACCGGTACAGACTTCAGGCACCGAGGTATTCAGATCTAACGGCACCTCTTTTTCATGTCCGGTACTAAGTGGAATATCTGCCTGCCTTATGCAGGCCGTTCCATCAGCAACCTGCAATGATATTATTTCAGTACTCCACAGTAGTGCAGACCGTTACAATTTCCCGGATTCACTTTATGGATATGGAATACCGGATATTGTTGCAGCCCTGACGACACTCCAGAAAAAATATGTTTCAGTTCCGGAAAGTTCAGTACTGATATTTCCTAATCCTACATCTGGTAGCTTTGAGATAGATTTTACCGAACCTCCTGAGAATTTTACTCTTGAAATAATATCAATAACAGGCAAATCATTTTATAAGAAAAGCTTTATTGGCTACGCCGGGAGAGCTGTTACAATTACTGATCTTATTCACAGTGAACCAGGCATCTATTTCCTGAAAATATCCGTAAGTTCGGGTATTATAGTTCGCAAGATTTTCAAAATAAAAAACTGATCATGACTGAAAAAGTCTCCTTAACTGAATTACAGCTGATCATAAGGGATTCCCTGTATGTCTCGCTCCCCGATTTTTATTGGGTTACTGCGGAAATATCTGAACTCAAGGAAAATAGTGCCGGACATTGCTATATAGAACTTATTGAAAAGAATCCCGACGAAAAGAATGTCCGGGCGAGAGTGAGAGCTATTGTCTGGAGCAACCGCTACAGATTTATAAAAGCCTTCTTTGAGAATTCAACAAATGAAACATTAAGGGAAGGGCTGAAAATTCTTGTAAAGACAAAAGTTGAATATCACGAACTCTACGGATTAAGCCTTATAATTTCTGATATAGATCCTGCCTTTACCATAGGCGATATGGCAATGAAGAGGCAGCTTATTATAAAAAGACTTGAAGAAGAGGGTGTGTTTTCAATGAATAAGGAGCTTGAAATACCATTGGTACCTCAGCGAATTGCTGTCATTTCATCTAAAAATGCAGCAGGCTATACCGATTTTATCAGACAGCTCAAAGGTAATGCCTTCGGATACGTATTCTATACTGCTCTGATTGAAACCAGCATGCAGGGGAATGATACGGAATCGGGAGTAATTTATGCACTCGACCAGATTGCATTGAATTATCAGTTATTTGATCTTGTTGTTATTATCAGAGGAGGAGGATCTCAGTCTGATCTCAGCTGGTTCGACAGTTATAATATCGCCTATCATGTAACTCAGTTTCCGCTACCAGTGCTGACAGGCATCGGCCATGATAAAGATATATCTGTCACTGATCTCGTAGCTAACAAATCACTTAAAACACCTACCGCGGTTGCAGACTTCCTTATAAATTCAGTATCAGAATCGGAAAATTATATTATTGAAATGAGTACTTCAATTATAGAAGCTTCTCGTAAAATAATTGAAAGGTATAAAAACAGGATTGAGACTTCGTCTGTTAAAATTCATCCGCTGGCAAGAATCATGTTAACCGCAGTAAAAGAGAACCTTTCAGCAAAAACAATTGAAATTAATAATAAAGGTAAAAATCTGATCTATAAAGCTTCTCTCATTCCTTCAGCTCTGCAGTCGAAGCTTATTTCTGCGTCGACCTCTGTATTATCTGTTGAAAAAAGAGAAATGGTTATGTATAATCAGAACTTAAAGACAATGGCATTTAGTGTCCTGACTTCGGCCAGCATAAGAATGAAAGGAATGGAGAGCAATTTGCAGCTTCTGAATCCCGAAAATGTTCTTTTGAGAGGGTATACAATCACTTCATTAAATGGGAAAATCATTAAAGGGAAAAATAAAATTAAAGCTGAAGATATAATTGACACCCAATTCATTGACGGATCTGTCAGAAGCAGGGTAATAGGCGAAAAAAAATCAGAAGAAAATTCTTTAAATACTGATGATTTAGTATAAGAGAATTAGTAAATTTTATTCGATAAGAAAGCAGTGTATGTTATAGAATGAAAAAGAAGGATATTATAACTTTACAAATTACATTTTAACAATTAAGTCTATGGCTAAGAAGGAATTTTCATTTGGTGATGCAGTTACCGAGATTGAGAAAATCCTGCATAATATAGAAAACGGGGACCTTGATGTCGATAAATTATCTGTTGAGGTAAAAAGAGCATCTGAACTTATCAAACAATGTCAGAAAAAACTCAGATCTACTGAAGAGGAGATTAACAGTATCTTTAAGGA
>JGI20214J51650_10001651_pt1 | contig 14197 bp, 14 predicted proteins | sample WetSurMetagenome_FD_51650 | JGI IMG/M metagenome (IMG submission 51650) | reverse complement strand
CGCGGGCCTGCCCCTGGCTGCCGTCGGAGAACTGGAGGAGCACCACGTTGCCCTGGACTCGGTAGCGGCCGCCGCCGCCGGGGCCGCCCCCGTACCCCATCCCCGCGCCGCTGCTGAAGGAGGACTCGGAGCCGTAAGAAAAGCTGCCCTGTCCGTCGAACTGGGCCCATCCGGTCCGCGAGTAGCTGCTGCCGCCCCCCGAGGACCCTCCGTAGGTGCAGAAGCGCCCCCGGAGCTGCCATTCATTCCCGCCCCCCCCGCCGGGGGAGCCGTAGCCCCCCTGTCCCCCGGGAGAGCCGTAGCCGCCTTGACCGCCCGGGTATCCCTGCTGAGGGTATCCACCCGGATAGCCCTGCGCCTGGCCCCAAGTGTTGCCCTGCGCGCCCGGGTATCCCCCCGGGCTTCCCGTGGCGCCCTGCTGGCCTCCGTAGGGGGCCTGTGGGGTGGTGGAGGCGCTGACCTTGCGGAACTGGAGCTGCCCTCCCTCGGGCATGCCGAGCACGAGCTGGTCGCCCTTGACCGAACAGGGGTAGTCCACGGGCCGACCCTCCTCGATCATCCGCAGAGCTCCGGGAACGAGGGAGTAAGAGAGCGGTTCGTCCGCGAGCACGAGCTGGTTGGCGGATTGGATCACGAGCGTGATGGGGATGCCGTAGGGCCCCTGCGCCTGCCAGGTGCCCAGCAGGGAGCCCCCGGGGTTGGTGGGGGGCGCCTGTGCCGCTGCCCCGAGGCGGCTCATGGGGGCGGGGCTGGTTGTCTGGGGGGCAGGTTTGGGAACGGGCACCGCCGTCTTGGGTGGTGCCGCTACGCCCTGGCCAGCGCCGCGCGTGACCACGAAGGGCACCGCCGCCGCGGCCTGTCCGTCCACGGAGACCTTGAGCTGGTAGTTGCCCGGGGGGAAGGACTTGTTGGCGAGGCTGAAGTGCACCCGGCTCTCGCCCGCCTTGGCGACGACCACCTCGGTGGACCGGATCTCGTAGTTCGGCACGTCGATGGCGTCCACCGAGATCCAGGCACCCCGCACCTTGGTCCCCACCTTCGCATCCGCCAGAACCACCACCGCGTGGATCTCCGTCGTCTCGGGGGGGAACCGGTCGGTGGGGTTCATGGCCAGCGTCCCCGGCTCCGAGATGCCCTTGCACGTCGAGGCCGAGACCACTCGGACGGCGGCATCCATTTGAAGGCCGGAAACGAAGACCAGACTGAGCATCAGGCCCAGGAGCGGGCGGCAGGTCCTTCGGGCGTCCATGGGAACCTCCCCTCGGGAGTCCGGACGGGCGAAGGGACAGACATCGCCAGAGGCGCGCTCTCCGTGCTTCGAGTCCGGTGTCCTTGAGGGGAATATGGTGTCCTCTGGCGGCGAGTGCAAAGACCGCCGGGGGATCGGTTCGGTCGACCTGGAGGAGGCTGACCGGGTTTCAGCCGGGCCCTTCGCCCCCGTCGTCTTCGTCCACGTCCTCGTAGTCGGCGTCGGAGAAGACGGAGGGGGTGTTCGGGCCGAAGTGCACCGCCGCATCAAACTCGCGGATCTGGGCGGCCTCCGCGGCTGCGGCAACATCCTCCATGACCATCTCGACGGCCTCCTCCTCGGAGACGTCGTCCTCGTAGGCCCCGCACCAGGTGGCCGTCATGGGCTCCACGAGCTCCCACTCGAGCCGCGCCAGTTCGGCCGTGAAGGTATCCCACTGGCTCTCGGGCACCTCCTCGGAAACCTCGATCGTCAGTACCGCGATCCTGGACATGGACGCCTCCTTCCCCCTCAATGAATTGGTCAAATTCTACCACGGCGACGCGGCATCCATCACGCCGTGCCCTCAGATCCCTTCGGCCCTCGCCATGGCGTGGAGCCTGAGGTAGAGCTCCCGGCCCACCCACGCATCGGTGGCGGCGTAGGTCACCTGCGCGTCGCTCAGCGGCTCGCGCTCCCAGTTGGAGGTCTTCGGTCCCTTGGAGATCCTGAACCCGAGGAGGTTCCCCGCCAGGTTGCGGAGGCCCGCCGATTTGTAGCCTAGGGGTTTGGAGAGAGACACGAGGTCCACGAAGCCCGCGGGTTCGAAGGGATGGAGGAGCTGGAGCTGCTTCACGTCGTAGTCGAGGCTCACGCCCACCTTGAGGATCGACGGGTCGGAGAGGATCTCCCAGAGCGCGTTGGGGTACTCCAGGTGCCTGAGGTGCACGAGCCAGACGCCCTCGGCGGTGGCGAGCTGGAGCAGGGCGGGAAGGTAGGACTGCCCCCGCTGGAACGCCGGGCGCGTTTCCGTGTCGAAGCCGAGCACGTGCTCGCGCCGGAGACGCTTGGCGGTCTCCGCGAGGTGTCTGGGGCCATCGAGGATGTGGACGGGGCCGCCGTAGGACCTCAGCGGGAGGCCGTTGAGGGCCTCCTTGGGCATGTCCTTCGACGGCTTCTCGTGGGCCGGGTCCTTCTCCTCGTGGGCGCTCATGGATCCTCCGGGCCGGCCCCGTGCCGGGTCCCCGTATGATAACCCAATGGGCAACGGTGTGCCCGGTTGCCCGCAGGTCGCGCATGCCCTAACCTTGGATCGTGGGAAGCACCCGCTGGAGGTCCGCATGAAACACCTGACGGTGGCGTTCCTGGCGCTCGGTCTCGCCCTGGGCTTCCGCGCGCAGACGGGGGAGGCGTACGCCTTCCTCAACGCCCCCTACTCGGAGGCGGAGGACTTCATCTACACGGTCGCCTCCGGGAGCTTCCAGCGGGCGGCTGGCCTCGTCTCCGAGGACGCCGGCCCAGGCTTGAGCGCCGACGAACTCGCCGACACCTGGCTCGGCCTGCTGAAGACCTACGGCAACTTCCAGGGCCTGGAGGTTTCCGGGGCCGACATCAGCGGCGATCGCTGGACGGTGCACGTGTTCTGCTCTTTCGAGAGGGGGAAGGTAGACGCGGCGGTGGACTTCAGCAGCCTCCAAAACCAGAAGAAGGTGCTTGGGGTGAGGTTCACGCGGACGAATGATAACCGGCGTCCTTAGTCGAACGTCGCCGGGTCACGCTCGTGGGGAGGGGGTGGGGAGGGCCTTGAATCCGCAATTCCGAAACGCGTTCATCTGGGCGGCCGTGGGAGCGGCCGCTTTTCTCGGCGTGGTCTTCCCCCTCCTGTTCATGGACGGGATGAACGGGGGCTTCGGCATCGCCTGCCTGTCGGGCTTCGCCGCCATGTGCTGCGGCATCGGGGCGGGGGTCTACCTGTTCCGGGGCTTCGCGCTCAACAAGATCCTCTCGGGCGAAGAACTGGTCGTGCACTGGACCTACTCGCCCGAGGAGTGGCGCCGGTACGCCGAGGCCGAGTACGGGCGCGACCGGCAGCTGAAGTTCATCCTCTTCTGCATCGTGGCAGGGTTCGCGCTGTTCTTCGGCGTCCTGTTCCTCATCTTCGGCGGGGACGGCGGCCGGGTGGTCTTCTTCGTCATGCTGGGATTGATCGCGCTCATCGGGGGCGTGGCGGCGCTGAGCGTCACGCTGGCTCGCCGGAGCAACGAGTCGCGCCTGGGCGAAGCCCGCATCTCCAGGATCGGGGTCTACCTGAACCGGGACCTGCACAACTGGAACATGGTGGGGGCGCGGCTGGACGACGTGTGCCTGGTGCGGGAGGAATCCCTCCTCGTCGCCTTCACCTACTCCTATCCTTCCAGGACAGGTCGCCAGTCCACCACGGTCCGCGTCCCCGTGCCCGCCGGACGGGAAGGGGAAGCGGAGAGGGTGGTGGCGTACTTCACGCAAGGCACGACCTTCGCCTGAACCTGTCGCCGGGCCCCGGGCATCCCCTTTGCCGGAGTGGGAGCGACCTCCCGGTCGCGAACCCTGGCAGTCGAGAATGACCCTCGCCGCCGAGAGGCGGCTTCCGCATCCAACATCCATGCCTACCCTGACGGAAAGCGGAGGGGAGACAGGCTGGGCATCTGTCACGATGAAGAAGGGGCCCCGACCGGGGCCCCCCTTCAGAGCTACAGAGACATCGCCTTCCTTACTTCTTCGCGGCGTCCTTCTTGGCGAGGATGGCTTCCATCTGGTCCATGATGGTGTTCATCTCGTCCATGGCGGCCTGGAAGGGCGCGCCCGTGGTCATGTCCACGCCCACCCGCTTGAGGAGGTCGATGGGGTAGAGCGAGCACCCCGAGGAGAGCAACTGGAGGTACGCGTCCCGGGTCTTATAGACGGGCTTCTTCTGGGCCTCCTCGGAGAGGATCGCCTTGCTGATGGCGGCGCTCGCCGTGAGGCTCGTGGCGTACTGGTAGACGTAGAAGTCGTAGGCGAAGAAGTGGTGGATGTACTCCCACTCGGCGCCGCAGTAATCCTGCACCTCGCACACGCCGTCCTTGGACCCGTAGTAGTCGCGCAGGAGGCCCAGGTAGAGCTTGGTCATGCTCTCGCCCGTGACCGCTTCGCCGCGCTCCGCCATCTGGTGGGCCTCCAGCTCGAACTCGGCGAAGAGGGTCTGGCGGAAGAGGGTCTGGCGGAAGCTGTCGAGGCGCGAGCCGAGGAGGAAGAGCCTGGTGTCGTCGTCCTTGGCGTTGGCGAGCATGTACCGGAAGAGGAGGGATTCGTTGAGGGTCGAGGCCACCTCGGCGACGAAGATGGCGTGCTCGCTCGTCACGTAGGGCTGGTTGTGGTTGCTCAGGAAGTAGTGCATGGAGTGGCCCGACTCGTGGGCGAGCGTCGAGACGTCCGTGTAGCGCCCGTTGAAGTTCAGCAGCTGGTACGGGTGTACGTCGTAGGCCGCGCCCTCGCTGTAGGCGCCGCTCCGTTTGCCGGGGGTGGGGAACCAGTCCACCCATCGGCTCCCGTATCCCTTCTTCAGGGTGGCCTGGTAGTCGGGACCCAGGGGCGCGAAGGCCGTGAGGGTGATGTCCATGGCCTGCTCGGGGGTGTAGCTCATCTCCACGCTCTTGACCATGGGCGCGTAGAGGTCCTCGTAGCGAAGCTTCGACAGGCCCATCATCCGCTGGCGGAGCTTGAGGCACCGGTGCAGCGTGGGCAGGCTCTTGTGCGTCGAGTCGATGAGGCTCGTGTAGACCGCCACGGGGATGGCGTTCTGGTCGAGGGCGGCCTCCACGCACGTCTTGTAGAGGAGCACGTCCCTCGTGAAGATGTGCTGCGCGATCTGGCCGTAGAGGAGCGTCCCCACGGTGCTCTCGTAGCCCGCGAGGCCGTGGAAGAACTTGTCGAAGGCGAGGTACCGGTCCTCCGCAACCTGGGACGCGCGGACCTTGGCGAAACCGGAGGGATCGAGGCGGACCTTTTCGCCCGTCGACAGGGTGATCTCGGGATAGGGGAACTCGGCGCCCGTGAAGGTGCCGTAGACGTTGTCCGGAGTGGCCTGCATGGTGCCTGCCTGGGCCAGGACCTTCTCCACCTCGGGGCTCCGCGTGTGGGCCTTGAGCCTGAGGATGTTATCCACGTAAGGCCGGTACGGCGCGAGCGCGGTCTCGGCCTTGAAGAAGCCGTCGATCTTGGACGGGTCGATGGAGAGGATCTCGGGCTGGATGAAGGCGGAGGCCTCGTTGAAGGCGTTCTGGAGCTGCTCCGCCTCCTGGAAGAGGGCCGCGTTGGCGGCGACCTTGGTGTCCTCGTCACGCAGCTGCATGGCGTAGACGTAGAGCCGCACGACCTCCTTGCGGAGGGCCATGTCGGTGGAGAGGGCTGCGTAGAAGGTGGCGGCCGAGTCGCCGAGCTTGCCGTTGAAGGCCGTGAGCTCGGGCAGGCGGCCGGTGACCTCGGTCTTCTTGGCCCGCCAGGCGTCGGTGGAAGCGAAGAGGTCCGCGAGGTTCCACTTGTACTGGTCCGGGACCTGGGACCGCTCTCTGTAGGCGGCGCTGGCGCCGACGGCCAGGCCCAGCAGGGCAACGGCCAGCAGGGTGTAGGAGATCGCTCGTTTCGTGGTCATCTAATAGGTCCCTCCCGAAGGAACATAATGTGAAATGTTGAATGGTAAATGGTGAATGGTAAATGGTGAATGGTGAAGGGTGAAGGGTGAACGTGAGGACCTTCCGCCTTCCACCTTCCGCCTTGCCCTTTCCTAGTCACCTAGTCACCTAGTCACCTGGTCACCTAGTCACCTGGTCACATAGTCACTTCTTCGCACCCGCCGCCCCCTTGTTCAGGATGGCTTCCATCTCGTCCATGATGACGTTCATCTCGGCGATGGCCGCGTTGAACGGCGCGCTCGTGGTCATGTCCACCCCAGCGTCCTTGAGGAGGTCGATGGGGTACTTGGAGGAGCCCGAGGAGAGCATCTTCACGTAGGCGTCCCTCGCCTTGGTGGTGGGCTTCTTGGAGGCCGCCTCCTTGCGGATCTGGTCGGCGATGGAGGTGGAGGCCACGAGGCTCGTCGCATACTGGTACACGTAGAAGCCGCGGTAGAAGTGGGGGATGTAGGCCCACTCGTTGGCGTAGAGGTCGTCGATCTTGCAGACGCCCGTGGCGTCCCCGTAGTAGGTCTTGAGGAGCTCCAGGTAGAGCTTGCTCAGGGAGTCGCCGGTGAGCGGCTTGCCCGCCTCGGCCATCTCGTGGATGAGCATCTCGAACTCGGCGAAGAGGGTCTGCCGGAAGAGGGTCTGGCGGAAGCCATCGAGGCGCTCTCCGAGGAGGTACAGGCGCGTGGCGTCGTCCTTGTACTGGCCGAGGGCCGTGTGGAAGAGGAGGTTCTCGTTGAGGGTGGAGGCCACCTCGGCCACGAAGATGGAGTAGTGGGCCGTGGCGTAGGGCTGGTTCTTGGCTGACAGGTAGCTGTGCATGGAGTGGCCCGACTCGTGGGCCAGCGTCGAGACGTCGTCGTAGGCCCCGTTGAAGTTCAGGAGCTGGTAGGGGTGCACGTCATAGGCGGCGCCCGTGCTGTAGGCTCCCGACTTCTTCCCCGTGGAGGGCATCCAGTCGATCCACCGGCTCTCGAAGGCCTTCTTGAGGGCGATCCCGTAGTCGGGCCCGAGGGGCGTCACCGCCTTCAGGGTGAGCTCCATGGCGGCCTCGGGGGTGAAGGTGAGGTCCACCTCCTTCACGATGGGAGCGTAGAGGTCGTCGTAACGGAGCTGGTCCACGCCCATCATGCGCTGGCGGAGCTTGAGGTAGCGCTGGAGCGTGGGCAGGTTGGTGTGGACGTCGGCGATGAGCTGCTTGTAGACCGTCACGGGGATGTTGTAATTGTCCAGCGCCATGGCGAGGCAGGAGTCGTAGTTGCGGACGTCCTTGAGCGCCATGTGGTTCTTGACGTTGGAGTACATGGTGGTGCCGAAGGTCCGTTTGAATTCTGCGTAGTCGCCCCAGAAGGCCTTGAACACCTTCTCCCGGTCCTCGCGGTTGGTGGAGGCCCGGTACTTGGTGTAGGCCGCCGCGTCGAGGCGGACCTTCTCGCCCGTGGAGAGGGTCACCTCGGGGTAGGGCATCTCGGCGTTGGTGAAGATGGTGTAGACGGCGCTGGGGGCCGATCCCATGGAGCTCATCCTGGCCACGATCTTTTCCTCCGCGGGGCTCAGGGTGTGGGACTTGGTGCGGAGGATGTTGTCCAGGACTGGCTTGTAGGGCTTGAGGCCCGGCTCGGCGGCGTAGAAGGACTCGATCTTGGCCTGGTCGATGGTGAGGATCTCGGGCTCCATGAAGGAGGAGGCCGTGCTCAGGTCGGTGGCGATCTTTTCGACGGACTGGCGCATGGCCTGCGCCTCGGCGTTGCGGGTGTCCACGTCCACGCTCATGGAGGCGTAGAGGTACACGCGGGAGAGCTCCTTATCGATGTCGTCCGAGGTCTGCAGCGCCTTGAGGAGGCTCTGGGCCGAGTCGCCCAGGTGCCCCTTGAAGGCCGCCATCTCGGGGATGCGCTTGGCGACGGCGTCGCGGTCCGCCTGCCAGGCCTCCCTGGTGGGGTAGAGATCCTGCTGGTTCCAGGTGTACTTCTCGGGAACGCTCGCCCGGTCGGCAGCCCAGGCCGACACGCACAGCGCGAAGGCGGCCGCGAAGGCCACACCGATAATACGACGGACCGATGTCATGGAATCCCCCTCCTCCGCGCCCCGTAAGCAGAGGCGCCAACGGGCCACAGTATACCCCATGCGATTTGAGGCTCCGAGGTGGCTTGCGGCGGCCTCGAGGCGTCTCCGGAGCGGCTACGCCGCGGGTTTGAGCTGGACCGCGGGAGCCTTCTCGGCCAGGACGCCCGGGACAGGCTTCCCGTTCCAGTCGGCGGGCACGTTCAGCCCGAGGGCCGCCAGAGCCGTCGCCGCCGTGTCCGTCGTGTGGACGGACACCTTGAGGACCCCTCGAGCCGCCACCAGGCCCCCCGAGGCGATCCAGGGGATGGTCGTCTCCTGGGGGTCCTCCCCGCCGTGGTTCTTGTCCAGCCCACCGTGGTCTGCGGTGAGGATGAGGAGCGTGTGGGCCCAGCGGGGATCGGAGCGGAGGGCCGCGAGGAGCTTTCCCGTGGCCTCGTCGCAGGCGCAGAGCGCCGCCTCGTACTCGGGAGAGGGCGGACGACCCGCGGCCGTGTCGCCCCAGCCGAAGTCGTGGCCCGCGGCGTCGGGCGCGCCGAAATGGACGAAGAGGAGGTCCGGGTCCTTGTCCTTGAGAGTCTGGATGGCCTGATGGGCCACCTCTCCCGGGCCGCCCTTCTCGAGGACCTGGCAGTCGATGTCCTGAGGCCCGGCCAAGAGCCTGAGCTTGGTCTTCCCCACGATCAACGCCACACGCAGCCCCGCCTCCCGGGCGACGGAGAAGATGGTGGGGACTTTGAGGGGCCCCTTCTCGGGCCGGTCGCTGTTCCAGGTGACGCCGTGCCCCTCAGCCAGCAGCCCCGTAGTCATGGACGTGTGGGAGGGGAGGGTCAGGCTGGGCACGATGGTGTGCGCCTCCAAGGTCCAGCGGCCGCTGTCCTGCAGCCCTTTGAAGGTCGGCAGATGGCCCTGGGCGAGCAGGGGCCTCAGGACGTCGGGCTTGGCCCCGTCCCACGACAGGATGACCACCCTGGGCGGGGCATGGGACGGCCCCTTCACGGGCGTCGGCCCGGCGGCGAAGGTCGAGCAGGCGAGGGCGGCGAGCAGGGTCAGGGATACCCGAGATCGGTTGGGAAAAGTCATGGCGCGGATTCTCCTCCCCCGAGGTGGGCCGGGTGCCCCATTCTATCAGTTCGCTGCGGCACCCGCCTTGCGCGTCCCGTGAGGTGGGCGTAGGCTCAGCGCATGAGCGAGATCGCGAGCGCGCCCTCGGTCCTCGACGCCATCGATTCGGCCCTGGCCCACACCAAACGCATCTGCTTTTCCCCCTTCGATCTCAACAAGTGGTTCACGCTGGGGTTCTGCGCCTTCCTCTCGGCCATCGGCCAGGGCGGGGGCTACACGGGAGGGAATCCCTTCGGCGGTGCGGGGCGCGGGGACGTGACCGAGCGGTGGGTCCCCTGGGTCCTCTCCCACCTCGTTCTGGTCCTCGGGATCTTCGCGGTGGTCCTCGTCCTGGGGACGGCCCTCTGGGCGCTCTTCCTGTGGCTGGGCAGCCGCGGGGAATTCATGTTCCTGGAGGGCGTCCTGAAGAACCGGGGAGCCGTCTCGGAGCCGTGGAACCGGTTCCGCGAGGCCGGGAACAGCCTCTTCGGCCTCCGGTTCGTCATCGGCCTCATCGGGATGGCGGTGGTCCTCACGGTGATGGCCGTGGCCCTCGCCGTGGCGTGGCCCGCCATACGGAGCGAGGTCTTCAACGGAAGGGCCGTCGCCGCCGTCCTCTTCGGGACGTGCGTCCTCTTCCCCGTCGCGATCTTCCTCATCCTGATCCAGCTGGTCCTTCGGGACTTCGTCGTGCCCATCATGTACAAGCGGGGGATCCACGCCGCCGCCGCGCTTCAAGCCTTCAGAGACGAGGTCCTGCGGGGACGGCTCGTGTCCTTCCTCCTCTTCTACGGCATGCTCTTCGTCCTGTCGCTCGCGGCAGGCGTCCTGGTGCTCGTGGGCATGTGCCTGACGTGCTGCGTCGCGGCGTTGCCCTACCTCAGCTCCGTGGCCTTCCTGCCGGTGTTCGTGTTCTTCCGGTGCTACGCGCTGTGCTTCCTCCAGCAGGTGTCTCCCGAGTGGACGCTCCTCCCGCCGCCGGGTGGCGAGCCTGCGGCGGTCGCACCTCCCGGCGCACCACCGGCCGGACCTGCTCCCGCGCTGGAACAGCCCCAGATCGATCCCGGATCGGGTGGGGCGAGGGCGGCCGAGGCGGCCCCGGGGGCCACACCCGCGCAAGAGCCCCCACCGCCCCCGGTAGAGCCGGGTTGACGGGGACGCCATGGGCCAGCCGTCGGTCGAAGTCTATTCCGCCTGGAACTGCCCCTACTGCCTTCGCGCGAAGCGTCTGCTGAGGGCGAAGGGGGTGACCTTCAGGCAGCACCAGGTCTGGCTTCTCTTCTTCTGGATCCTGCCCACCGCGACATTCAAGGAGATGGTCGCCCGGAGCGGACGGGATTCGGTCCCTCAGATCTTCGTGGACGGAAAGCACCTCGGCGGCTGCGACGACCTCTTCGAGCTGGACCGGCGCGGTGAACTGGACGGGCTCCTGGGGTTGAAGTAGCAGGGGAGACACCATGGTCGAAATCTCGGTCCTATACCTCTCGGGCCTCCGCTGCGAGGCGACGCACGGCCCCAGCGGCGCCTCCCTGATCACGGACGCCCCCGTGGACAACCACGGCAGGGGAGAGGCCTTCTCGCCCACGGACCTCGTGGCGACGGCCCTCGGCTGCTGCATGGCCACGGTCATGGGGATCGTGGCGGAGCGGGACGGCATCGATCTCTCCGGCGTGGCCGTGAGCGTGAGGAAGCACATGGTGGCCGACCCCGAGCGGCGCATCGGCCGGCTCGAGGCCGAGGTGCGGATGCCCGCGCATCTGGATCCGGCCCAGCGGCGCAAGCTGGAGGCCACGGCCCGGGCCTGCCCCGTGAAGCAGAGCCTGCGGCCTGAGGTGGACATCGAACTGTCTTTCGTCTACGATTAGTTCCTGCATTCGGACGGCGGGCCCGAGGGGTGGCCGTCAGTTCCTGCAACGGCAAGCACGGCAAGGGGGAGTTCATGAACACGGCTCGCAAGTATTTCTACATTGGGGCTGCGCTATTCGGGGCCGTCGCCTGCTGGGGGTTGGAGGGACTGTCGCAGAGCCTCGTGACCGAAGTCCCTGCCGGAGGCTGGCCCGCCGCGCTGGAGCAGGTCCAGAAGATCAAGCCGGACAGGGCGCCCTATCGCCTGACCCACCGCTGCCTCGCCTACGACGAGGAAATCTTCATCCAGACCCCCATGGCGCGGATTGCGTTGTTCCTCCAGGCGGCGAAAAAGGAGAAGCGGCAGCCTACGGCGGAGGAGGTCGCGAAGGCCTTCGACCCCAACCGGCTCATCCTCGAGGCTCGTACGCTTCATCGGACCATCGAAAAGGCTTCCGCAGTCGAGCTGAACCTCCTGGTGGACGGGAAGCCGATCTACCCGCAGCGCAGCGAGCTGCTCACCACCTACCTCAAGAGCGTGGGCTACTACGCCGATCCCATGTACCTGGGCACAAGGCAGTTCACCTTCGACATGAGCGACCTGAAGGGCGTGAAGGAACTGAAGGTGGTCATCGTGGAGTCGGAGGACAAGGGCGCCGAAATCCACGAGATCCCCGTGGACCTGGCCAGGCTCAAGTAGCCCCCGGCGGACGGCAAAGAACACGGGGCCCCGGGCGTACCGGGGCCCTTTTCATTTCAAGAAACGGATGGCCAGGGGGTAGCGGTAATGCTCGCCGTTCGCCGCCCGCACGGCGGCGACGATGATGAACACGAAGTTCGCCACGTGGAGCAGGACCAGGAGCAGGATGCCGACGCAGAGGCAGATGAGCGGGATGGCGGCCAGGGTGTAGATGAGCATGGAGAGCTGGAAGTTGAGCGCCTCCTTGCCCTGGTCGTTCACGAAGGCGTATTTGTCCTTCAGCGCGGCCCAGACGATGAGGGGGCCCAGGACGAACCCCAGAGGGACGCTCGCGTAGCCCAGGAAGGCCGACAGGTGGGCCACTGCGGCCCAGTTCCGTCCGTCGGTCCCCGTCGTTCCCGCGGGGCTTTGGGTGGGGGGCGCTGGGGGCGCAGCGGGGACATCCTGCACGGGCGCGTCTTGAGAGGGTGCGGATTCCGGAAGGGCCGGGGGCTCGGGCTGGCTAGGATCATCGCTCATGGCAGACTCCCTTGCCCCATGGTACGCAGCGCGGTCCCCGCGAGTTGCGGGCAGGTGGTGGTAAACTCGCCCTATCGGAAGCGCCCGTTCTGGAGGAGCCCATGTCCTCGCTCGAGATCGTCATCGGGAACAAGGCCTATTCGTCCTGGTCCCTCCGCGGCTGGCTCGCCGTCAAGCTCAGCGGCCGCCCCTTCGCCGAGGTGCGGATCCCCATGTACACCGAGCAGTGGGAGAAGCGCATCGGCGGCCTCTCACCCTCGGGCCGCGTCCCGGTGCTCCGGGACGGCGACACCGTGGTCTGGGACTCGCTCGCCATCGGGGAGTACATGGCGGAGAGCTACCCGGGCTCCGTGGGGTGGCCCCACGAGCGGAGCGCCCGCGCCGCGGCGCGCTCCGTGGTCGCCGAGATGCACTCGGGCTTCGCGCACATGAGGGAGGAGATGCCCTTCAACTGCCGCGCTCAGGTCCGCGGCCTCAGGTTCTCCCCGCAGGCCATGGAGGACGTCGAGCGGACTCAGACCATCTGGCGGGACTGCCGCGCGACCTACGGTGCGGGGGGCCCCTGGCTCTTCGGGGCCTTCTCCCTGGCGGACATCGCCTTCGTGCCCGTGGCCCTGCGGTTCCTCACCTACGGCATCCCGCTCGGGCCCCTGGAGTCCGACTACGCCGAGGCGGTGCGGAACCACCCGGCGGTGAGGGAATGGTGCGAGGCCGCCCGGGCCGAGGAGGAGGTCATCCCCGATTACGAGCGCAGGCCGTAAGAGGGCGGGAGCCATGTTCATCGGCCATTACGCCGTAGGCTTCGCCGCCAAGCGGTTGGCCCCCAGGGTCTCCCTGGGGACGCTCCTCTCCGCCGCGCTCCTCTTGGACCTCGTCTGGCCCATCCTCGTCCTCTGCGGCATCGAACGGGTCCGCATCGCTCCGGGCGACACGGTGATGACGCCCCTCGATTTTGAGTACTACCCCTACTCCCACAGCCTGGTGATGGCGGTCGTTTGGGGTCTCGTTTTCGGCCTCCTCTACTTCGCCCTGCGGAGGGACCGTGCGGGGGCTTTGGTCGTGGGCCTGCTCGTCCCCAGCCACTGGTTCCTGGACCTGCTCGTCCACCGGCCCGACCTCCCCCTGTCCTTCGGCGATTCGGCAAAACTGGGATGGGGGCTGTGGAACTCCATGGCCATCACGCTCCTCCTCGAGTACGGGTTCTTCGCCCTCGGGATTCTCGTCTACCTGAGCACGACCCGGCCCCTCGACCGCATCGGCCGCTGGGCGTTCTGGGGGCTGGTGGCGTTCCTGGCGCTGGGGTTCGCCTCCGACGTCGGCGGGCCGCCCCCGCCCAGCGTGAGCGCCCTGGCCTGGATGGCCCTAGCCCTGTGGCTTCTGGTCCTCTGGGCTTGGTGGGTGGACCGTCACCGGGTGGTGGTCCTGCCCCAAGGCACTGCCAACAAGGCCTGAAGGGCCTCCGGCATGGGGGCAAAAGCCCCATCGGAGGTCCTCTCTTCATTTCAGTCTTTACGTGTGACCAGCCTTGCAACCTATATGGTGTCAGAGCGCCACCGGGTTCCCCGGGTGGACCGGGAGGACCCAAGGCAGACACGCGTCACCGGTCGTCTCGTAAGGGGGAACTCATGGCAGACAAGAGAGCGGATCTGGCGGGCCCAGGCATCAGCACCTACGAGGAGGTCGACAAGATCCTGCCCGTCGGCTACAAGCCGCTGCTGAACAGGCTGGACACACAGCGAGCCCTGTTCGCCATCAAGCGGTACATTGAAGACAACCTCTGCAAAGAGCTCAACCTGAGCATGGTGCAGGTGCCGCTCATCGTGGACAAGGACAGCGGCGTCAACGACTACCTCGACCGGGACGGTTCCCGGACGCCCGTGGAATTCCCCTGCGGCCTCGGCATCGACCCGCGCATGACCGCGCAGGTGGTTCAGGCGGCCACCAAGTGGAAGAGGATGGCCCTCGCCCAGTTCGGCTGCAAGGTCGGAGAGGGCATCTGCACCGACATGCGCGCCGTCCGGAAGGACTACTTCCTCGACC
>JGI20214J51650_10001650_pt1 | contig 14198 bp, 10 predicted proteins | sample WetSurMetagenome_FD_51650 | JGI IMG/M metagenome (IMG submission 51650) | reverse complement strand
ATTTGATTCAGATCAATGACAATTTGTGAATGCAATCCTATCAGGATCGATAACAAGTAGTTACCTGTTGTTTTTCGAATTACCCATTGTGTATCTTTAATACAGGGATGATATTCTTTTCTATGGCATACATGGCCGCACGCTGACGGTTCGGCATATTTAGTTTTCGTATAATAGTACTCATCTGTGTTTTAACTGTGTTTTCGGCAATGAATAATTTCTCCGCTATTTCACGGTTAGATAAACCTTGAGCCGCCAGTGATAATATTTCTAATTGGCGTTTTGTCAGATTCTGTTTTGTAAAAAATGTATTCCCCCTTTGTTCATTCTGATATTTTTCCAGAAGTTTTTCTTGCATTTCGGGAGAAATACTTCGAGCACCTGTAATGACATCACGGATGATATGGATCACTACGTTAGCGGGAACATTATCTGCGGCATAAGAATCAGATTTCATGTTGAGGAGGGATAACGGGTCCTTATGTATCGCATTATCATGACATACAGTTACTATTCGTGTTTCGGACAGTCGTTCACGAATTTGTTTGGTCACTTCAAAACAGTCGAATGATGCAATACTATTACTTAGCAGAATAACGTCCGGCTTCAATTTAATACTCTTATTAACAGTCTCTTCTCCGGTATTACAAATTGCAATAACCTTAATATCAGTCTCCGGTTCAAGAGCTTTAACTATCCCAAGCTGGAAAAGAACCTTATCATCCGCTACTAATAACTTGATCATAGAAATCACAGACCTCTTCTATATGCTATTCTTCTCGTTAGTAATGATAATGTAATAATACTAATGTATTATACAAATAATAATTTTGCAATAGGTATTTTAGTATTTATTATACCGTTGTGTATATCAGAATATTACAAATGCGGAATTTATTGACAATAAATATTGGCGTAGAGTTTTTAACAATGGGGAATTACACATTCATTTTGAATAAACCATACCAGATTAGTTTTTAATTCCAGAGATAAACTTATAAGGTTGCATACAATAAAATAAGGGGGAGTGAAACAATATGACTGATTCCGTGAAACTGAAATGGCCGTACCCGGTAAATTATGGCAAAGAGACCGAAGTTAGCGGAGACGTCCTGATTATTGGCAGCGGTATGGCCGGATGTTTTGCCGCAATCAGTGCGGCTAAAAAAGGTGCCCGGGTAATAGCTGTAGATAAGGCATCCATAAAAATAAGCGGATCAGGCGGAACGGGCGTGGATCACTTCCATTTTGCCTGTACCAATCCGTGCTGCACTGTCCCTCCGGATGAAATGATCGAAATAGTCAAAACCTATCCTTACGGAGTAACAGGAGAGACCGGGTTGGGGCCAACTTGTTACATAACCTGTAGTGAAGGCTACGATGCTCTGCTGGACCTGGAAAAGGCCGGAGCACAAATTCGAGACACGGACAATGAATTCGTGGGAGCCGAGTTTCGGGATGACAAAACCAAGCTCATGTTTGCTTACGACTATGACGGCAAGCATACCCTGCGTATCCCCGGTAATCATTATAAAAGTATTCTCGCTAAAGAGATGAAACGGTTAGGCGTGCAATTCTGCGAGCATATTATGGTCACCAGTTTGTTGACCGAGGGTGGAAAGATCGGTGCTAGAGTTATAGGGGCTTGCGGCTTCGATGTTAGAACCGGTGAGTTCTATATCTTTAAGGCCGGGGCAACTATATTAACCACGATGGTCCCAAACGGTATGTGGGCTCATACTTCCGAGCGGCCCGGGTTAATACCCTCCGATCCTAATACGGCGGGCAGCGGATACGCCATAGCCTGGAACGCCGGGGCTGAGTTCATGATGATGGAGGCCACCACACCTGTCCGTGGGGGTAGTTCGTTTGCACCGGTGTTCGGTTCCGGTGGATCATTTGCCACCTGGTACGCCTGCACTTTGGTTGATGCTAAGGGAAAGGAAATTCCCTGGATCGACCGGGATGGAAACATACTGCAGACAGTATCACAGCGGTATCACGCTAGTCCCGGCCAGAAATTCTTTCTCTACACAGCCCCTCACATGGGTATGCCGTATAAATACCATGCCCCTTCCATGATATTGGACCTGGGTGAACGGATCCTCAAAGGTGAGTATGAACTGCCCTTTTACGCTGATCTACCCGGTATGCCGGCGCATGAGCGAAGAGCTATTTGGGGGCTGATGGTGGGTAATGAAGGATTGACCCGTCATCTGGTCTACCTGAATTATTCCAAAGCTGGTTTCGATCCGGACAAGGATATGCTCGAGGTAGAATCGCTGCCACAGGAAGCGATGATATCCAAACAACCGGCACTTCCCAGGCTTGGGCCATCCGCACGGGAATTGGGTTTTGTGGGAGGTTACGGTGGTCTAGTTACCGATTGGGATTTACGTACCAATCTCGAAGGTCTGTACACTGCCGGTTCCATGCTCGCCGGCGGTGCTAATTATTCGGCGTCGGTTTGCAGCGGTCGATATGCCGGAAGAAAGGCGGCTGATTATTCGTTGCATGCCGTGGAACCTGTAGTAAACAGACCGCAGATAGATAAGGAAAAGGAAAGAGTCTACACCCCGGTGCAGCGAAAGACCGGTGTCGAATGGAAGGAAATACAGTTCCAATTAAATAAAATCATGCAGGAATATTGCCCCGAATGTAAAAATGAAGGGATGCTTAAATTGGGAATAAACTGGATAAACGATATCATGGGGAATGAAGTAAATTCGGCTTTAGTTAGGAATCCTCATGAGTTACAGCGTTTTCTCGAATGTGTGGAACGAATCACCACTGGGGAAATCGTGATGCAAGCCTCGCTGGCACGTAAAGCAAGCAGTGCCCCGCTGGGTTTCAGCCGGCTGGACTATCCGGCTGCCGATCCGCCTGAGTGGCAGAAATACGTAACTAACCATTAAGCGCGGGGAAGATGATAGCGTCAAGACAGGAGAACTCCCGTTCAACTACTGGCTAATGTCGCCTTATGCTCCCACTTATAGAGAGAACTATGAGAAGCATTGCAGTCTTTAATTAGTTGCTGTGTAGCTTGATAGCTCACGTAAAATAAATTTGGTATGGAGATTGATTAAAAATGAACGGGAACGCATATATCGCACTGAACTACAACGAAGTTGGACTACCGGTAACGATAAATCCAGAGCTTTGTAAAGGATGTAATTATTGTATAGAGGTGTGCCGTGGGCACCTGCTTTTGCCCAACACGGAAAAGGGTAAACCACCCACATTATTCTATCCGGAAGAATGCTGGTCATGTGGTTCCTGCGTAGCTTATTGTCCGGTACCCGGGGCGATAACTTTACGGAATGCCTTGAGTCAGAGAGTGGGATGGAAACGAAAGGAAACCGGGGAATACTTCCGTATCGGAATGAAGAACCCACCACCACCGAATTCCAGACCACCGATAGGATGAATTTATTTTTTGGAAATAGCAATAAAAAATAGAGGAGGAAATAATGAAAACTAAAGTTATTTGTATTTTGCTTAGCTGCTTGATCGTGTTTTCTGTGCTCTTGGCTTCTTGTACAAAGGTCACATCTACTTCATCCCCGGCAACAGCGTTGTCATCGACACTATCGGTGACAACTCAACCTATGGTTACAACATCTCAACCATTTACCAAACCAGCGACCACTACAACAACCCAGGCAAACTGGTGGGACAAGCTGGGGCAGCCTAAATACGGAGGATCTTTAAACGTCCGAACAAATACCCTCGCATGGACTTCTTTCGATCCTGCGGTGGTGATGGGTATGCAGGCCTATCAATGGGAATATGAATCTTTATTTGTGAATGATTGGACCGTTGACCGGAGCGTATGGTCCTTCAAAATGGGCTTTACTCCCCTCGAATATACGACCGGGTTATTGGCTCAAAGCTGGGAACAAAGCAGTCCCACAACAGTTAAGATAAAACTGCGCCAGGGCATACACTGGCAAAACAAACCTCCGGTAAACGGACGTGAATTAACGGCTGAAGACGTTCAATACAGCTACGACCGGTTTCTGGGTACCGGTAATGGCTTTACTGAGAGAAACTTCATAGCCAATATGATGATACCTAACGTGGAAAAAGTCGTAGCCACCGATAAATACACACTGGAAGTCTATTTTAATAAAGCGTCCGCCACAAATTTAATTCAAATGTGCAGTTTGCCGCTGGTGTACACCCGCGAATGGGTCGAACAGGGCGATCTGCAAAACTGGAAAAACGCCGTAGGTTCAGGCCCCTGGGAAGTAACTGAATATACTCCCGGTGTTTCGATAACCTTCAGCAAGTATGCCGATTACTGGGGACATGATGAGCGGTACCCGCAGAATAAAGCACCTTATCTGGATCAGCTCAAGGTAACGGAAATCGGTGACCCCGCCACCGCACTGGCATCTTTCAGGTCGGCCAGAACCGACATAAGCACACTATCAATACAGCAGTCTCTGCAGCTTGCTAAAACAAACCCTGAGGCAGTCATAGACCACTGGCCCGGTCCGGCTTATAACATCGATATGAGATGCGATAACAAGCCGTTTACAGATATCAGGGTTAGAAAAGCGATGCAGATGGCTATCGATGGGGGTTCCCTGACCAAGAATTTATATGGCGGCATACCTGACGGTACTCCCTGCGGTCTGATGTCTCCATTAATGAAAGGCTGGGCTTATGATTACAGCCTGTGGTCGGATCAACTTAAACAGGAATACAGCTACAATCCGGATAAGGCTAAAGAGCTGCTGACTGAGGCTGGATATCCTCAGGGATTTGATACCAATATCGTGGTCTCATCTTCCCAGGATATAGAGTTGATCCAGGCGATCAAAGCTTATTTAACAGCGATCAACGTAAATGCAGATATCAAAGTCATGGATGCCACCGCACTGGAAGCTTTCCAGGATGCGAAAAAACACGACCAGATGACTATCGAGACCAAAGCCGGCGGTCCTGGAGGACCGGATCAGCAATACACCTTACGCTGGTCAAAAGGACCGCAGAATTTCGCAAATAACAATGATGCGGATTATGATGCACTTTTTGAGAATCAATATCTCTCAGCTACAACGATGGATGATCTCAAGAAAGCCTGTGTTGCCATGGACAAATATGCCCTGGAAAAACACTGGTCGGTCAGCATCTATCAAACTACCGACCCTGTCGCACTGCAGCCTTGGGTCAAGGGTTTCAGCGGAGACTTAATGATCCTCAGTTCAGGACCAGGCACTGCTTATGCACGCTGGTGGATCGACAAAGGTTCAAAATAAATACGGCACTGGAAAGTTAATCCACGTTCACTGAAAACTTGATATTCATCAAAGGTGGCGGGTCCCCATGCCCTCCGGGGGATCCGCTACCCGGTAACCATACACCGACTTGTATATTGCCCAGATATAAAGCCTGAAAACTTAAATATCCAAACCGACAAAAAAGCGAGGAAAAACATGAGCTCAAAATATCAGGAAAAACAAATAGCTACGGATGTGTTAATTATCGGCGGCGGCCTGGCCGGTATATTTGCCGCGATAAAAGCCAAGGAAAAAGGCTGCGACGTTACCCTCGTCGATAAAAGTTACATCGGTACCACCAGCGGCGCTCATTTTGCTGAAGGAGACATCTTTCATTTCAGACCTGACAAAGGACATAACCTGGATGATTGGGTCGATCAGATCACCGTCACCAGTGAATATTTGAATAACCGCGATTGGGACAAATACATAATCAGTAACGCAGAAAAATGTTACAACGAATTAGTATCCTGGGGAATTGGATTCTATCAGGAAAACGGCAAAATCATTATCCTTACCCAGAGTAACGGGGAAAAGACGATGTGGGAGGATATTCATCTGCTCCACCATCATTATATGCCGGCTCTCCGCAAGATAGCGATAAAATCAGGCATCAAACTGATGGACAGGATCATGGTCAGCGACCTGATCAAGCAGGACGGCAATGTAATCGGAGCAATCGGATTTCACACCACCAGCGGCGATATTTATATTTTTAATGCCGGAGCAACGATAATAGCTACCGGCGGAGTGGGACAGTTGAAAGCCTCCGGTTCGGATATTCATCAATATACCGGAGACGGTGATGCGATGGCCTACCGGGCTGGCGCGGAAATAACCGGCAAAGAATTTGCTTTCTGGACTGCCGCAAATAGAAAGCAATATAAATCGAAAATGGCGCAGGTTAAGAAAAAACAGCAAGCTGGTTTAAAGGTCGATGATACCATGTTCCATTTCCCCTTTGTCAGTATTCAGAGCGGATTTCCGTTTCCCGATAGTAATGCCGATGGAGAGCCCCTCGGGTTTTTACCCTGGGACATCCATTGCGGCAAAGGACCCATTTCCGCTAATCTGGCGGAACAAAGAGAAAGGATCCGGCTGTTTTTTCGACGGACAGGTTCCGCCGAGATAGATAAATTAGGTATAGACCTGGAAAACACGGACGTACTTACCCTGCCCGCCGGGAAAATGGGCGACCAACTCTTCGGTGGTACCTGCGGGATATGGCCGGTCGGCACTACCTGTGCCACTAAAATCCCGGGACTTTATGTCGCCGGTAACAGCTGCGCGGGACGGGGAGGCGGTGCCAGGTATGCCGGTATGGGATGGGGGCTCAACCACGCCATGGTTACCGGTACTTCCGCCGGTATAAACGCAGCTGCATATGCTGCCAGCAACCGCCTGAAGGCCAATAAAACAGCCATAGACAGAGTTAAACAGACTATTATCGCACCGGTAGAACGTAAAGGCGGGTTTAGTCCCACCTGGGTGGCACAGGTATTACGGGGCTTTTTTACTCCCTATTTCATAACGGCGGTCAAACATAAAGACCGGCTGGAACCGGCACTAAAACTGGTGGAATTTCTGAACAGCCATGTGGTTCCCAGGATGATGGCCAAAGACCCGCATGAGTGGCGGATGGTACAGGAGACCAGAAACATGGTATTGAACTCAGAAATGGTACTGCGGGCTTCCCTTTACCGGACAGAGAGCCGCGGCAGTCATTTCAGAGAAGATTATCCCCGGCGCGACGATCCCACCTGGCTGGTCTGGATTAAATTAAAGGAACAAAAAGGTGCCATGAAACTAATTAAGGAACCGGTACCCCGAGAATGGTGGCCGGACCTTACCAAANCTTATGAGGAAAGATATCCCAGCATGTTTCCTCTGGAAGATGAATAAGATTGTTATGGAGTAATAGAGATGTCTATCGAAAGAATTGATGCTAATTTATGTACCGGCTGCGGGATCTGCATTGATTGCTGTGCCATGGACGTGATCAGGTTCGATACGGAACAAAAAAAGGCCGTCATCAAATATGCCGACGATTGCATGTTATGTTTACAGTGCGAAATTCTTTGTCCGGTACATGCCATATATGTCTCACCTCGAAAAGAGGAATGTCCCTTATTATCCTGGGGTTGATAGTTTAGTTGATCGAAGATGAATAGATAATATTAATGTTGGAGGACCATTCATGTTTGATGTACAAAGTCATACCGGGTTAAAGTGGCCGTACCCCGTAAATTATGGCAAGGAGAACCACGTCAATATTGATGTTTTAGTCATCGGTGGTGGTGTTGCAGGATGTCATGCGGCAATAAATGCGGCCAGAAGAGGGGCTAAAGTAGCTGTGGTTGATAAGGGTCCTATCGTTCGCAGCGGTGATGGGGGTGCCGGTGTAGACCACTGGCATATGGCATTAACAAATCCCTGCTCCAAAGTTACTCCGGAAGAAATGATGGACTATTTAAAAGAGTATGGTGATTGGTGTTATTCTGAGTTCGGTTTAGGATTGGGCGCTTACATTCAATGTAAAGAAAGTTATGACACTTTACTGGATATAGAGCGAATGGGACTGAAGGTGCGGGATCTGGATGACGAATTCAAAGGTGCACCATTTAGAGATGAAGAAACCAAATTATTATTTTCTTATGATTATGCGAATAATTATTGTGTACGCCTGGTAGACGGTGCCAATATTAAGGTTGTCCTGCATAAGGAACTCAAGCTCCTGGGTGTCGAGCTATTTAACAACACCATGGTGACCAGTCTTTTAACCGAAAATGGACAACAGGGGAAAAGGGTTATCGGTGCAACCGGTGTAAGTATCCGCACAGGCGAGTTCTATGTTTATAACGCTAAGGCTGTAATCCTTTCTGCCGGCATTCCCAGTGGATTGTGGAATTTTTCAACAGAGCATGTCGGTGCCTCTGCGAGGTTCACCGACCCGAATAACACTGGTGACGGCTGCGTTATTGCATGGAAAGCGGGAGCTGAATTTACCATGATGGAAGGAGCGGGCGGTCCTGCTCCAGGTTCTTTTACCTATCCGAACTACGGTACAGGTAATGCCCACAACAGTTGGTTTGCCTGCAATATCGTTGATGCCGACGGTAAAATTGTCCCCTGGGTTAATCGTGACGGACAGGAATTAAAGACCGTCAGGGATAGAAATAGTGCGGCGCCGGGACAAAAATTCTTTTTACATAATGTTAACGACCCTTATAAGGTACGAGGTCCCGTGCTTTCTCCGGAATTGCCTGAAAAAATTAAAAACGGTGAATACAGGTTACCTCTTTATGCCGATCTAACTTCGATGCCGGAGTATGAGAGAAGAGCGATCTGGGGATTGATGGTTGGGAATGAAGGTAAAAGCCGCATCATTTATAACAACTATTCGAAAGCCGGATTCGATCCTGCTAAAGATATGTTACAGGCTGTCATTTTGCCTCCTGCGGGTTATGTATATCGTCCGTGGGGACCTCAAGTAGCTCCTCAAATAAGGGAAATAAACAGAGGTGGATTGGTATTCGATTGGGATTTGAAAACATCGCTCGATGGTTTATACGTAGCCGGAGCGCAAAAAGCCGGTAATGGTAATCACTCTCATGCTGCTACAACCGGCAGGTACGCCGGCAGAAAAGCTGCAGAGTATGCCCAAAAAGTAGCTAGGATTCCGGCCGATGACCTGCAGGTTGAGGCCGAGAAACAGCGTGTATACTCTCCGGTCAACAGGGAAAAAGGTATCGGATGGAAAGAGTTAAAAGCCGGTTTATGCCGTATTATGCAGGAATATTGCGGTGAATACAAACATGAAAATACATTGAAGCGCGGTCTGGAGTGGTTTGAGAGTATCAGTGAAAGTGAAGCAGCTACCGTCTATGCACGCAATCCACACGAACTGGTCCGTTCACTTGAATGTCTGAATCATATTACATTGGGAGAACTGGTTATACAATCATGTTTGGCTCGCAAGGCCAGCTGTGCAGCACTATGCTTCAACCGTCTCGACTATCCGGATATGAATCCACCGGAATGGGAAAAATTTATTACAATAAAGCTCGAAAAAAACCGGTTGAAAACAGGAGAACTACCTTTGAGATATTGGTTACAAGCTCCCTACTCTTCAAGCTATGAAGAAAACTACCGGAAGCATTGTAGTTTATAAACTAGGAGAGATGAGAATAATGAACACTCAATATTCTGCAGCATTTCTGGTCCCAAATCCAACAACGCCATGCCAATCAATAATTTTTNATAGCAGTCTTTGCCTNGGCTGCAATGCATGTGTAGATGTGTGCCGCTCCAATGTACTTGTTCCCAATCCTGAAAAAGACAAGCCGCCGATATGCTTGTATCCGGATGAATGCTGGTTTTGCGGATGCTGCGTTGATGATTGCCCTGTAGAAGGAGCAATACGCATGGAGCATCCCCTCAATATGCGGGTCGGTTGGGTCCGTAAAACAACCGGCGAATGGTTCCGGATTGGGATGAAAGACCCTCCGCCCCCCGTTACCAGGCCTGTGGTAAAATAGTGATAGTCGTAGTTATAGTTTAATACTTAGGTATAAAAAGAGGCGTCATAATTGCCAGCCTTGGATTCGGCTCATTCTGTTTTGAATTCCGTATATTGTCGGGAAGCTCCGGATGAGCACGTTAACTCCCATTTATTATCCTTGCGGAGTCCGCGGGTGACCCAGTCTGAACTGGTTTGTTACTATTCGAGAATATTTATGACGTTAAATTCAAGAATTATAAATTCAGACTTAATCTTTTATCAAAACGGCGGATAGCTTGGAACAGGGGAAGTATTAAAAAACCGGGTAATCGGTCGGAGACGGGGAAAATGGATAAAGTAATCAAAAGCACGTGTATCCTTTGTGGTGCTGGCTGCGGCATTCTGGTCCACCTCAACGGAGAAGAAATTACTAAAATCGAGGGTAACCCCGAGCATCCGGCGAACCTGGGTAAAATGTGTGCTCTTGGGCGGGCTTCCCTGGAATTGGTGGACCATCCTGACAGGCTGAGATATCCTTTGAAGAGGATGGGGCAAAGAGGAGAAGGAAAGTGGCAGCGGGTGACCTGGGATGAAGCTCTTGTAACTATAGCTGCTGCTCTGAATAAGACCAAAAAGCAGGACGGTCCGGCATCGGTTGCCTTTATCCAGGGTAGTGCGAAAGGTTACGGGGATAGTTTTCTTGCTCGCCTGGCCAATGTCTTTGGCTCGCCCAATATTGCTTCCATGTCTTATATATGCTTTCACGCCCGGATGCGAGGTATGGTTCATACGTTCGGCTATATGTCGCAACCCGATTACGAATACCCGCCGGCCTGTATGATCATGTGGGGAGCAAATCCCACAGCTACGGAATTCCCGGACCGGCAAAGAATTCTGGGTGCTATCAGGCACGGTACCAAACTGATCGTGATAGATCCGGCCGAAACCGGGTTGTCACGGCAAGCGGATATCTGGATTAAACCCCGGCCATTATCCGATCTCGCTCTGGCACTTGGAATGATCAACGTTATTATTGAAGAAGAGCTTTATGACCATGAATTTGTGGGAAAGTGGACCACGGGTTTTGATAAGTTAAGAGAGCATGTTATTCAATATTCTCCGGAAAAGGTCTCGGAAATAACCTGGGTCCCTGCAGCATCGATCAGATCCGCCGCCCGCCTGTATGCCTCAAACCGCCCAGCGGTATTATACTCCGGTAACGGACAGGACAACAATGTAAACAACTTTCAGTTCAGCCGTGCCGCCTCCATTTTAAGAGCGATAACCGGGAATCTGGGTATACCGGGAGGTGAGATTCTGTTCTCTTTGAATGTGGCTGAACCGGGAGGTTCTCCAGAGCTTCATCAACGTGATGCTTTACCTCCGGAACTGCGAAAAAAACGCATCGGGGCCGAGGAAAATGTGCTGCCTACTTATTTCTCGGCTTTGCCGCAGAAACTGGTCAAAGCCATGTTGACTTCCCAACCGTATCCCATCCGTTCTGTCTTTATCCAGGGCGGCAATTTATTGGCGACCTATAGTAATACACGGGAAGTCTACAGGGCACTTCAGAGTCTGGACTTTCTGGCTGTTTCCGATCTGTTTCTCACCCCAACCGCGGAACTGGCGGATATCGTCCTGCCGGTCGCGACTTATCTGGAAATGGATGATATTCATAGCCGGTACGCCACCGGTGTAATACAGCAGGTTGTACCGGCCGGTGAATGCTGGTCGGACCGCAGGATAATAAACGAACTGGGCAAAAGCCTGGGGCTCGGCAAACATTTTTGGGATAACGAATCACAGATTCTGGAATTCTTAATTAAACCGGCTGGAATAACCTTCGATGAGTTCCGTAAGATTGGTTTTATCCGGGGTAAAAACCTNTATCGCGAGTACGAGAAAAAAGGCTTTANTACACCCTCCGGGAAAGTCGAACTTTATTCGGAACAGCTCGGAAAGTGGGGATTTGATCCTCTGCCGGTATTCCATGAACCTGTCGAGTCGCCATTTAGCTCTCCCGAATTGTTTAAAGAATATCCCTTGATCATGACCAATTCTAAAGTATACGGATATGTTCATTCGGGTGGCAGACAGCTCGAGAGTATCCGGAGGTTGCATCCTGACCCGCTGGTGACCATTAATTCAAAAACAGCCCGCAGCTTGGGGATCGATAATGGCGATTGGGTCTATATTGAGAATAGAAGGGGTAAAATCAAACAAAAAGCTCATCTTTCCAATAGTATCGATCCGCGCGTGATAATCACGGAGCACGGCTGGTGGTACCCGGAGAAAAGAGCCGCAGCGCACGGATGGGATGAATCCAACATTAATATCCTTACCGATAATAACCCTCCGTACGCTCGTGAACTGGGCTCCGTCACGCTGCGCGGCATCCTGTGCAAAGTGTATAAAGAGGATCTATAGACCCGGTTCTAAATCGACATAACAATATTATCAGCCGATATCCATCGCCGCGTAGTAAGCGGAAGGAACGGCTTGTTTCAGCTTCTTGGGCTCGCGGCAATCGCCGGCAATGCGGATATACGGTGCAGTACCGATAAAGGTATAGGCATAGTCCCGGTTATCCTTCCGGGTAGACGCCAGGACCACTGTATCACACCCAATGGAAAATTCCTTTCCGTCTTTATTGCGGCATGTGACGCCGCCTTCGTATATTGCGGTAACGTCGGTATTCAGCAAAACATCTGTCGGCTTTTTGAAGCCGGCGTATTCCTCCATGAAGCTCGGAATGGGATTGAAAAACGGCATGAATACTTCATGCGGAATGAGGCGGTCCCGCCGGCAGACTATTGTGACTTTGTGTCCGGTTTTGCCCAGGTGCATGCCGGTTTCACAACCGGTAAGCCCGCCTCCCACCATGACGACACGCTCTCCTACTTTTTCCGGGTAGTCGTATACGTCCATGACGTCGAGAACATTTTTACCGTTGGCACCGGGCAGGTCGGGACGCACTGTCCTCGCTCCTGCAGCGACTATAACCGCATAGGGATTTTCGATCTCTACGTACTCCGGTGTGACTCTGGTATTCAATCTGATCTCAATATTACCGGCCTGCTCGACCCTTCTTATAATGTTGTTCTTATAAGCACGCAGGTCGAATTTGTAGGCATCGGTGTCCGCGAAGCGCAGAATACCGCCAAGGTAATTCTCTTTTTCGGTAAGAATGACTCTGTGGCCGCGGCAAGCCGCTGTATCGGCAGCCTTAAGCCCCGCAATGCCGCCGCCTATAATGAGGACCTTACGCGGGTTGCTCGTCTTTGGTACCGGATAGTTGAGCTCAGTTAAATATTTACCGGTCGTAATGGGGTTTACTGCACACTCCGTTCCATCATAGCAGGCGAAGCACCGTATACATCGATCGATACGTTCCGGCTTGCCGTCCATGACTTTTTGGGGGAAATATGGATCGGCAATCATCAACTGGCGTGCCATAAAAACAAAATCCGCCTTGCCTTCGGCAATAATCTGCTCTGCCCTGTCGGGGTCATTGACGGCGTTGATAATGCCCAGCGGTGTTTTAATACCGGCAGCTTTAATCTTTTCCGCCACCGGCAGGTTATAAAAGTTCGGGAAGAATGACGGTGCGGCCACACGCATATTGTACTGCGGCCAGAAATGGATGCCGGCGGACAGATGTATCATGTCTATTAGACCCATACCGTCTATCAACTTCAGGAAAGCCACGGACTCATCGGCCGTAATGCCTCCGGGGAACCCGCCTTCATCACCTGAAAGGCGCAGTTCGATTAGAAATTCCGGTCCGACACGGCTTCTTACCTCACGCAGCAACTCGATGCCGAAGCGGCAGCGATTCTCGAGAGAGCCGCCGTATTTGTCGGTACGACGGTTAAAAAGCTGCGAACGGAACTGGTCTATGATTTTCCCGTGGCCGCCGTGTATCATCATACCGTCGAGACCTGCATCTTTGCCGACCTTCGAGCACTTTGCGAAGTCATCAATTACACCATCGATATCCGCCTGGGTCATCTCCTTCGCCATCATACCGCTGCCCATTATCTCGGGACTCTTGCATGCAGAAGGTCCCATTGGACCGTGAGGCGGCGGGCAGGAGGCTGAGATACCCTCATGCTCCAGTTCCGAGAACGCCACCACGTCGTGCTTATGCATGACGGCTGCATAAGCCTGGACCGATGACATAAGCTGGCGGAGCTGCATGTCTTCGGCATAGAATGCCAGTCGTCCGGCACCGCCAAAATAGCCAGCATTGGTGCTATTCACCGGATGATCGCCCGTAATAACGCGAGAGGTACCGCCCATGGCGATCCTCTCGTAAAAATCGATATTCTCCTGGTGAAGATAACCGCCGGTATTCTGAACGTTACCACCCAAGGGCCCCACCATCATCCGGTTTTTAAAAGTGACGC
>JGI20214J51650_10001649_pt1 | contig 14201 bp, 12 predicted proteins | sample WetSurMetagenome_FD_51650 | JGI IMG/M metagenome (IMG submission 51650) | reverse complement strand
CGACACCGCAGCCGGCTACCGCCCCCGCCCGCCCGCCGGAGACCGTCTTAACACTTCCCCCCGCCATCGCTGTCGCGCCGCAGACAGGCGGACGTATCGCCGCGCCCTCGGCAAGAACCGCTGCGGCACCTGCCGTGCCAGCAGCGCACGCCGAAACCCGCCCCCCATCCGCCGCCATACCGGTTTTCCGGCCGGACGCGCTTGCAGCCCTGCTCGGGANCGCCCATGCCGCCTACCAGGCCGGCCAGCTTGACGAGGCGCAGCGCCTGTACACCGAGGCCGCCGCCCAGGTCCGCAGCACGGATGTCCTGCTGGGGCTGGCCGCGATCGCCGTCGCGCAAAATCGCGAGCAGGACGCCGTGCAACGCTATCGCGAAGTTCTGGAAAACGAGCCGCGCAACGCCACCGCCCAGGCCGCCCTGCTCGACCTGATGGGCAGTACCGACAGCCAGACCAGCGAAAGCCGCCTGAAAACCCTGATCGACCGCGATCCCAGCCCGCACCTGTACCAGACCTTGGGCAACCTGTATGCAGAGCAGCAACGCTGGCCGGAAGCGCAGACTGCCTACTTTGAAGCCTTTCGCGGCGCGCCCGGCAACGCCGACTACGCTTACAACCTCGCCGTCAGCCTGGACATGCTGCGGCAACGCGCAGCGGCGCTGACCTACTACGAAAAGGCGCTGGCAATCGGCGGCATCCACCGGTTTGACCGCGCCCAGGCCGAATCCCGCATCAGGCAGCTCAAGCAAGCCCTATAGGCGGTCAATCATGGAGCGCCGCAAAAAACTCCGCATGGGTGAAACCCTGGCCGCACAGGGACTCATCACCGTCGACCAGCTGCGCATCGGCCTGAAGGAACAAAAGACAACCGGCCTGCCGATCGGCCGCCAGCTCGTCGCCCTCGGTTTCATGACCGAAGCGGTGCTGCGCGATCAGCTCGCCAACGCACTCGGCAGCCAGGGCATCGATCTCGCCCAGGTGGTGGCTGACCCCGAAGCCCTGCAACTGGTGCCCGAAGATTTCGCCCGCCGCCACCATCTGTTGCCGATCGCCCACGACGCCGCGCGCAACGTGCTGACCCTGGCGACCACCGACATGTTCAACGTCGTCGCGCTCGACCAGTTGAAAGCGGCGCTCGGCGGGCATCTCGAAATCGACACCCTGCTGGCAGGCGAAGCCCAGTTGCTCGAATGCATCGACAAGTTCTATGGCTTCGACCTGTCGCTCGATGGCATCCTGCGCGAAATCGAAACCGGCGAAGTCGATTACGCCAGCCTCAACCCCGACACCGAGGAATACACCCAGCCGGTGGTACGGCTGGTTGGCGCCCTGCTGACCGATGCGGTGAAGCGCGAATCGAGCGACATCCACTTCGAGCCCGAACATGCTTTCCTGCGCATCCGCTACCGCATCGACGGCGTGCTGGAACAAATCCGCAGCCTGCACAAAACCTACTGGCCGGGCATTCTGGTGCGGCTGAAAGTGCTGTCCGGCATGAACATTGCCGAGACACGGGCGCCGCAGGACGGCCGCATGTCGCTCACGCTGAACGGGCGCCCGATCGACTTTCGCGTGTCGTCGCAACCCGGGATTCATGGCGAAAACCTGGTGCTGCGCATCCTCGACCGCGAAAAGTCCATCATGCCGCTGGAGCAGATGGGCTTCACCCCCGACGCGCTACGCGAATTGCAACTGATGATGGCACGTCCGGAAGGCATTCTCGTGGTAACAGGCCCGACCGGTTCCGGCAAAACCACCACGCTGTATTCGATGCTCTCGCATCTCAACAACGAGACCGTGAACATCATGACCCTGGAAGACCCGGTCGAATACCCGGTCACGCTGATGCGCCAGAGTTCGGTCAACGAAACGCTGAAGCTCGACTTTGCCAACGGCATCCGCTCCATCATGCGGCAGGATCCCGACATCATCCTGGTCGGCGAAATCCGCGACAAGGACACCGCCGAAATGGCCTTCCGCGCCGCCATGACCGGCCACCAGGTGTTCACCACGCTGCACACCAATTCGGCACTTGGCGTGTTTCCGCGCCTGATGGACATCGGCATCCAGCCCGGCATCCTGTCCGGCAACATTATCGGCGTCGTTGCGCAGCGTTTGATCCGAAAATTGTGTCCGCACTGCAAGGAGCCCTACACACCGGAAGAACACGAAGCCGGCATCCTCGGCGCCGACCCCGTCCACCCGCCGCAAATTTATCGCGCCGTGGGCTGTCCGGCCTGCAGCCACAAAGGTTACAAGGGACGGCTGGCGCTGATCGAACTGCTGCGGATGGATCCGACGCTGGATGAACTGGTGGCCAACCATGCGCCGCTGCATGAAATCCGCCGCGCAGCTTTCGAGCATGGCTACCATCCCCTGGCGGAAGACGGCATTCAGCGCGTGAAGGATGGCATCACCTCTTTGGCGGAAGTGGCGCGTGTGGTGGATTTGACGGGTCGGGTGTGAGAATGGGGTCGGCTTTTCTACGTCCATCCGCCGGACTCCACACTAATCGCAGCGCCATGGCGAGGCTCGGCTGACCATGCCCTTCTTCGACTACCGCGCCATCGACCAGACCGGCCGCTCGGTCAAAGGCACGCTGTCGGCGGTCAACGACGTCGATCTCGAACTGCGCCTTAAGCGCATGGGACTCGACCTCATCACGCTGTCCGAACTGTCGCGGCAGTATGCGCCACAAGGGCGTGAGCGGGTGACTCGACGCGATCTGGTCACCTTCTGCATTCACATGCGCTACATCACCCGCGCCGGCATACCATTGCTCGAAGGTCTGCGCGATCTGCGCGACACCATGGAGAAGCGTGGCTTTCGCGACGTGCTGACCGCGCTGCTGGAAGACCTTGAGGGTGGCAAGGTATTGTCGCAGGCCCTGTCGGCGCACCCTGCCGTGTTCGGCGCTGTCTTCGTCCACAGCGTGAGGGCGGGCGAACAGACCGGTCTGCTGGATGCAGTGTTCGAGCGCCTGGCCGAATCGCTGAAATGGCAGGAAGAAGTCGCTTCCAAGGCCAAGCGGCTCATGATCTACCCTGCGCTGGTGCTGGTTGTCGTCGGCGCAGCCATCCTTTTTCTGCTGGTGTATCTGGTGCCGCAGGTGCTTGCCCTGGTCGAAACCATGGGCGTGCCACTGCCATTGCCCACGCTGATTCTGATGGCCGTATCGAGTGCGCTGCGCTCGTACTGGCTGATTGCCTTGTTGCTGGTGCTGGCAGTCGGCGGCGGCCTGCCATTGTGGGTAAAGAAAAGCGAATCGGGACGCGACTGGTGGGACCACACCCAGTTGCGGCTGCCCATCATCGGGCCGATCGTGCAGAAGATCGTGCTCGCGCGCTTCACCAATACGCTGTCGATGATGTACCGCTCCGGAGTGACGGTGCTCGATGCGCTGCGAGCGGGCGAGAAGGTCGCGGGCAACCGGGAGATTGCAGGCGGCATCCACCGCGCCGCGCAGATGATTGCCGACGGTCGCGGTCTGTCTGAAAGTTTTCAGTCGCTGGCGCTGTTTCCGCCGTTGATTATCCGCATGCTGCGCGTAGGCGAGACCACCGGGGCACTCGACGAAGCCCTGGATAACGTGACTTTTTTTTATAACCGCGAAGTGCTCGACTCGATTGAAAACGGCCTCAGGATCCTGGAACCGCTGCTCACCGCGATCCTTGGCCTGCTGCTGGGCGGCATCCTGGTATCGGTGCTGCTGCCGGTTTATGACCTGATCGGAAACCTGCCGCTGTGATGTTCGACCACCGCCTGATCCTGCTCGCCACCCCCCGCCAGATTGGTGTGCTCGACTGGCGCCCAGGTCACATGCACTGGCTGGGCGAGTTTAACGCCACGGCAGAAGGACTGGCGGCCTTTCGCAAGATCGTGGTCAAGCATGCGCATCTGCCGATGCTGCTGCTGGCCGACACGGTGGATGAAGACTACCGCAGCGAAAACATGCCGCATGTGAAGGGGCGCCNGCGAGNCGAACTGCTGGCCCGNAAGCTCAAGCAGGTATTCCGCAATGCGCGCTTCACCGGTGCATGGCGGCAGATGCGCGAAACGACAGGCCGCCGCGACGACCGCTATCTGCTGGCAGCCCTGACCGATGCCGACTGGCTGACGCCATGGCTCAGCGTGCTGCATCGTGAACGCGTGCCGTTGTCCGGAATCACCCCGCTGGCGCTGGCATGCCAGCATCTGCTCGACAAGCTGCGGATTCGGGAGCCGCACGCGCTGTTGGCNTGTCGCCTCAACAACAGCCTGCGGCTGTCCTACTACCACAATGGNCTGTTGCGCTTCTCTCGTCTGATCGGGGCCGACACCCCCACTCAGCTGCCGGGCAATGCAGCCGACGAGATCGCCAAGACGCAGCTTTATCTTGCCGGTCAGCGCATTCTGCCGCGCGAAGCCCGCCTGCATGTGCTGCTGCTCGATCCCAGCGGCCAGTTGGATAGCGCCCAGGCACCGCTCAATGCCGACCCCGCGTTCAGCACGCGGCTGATTGACCTGCCCAGTCTCGCACGCGCGCTGCGCATTCCAGATGATTTCCTGGCCGCCACGCCGGAAGTCATCCCCCTGGTGGCGATTGCGGGTGAGGCTGTGCAGTTGAATCTGGCACCCCCCGAACTGCTGCAACGCCATGCCGAATTCCGCTGGCGGCGTGGCTTGCATGCAGCCGCTGGCCTGATCGCTTTTCTGGGGCTGGGAATCACCGCTGCCTACTGGTTGCAGGCACAGGACCTCAACGACCAGGCTCGCCAGCTGGCCCAGCAACACCAGCAGCTCGAAGCCCGCTATCAGGCCATTGCCCGAGCCTTCCCCACGCAGATTGCCGCGCCTGAACAGCTGCCGCAGACGGTGTCACTGGCCCAGCATCTCGATGCCCGGCAGCCCACCCCGGACANCCTGCTTGCAGCAATCGGTCAGGCCCTGGAGATGGCGCCCGACATCACGCTGGACACTCTGGCCTGGACCGATGAGACCCTGACGCCCACCGGCAATGTAGTGATCAGACTCGATGCCACCCTGACGCCGTTCGATGGCAATTACCGCGCCGCCATGCAGCGTATCGAACGTTTCATGCACGCCCTGCAGGCCGTGCCCAATGTGCTGGATGTCAGCCTGCAAAGCAGCCCGGTAAACGCCGACTCGGCCAGCACCCTGTCCGGCAAGACTTTCGGCGCAGACACGCTCAAGGAAACGGCCGCGCGTTTCAGCCTCAGCATGCATTACCGCGAGGTCGGAGCATGAATCATCCTGCACTCGCCGTCCTCAAACTCTCGCTGCTGCTCGTGCTCACCGCACTGCTGCTGGCGACCGGAAGTGTGCTGTGGAGCCGGGGGCTGGCGCACGATGCCGGGCTGAGCGTGCAGCAGCAACGCAACGCACTCAATAACGCGCAGCAGCAGCTGGACCGCAGCCGTCAGCAACAACAACTCATTTCCAGCCATCTGGACGCGTATCAGGCGCTTGCAGCACGCGGCTTTGTCGGCGAGGAGGACCGCCTTGCCTGGATCGAAGCAGCGCAGCTGGCCAACCGCGACGCGGGACTCTACGGTCTGGATTACCGGCTGACCCCGCGCACAAGGTCGCTTCCCATGCTTGCCCAGGGCTTGCCGCTCGGCCAGACCGCCATGGTCCTCACCCTGCCCCTGTTGGTGGAGTCCGATCTCATGCGCTTTCTGTCTGCGCTCAAGGCCCGCGCGCCCGGGGTCTATCGCGTTCAAGGCTGCCGGATGGCGTGGCTGAGCAGCGTGCCATTCGAAGCCGTCAACCAGCCCCGTCTGCAAGCCGAATGCGACCTGCTGTGGTTTACCGTCTCGGGAAAATCAGGAGAGGCCTCTTGAAACCGCCCGCCTTCCTGCCGACCCCCCGCGCGTTGCAGAAATTCGTTGCAACAAGACCTGGCGGGCGCAGTGCCCTGCGTGGCTTCATGGCGTGCGGGCTTGCCGGGCTGACCCTGTGCATCGGTGGACCGAACCTGGCCGCAGCGGCCGAACTGGGACGCCTGTTTTATACCCCGGCCCAGCGTGCCCAGCTGGAAAGCGCTCGCGCCCACCATGTCTCGCAGTTCGTCAGCCAGACCAAACCGGCGTCGCCACCGCTGCGGTATGACGGCGTGGTGATCCGCTCGGACGGCCAGACCACGCGCTGGGTCGATGGCAAGGCGCAGGTCGGCACGTCAAGCGTAACGGATTTGAAGCCCGGCCAGATTCGTGCCGGCGGCAAGGTATATGAACCCTATCAGGTGTTGCGACCGACCCCCGCCCGCCCGGCCGGGCCCGTCATCAAGGAATCCGCCCCATGACGGCTCAGCGCGGTTTCACCCTGATCGAGATGGCCATCGTGCTGGTCATCATCACCATTCTGATCGGCGGGCTGGCCATGCCGCTTGCGGCGCAGATTCAGGCGAGGCGATACGCTGAAACAAAAAAAATACTGGAAGAAGCGCACTACGCAATTATCGGATATGCCATGTCCCACCCCTCAACCACCAATCCGGACAAACCCTATCTTCCATGCCCTGACACGAACGGTGATGGCCTGGAAGACAGAACCGGAGACTTCTGCGCCCAGGCCGATGGCTGGTTTCCCTGGGCGGACCTCGGCACCGCTTCGCAGGATGCCTGGGGCAACCGCCTGCATTACAGTGTCGAAAACCGGGAATATGCCGACAGATCGAAGGGGCTGCCGAACCTGTCCCTCTACAGCCCGCCCTATCTCACGCTGAATTTAAAACGAATATGCCGCAGCAGCGCATGCACGCAGGTTGAAGCACTCTATTTGCCTGCGGTGGTATTCTCNCANGGGCCAAACGGACGGGGAGCCCTCAATATCAACGGCAATACGTTAAGCAGTCCAAGCAGTGCGGATGAGCTGGAAAACACCAACGGCGACGCCAACTTCGTCAGCCGCACCCCGACCAAAGCCGGAGATGCCAGCGGTGAATTCGACGATCTGGTGACGTGGATTTCAGACAGCCAACTCAGGAGCCGCGTGTGTCCTGCTGGTGGCTGTCCGTAGCCAGCAATCGGAACGTCACCCGCCCCGTCTGATTGTCTGGCAGTTCCAGCCGGTATCCTGAGCGCGCGGCCTGTCGCGCGGCCTGATACAAGCCCACCCCCAGCCCGAAATCCGACGCCACCGGGCTCATGAACAGATTGCGCGCCACATGCTCGGGCGCGGCGGTCCCACTGTCGGTCACCTTCAGNCTTGCCAACGGATGCAGGGCCAGACGTACTTCCACTGCGACACCCAGTTCGCTCTGGCGCTTGCGCAGGGCGTTGGTCAGCAGGTTGTCGGCCACGCTGTCGAACAGATCCTGCGGCAAGGGCGTGTCGTCGAGCGCGTCAGCGAAGAATTGCACATCGTCGTGCTCATAGCGCGTCTGCAGTGCAGTCCACCAGGTTCGCGCAGGAATATGGGCGACATCCATTTCAGCGGGCTGTTTGAGCTTGTCGACNGTTTGCGACAAGCGTGCTGCCAGTTGCGGCAACTGGCGTTTCATCAATGCAAGCAGGCGCTCGCTGTCTTCGGGCGTGGANGTGTCGGCGGCGGCGAGCAGGGTTTTCATCGACTGCAGGATGTTCTTCACGTCGTGGGTCAGCCGCGCACCGGTATCGTGAATCGCCTGGCTGTAGGCTTGCTCGCGCAAGGTCTTCTCGCGCACCTTGGCAGCATAAAAATAACCCAGCAACTGCGATAGCAGCCGAACATGCAACGCCAGCGCAGGGGTCAGCGGACGGGTGGACTGCCAGGTCAGGTTCAGGCCATGAAAGGCATGGCTCACGCTGTGCTCGGCGGGCTCGCCAAACTGCCCTTCGCCACGCGCTGCCTGCCAGCGGCCCCCTCGTATCCAGGTCAATTCGTGCAGATCGGTAAGCGCATCGCGCACAAAGGATTCCGGATCGCGCTCGCGTTCCGCCAGCGTCGCCAGACGTTGCGCCCAACCTTCGAACGGAAGCCCCACCGACAGCAGATAGCGCGAAGTGACCTGCCCCAGCCCGGAAAACCCGGCGCGGGGATTCCACAACCACGACAGAACCAGCAATAGCCCTGCCATGCCCAACAGGGTCTGTACCAGCGCCCAGGCATAGCTCACCTTGGCCACTGCCACGACGGCGAACACCCCCAAGGCCATCACCATGATGAGCAGCGACAGCATCAACCCGTAGATAAAATCGAGCGTCGACGAGGCGCTGCGCTGACGGGTCGTGGGCAGGAACAGGATCGCCAGCGGCAAGAGCGGCAAACCGTAGCGGACACCCGCCAGCAAGGCATCAGGCAGCGAGGTATCACCCAGGCTGTGCGGCAATACCCAGGCCATCAACAACCCGAGCAGGTAGGCCAGCGCGAACAGGTAGGCCAGCCGCTGCCCCCGCTCGTTCTGCGAAGTCGCCGCCGCACCCACCAGCCCAGCCAGAATCGCCAGCCACAGCGCCATCACCCAGGTGCTATCCACCAGCACCAGCAGCGCCGCCATGGCAAATACCGGCAACGCGAGGCGCGGCTCGATGCGCGCTTCGCTGCGCACCAGCGGCTGCCACAGCAAAAACAGCCCGTAATGCGCCAGCAAAAACGCGCGTGTCACCGTTGCCTCGGCATCGAGCACCACGGCAGCGTGCAAGGCCAGCAGCATCAGGGCCAGCCAGCGCCCGGGGGACACACGCGTGAACAGGGTGGCCAGCGACGCCAGCCAAGTGGGACGAGGCGCCGTCTCGGTGAAATCAGTCATTTCTGGGAGCGGTTTGAAAGAGAGAAATTCAGCATGACACAGCTATCGGCATTCAAGCCTGGAAATGGAGCCGATCCGGTCCTTCTCTTCCGAAAATTTTGATGGAATTCCGGCGCGGGCGTCATCATTTCGTCAAAACAGCATGTCTTCAGCCACATCCATCCAATTATTATTATTAACTTTCAATAAGTTATCTTCATTTTTTATCTGGTATATATTTTGCACAAGAGCGCTTAGGCAATAATTTAACGGAGCGTTTCACCATGCCCTATCCCAACATTCCGCGACGCCAATCGGGCTTTACCCTGATCGAGATCGCCATTGTGCTGGTCATTATCGGTTTGCTGCTCGGCGGCATTCTAAAGGGACAGGAACTCATCAACAGCGCCCGGGTGAAGAATCTCGCCACCGATTTCCGCAACATTCCACTGTTTATCTACGGCTACCAGGACAAATTCAAGGCACTGCCCGGCGACGACTCGGCCGTGGCCACCCACATCACAGGCGCCACACTTGCCACCACCCCTGCAGGCATGCAAGGCAATGGCGTCATCAATGGCAACTGGAACAGTTCAACCGCCACCGACGAGTCCTACCTGTTCTGGCAGCACGTACGGCTGGCGGGACTGGCACCCGGCGTCACCACCCCTGGAGCGGGCTATCTTCCCACCAACGCGTCGGGCGGCACCATCGGCATCCAGAGCGGCACCACGGATGCCGCGACAACGCCCGTCAAAGGTGCGGACGGCAATGCAATCGGGGGAGCGTATGTGATCTGTACGACCGGCATTCTTGGAAAGTTTGTCAAACAACTCGACACCCAAATGGACGACGGCAACACTGCTGCGGGTTCGATGATGGCCACTCCGACCACCGGTTACGCAAACGGTGCGAGCGCCACCGCCACGGGCAACATCGATGACGCAACGACCTATACCGTCTGCATGGGCGTTTAAGCACCGTCATTGCAAAAGCCCGCCCGAATCGGCGGGCTTTTTTTCGTCCTGACACAGTCAGTCAGGAACTAGCCCTGCAGCACCCTGAATTCCGCCGCCGCCAGTCCATCGGCGGCGCCACGCAGCACCAGCACATCGCCTGCCCTGATTTCAGTGTTGGGCTGGGGATCGACCCCCTTGATCCCCTGACGGCGGATCGCCACCACTTCCACCAGCAATTCGTCCAGCGCCAGTTCTTCCAGCCTGCGCCCGGCCGCGGCCGCGCCTTGGGAAATCAGCACGGTATGCAGACGCGGCTGGGCGTGCTGGTCGAGTTCGTCGTCGGCATCGCTGGCACCACGGAAAAAGCCGCGCATCATGGCGTAGCGCGACTCGCGCACCTCGCGAATGCGCTTCAGCACCTGGGAAAGCGGCACGCCCAACAGCATCAATGCGTGAGAAGCCAGCATCAGCGAGCCTTCCATCACCTCGGACACCACTTCGGCCGCGCCCGCCGCTTTCAGCGCGTCGATGTGGGTATCGTCAATGGTGCGCACCACCACCGGCAGTTCCGGCCGCAGTTCGCGCACATGGCGCAGGATGGCCATGCTGGAGGGCAGATCGGAATAGGTCACGATGATGGCCTGCGCGCGGGAGAGGCCGGCGGCAACGAGCACTTCGCGGCGGCTGGCGTCGCCGTACACCACGCTTACGCCGGAAGCCGCCACCGCGCGGATNCGCTCGGGGTCGGCGTCGAGCGCAACGAAGGTGATGCCTTCCGCCTCCAGCAGGCGTGCCAGATTCTGCCCGCTGCGGCCATAGCCGCAGACGATCACATGTTGGGTCTTGCCGAAGGTCTTGACCGCGATGTCGTGCACCTCCTTGGCGCGGCCCGCCCATTCGCTGCCGGCAATCAGGCGCGTCAGCGCATCCATGCGGTGGATCAGCAAGGGCGCGATCAGCATCGACACCACCATCGCCGCCAGTACCGGCTGAGTGATTTCAGAGCCCAGTAATTTCAGATCCGCCGCCTGCGCCAGCAACACGAAACCGAATTCGCCCGCCTGCGCCAGCCCCAGCGCGGTGCGCACCGCGGTGGGGCGGGTGCTGCCGAAAGCCATTGCCAGGCCCGCCACCAGCACAGCCTTGCCGATCACGATCGCCGCCACCAGCAGCAGCACGTCGCCCCAGTTGAGCATCAACTGCCCCAGGCCGAGCCGCATCCCGATGGTGACAAAAAACAGCCCCAGCAATACGTCACGGAAGGGCTTGATATCGTCTTCCACCTGGTAGCGGTATTCGGTCTCGGACACCAGCATGCCGGCGAGGAATGCGCCCAGCGCCAGCGACAGGCCAGCACTCTCGGTCAGGAAGGCCAGCCCCAGGGTGAACAGCAGCAGATTCAGGGTGAACAGTTCGGGGGACTTGTGTCCGGCCACCCACTGGAACCATGGGCGCATGATGCGCTGGCCGACGAACAACAGGAAACCCAGCACCACCACTGCCTTGAACACGGCCAGCGCCAGCTCGGTCGCCATCGCATCCGACTGTTTGGCGAAGGCCGGGATCAGAATCAGCAGCGGCACCACCGCCAGATCCTGGAACAGCAGCGCACCGAAAATCTGGCGACCGTGCGGGGTCTGGATCTCCAGCCGCTCGGCCATCAGCTTGGAGACGATGGCAGTCGACGACATCGACATGATGCCGCCCAGCGCGAGCGCCGCCAGCAGCGGCAAATCGAGCAGCCCGGCAATGAGCGCAGTGAACGCGATGGTCAGCACCACCTGCGCGCCNCCGAAACCGAACACCGTCATGCGCATGGTCATCAGGCGCGGCAGGCTGAATTCCAGGCCGATGGAAAACATCAGGAACACCACGCCGAACTCGGCCAGATAGCGCGCGTCCGCACTATCCGGAATCCAGCCCAGCGCATACGGGCCGATGGCAATCCCCGTGACCAGGTAGCCCAGCATGGTCGGCAGGCGCAAGGCGCGCGCGGCTGCCGCCACCAGCACGGCGACCGCGAGCAAAATCAGGACAAGCTGGAGGCTGCTATGCATAACGATCTTTCATGGGCATGCAATCCCACACATACTTCAGCGCGGAGTGGATCGGAGCCCTTGATGGCTTCAGCCCATATTGAAGCCGGGGTTCCCCCATGTGGGACATCAGGTAAAACGCTGCTGAATAGGTAGGCTTTAGTATACTTGCCGACCATGCGCCCCCAACAAACCCCTCCCGAACATTTGCTTACGCTCGCGCGTCAGGTGCTCGATATCGAGGCCGACGCCCTGCGTGCGTTGTCCACGCGCCTCGACGCCGGCTTTGCCGACGCCGTGCACCTGATCCTGGCCTGCAGCGGACGCGTCGTGGTGTCGGGTATGGGCAAGTCGGGGCACGTCGGCGGCAAGATCGCCGCCACCCTGGCGTCCACCGGCACCCCGGCTTTTTTCATGCATCCGGGCGAAGCCAGCCATGGCGACCTCGGCATGATCACGCCCAACGATGTGGTGCTGGCCCTGTCGAACTCGGGTGAAAGCAATGAAATCGTCAGCATCGTGTCGCTCATCAAACGGCGCGGCGCCAAACTCATTGCGATGACCGGCAACCCCAACTCGACCATGGCGCGCGAAGCCGATGTGCATCTCAATGCCGCAGTCGACAAGGAGGCCTGCCCGCTCAACCTGGCGCCCACCGCCAGCACCACGGCGGCTCTGGCACTGGGCGACGCTCTGGCGGTGGCATTGCTCGATGCGCGCGGGTTTTCGGCCGACGACTTCGCGCGCACCCACCCCGGCGGCAGCCTGGGCCGGCGCCTTCTGGTGCATGTGCGCGACGTCATGCATACCGGGGACGAGTTGCCGAGAATCGATCTTGACGCTTCGCTCAAGGTCGCCCTGCTCGAAATGACGCAAAAGGGCCTCGGCATGACCGCCGTAGTCGACGCTGCAGCCCGCGTGGTGGGCGTGTTCACCGACGGCGACCTGCGGCGCGCGCTGGAACACGCACTCGACTTGCAGCAGGCACGTGTGGCCGACCTGATGACGAAGCATCCCAAAACAATCCGCGCGGATGAACTCGCCGTGGCGGCAGTGGAAAAAATGGATACCCTGAAAATCAATGGCCTGCTGGTCGTCGATGACGACAATACCCTGCTGGGTGCGCTCAACATGCACGATCTGCTGAAGGCGGGAGTGGTGTGATGACACCCGACCTGATTGCACGCGCGCGGAAAATCAAACTGATTGCGTTTGATGTCGATGGCGTCATGACCGATGGCACCCTGTTTCTGGCCGACGACGGGCAGGAGTTCAAGGGTTTCAATTCGCTCGACGGCCACGGCCTGAAAATGCTCAAGGGCAGCGGGGTCGAACTCGCCATTATCACGGGGCGCAGTTCGCGCGTGGTGGAACATCGCGCCAAAAATCTCGGCATCGAAATCGTCCATCAGGGCGCACACGACAAGCTGGCTGTCTATGAAGCACTGTGCCGCGATCTTGGCATCTCCTGCGACACTACCGCTTACATGGGAGACGACGTGGTNGATCTGCCGGTGATGCGGCGCGCAGGGCTGGCGATTACCGTGCCTGCCGCCCCCGATCTGGTGAAGGCGCACAGTCACTTCACCACCACCCGGCAAGCCGGACACGGCGCGGTGCGTGAAGCCTGCGAATTCCTGATGCGGGCTCAGGGCACCCTGGACGCGGCACTGGCGCCTTATCTGAGATGACCGCTCGCGCACAGACTACATCGAGTTCGGCCGATTCGAGGCTGGCATGATCGCACGCGGATCATTGTGGCTGCCACTGGCCATTTTGCTGGTTCTGGCTGCATTCAGTTATTGGATCGAACGTTCGGTGCAACTACCAGACAACGGCAACGACTCGGGCAGGAAGGATCCTGAAGGCATCATGGAAAATTTTGATGCGCTGCGTACCGACGCAGCAGGCCAACCGCACTATCGTCTGACCGCGCGCAAGCTCAAGCATTATTCCGACAGCAAGCGCACTGAACTGGAATCGCCCCGCTTCGTCCAGATGGACGCGAAGAATGGCGAGGTTAGTGCGGTGGCACAACAGGCGACCGTCTCGCCCGATGGCCACGAGGTGGACTTGCGCGGCGATGTTCACGTATTGCGCGCAGCGCGGAAAGGGCAGTCCGCTTTGTCACTGAAAACTGCACGCCTGCTTGTATTCACTGAGCTTGATCTGCTGCGCGCACCCAGTCCAGTGGAAATCAGCGATGCCAACCTGAATGTGCACGCTGGCGCCATGGAATTCCACTCCAAGCAGCGCGTCATCACGCTGACAGGACGGGTGCAAGCCCGCTACACGTACGGAAAAAGCTAACACCATGCAATCATTGAAAACTGGAATTGTTGTGGGGCTGTGCGCCACGCTTCTGACCTTCCCCGCTTATGCCGAGAAAGCGGATCGCGAAAAACCCGTCAATCTCGAAGCCGACACGGTCACCCTCGATGACATCAAGAAAGTCAGCGTTTATCAGGGTAATGTGATTTTGAGCCAAGGCACCAT
>JGI20214J51650_10001648_pt1 | contig 14207 bp, 12 predicted proteins | sample WetSurMetagenome_FD_51650 | JGI IMG/M metagenome (IMG submission 51650) | reverse complement strand
TTATCGGTGCTGCATTTGGCAAAATTGTATCATCAATGGTAAGCGATATTATTATGCCTCCACTGGGGCTGCTGATTGGCGGAGTGAATTTCACTGAACTGAAACTTGTTATGAAAGCAGCCACTGAAACACATCCTGCTGTTACATGGAACTATGGGAATTTCATTCAGGTGTGCTTCGATTTTCTGATTGTTGCATTTGCCGTGTTCCTTGCAATAAAAGCAATAAATGCAGCCAGGAAGAAGGAAGACGCAGCCCCGGCAGCTCCTCCTGCCCCTTCAAAACAGGAAACTCTTCTTTCAGAGATCCGCGACCTTCTGAAAAAATAAATCAGTCTATCCCTTTATTAGGGTACCTTTTAACCGCACAGGGCGTAAATATGGCGTAAAGTCCGCAAAGGCAGATAATTAAATACTTTGCGAATCTGGCCTGTCTCCGATGAAATCGGAACTTTGTGACCTTTGCGGTTAAATTTTTATTCTGAATTCATCACCGATTTATTTTTAATTTTACTCTCTGATAGAAATACCCGATGAAATCAGTTATCCGCTTCCTTGGCATTACCCTCCTGTCAGTTCTGCCTTTACTTCCTGCTAAAAGCCAGAATCAGCCAGCTAATCTGAAAATCTGGTTTACCAGGCCTGCCGACACCTGGAATGATGCTCTCCCTGTTGGAAACGCGAAGCTGGGAGGAATGATCTTCGGCAATGTCGAAAATGAAAGGATAGAGCTTAATGAGCAAACCGTGTGGACAGGATCTGAAAGATGGGATGCCAACCCCGGAGCTTTGAAAGCCCTTCCAAAAATAAGAAAGCTTCTTTTCGAGGAGAAATACAAGGAAGCAGAAGCGCTGGCTCAAAAAAACCTTCTGAATTACAAACCGGGAAATCCGGCTGCATCATATCAGGCACTTGGTGACCTCTGGCTGAAATTCGGAAAGCAGCGCGGAATATCACAGTACAGGCGTGAACTCGATATTGAAAATGCAGTCGCACGTGTGTCATATAATGCCAATGGCATAAATTACATGAGAGAGGTCTTTTCCAGTGCCCCCGGACAGGTAATGGTTGTGAGGCTTACTGCCGACAAGCCCGGTTCACTGACATTTACCATGAAGATTTCGCGCGATGGCGCAAGTCCCGTAATTGAAACATCTGGCAACAACATCACCATGCATGAGCATGTCGGAAACGGAAACGGAGTAAACATGTTCACAAGAATACGGCTTCTGGCATCAGGCGGCAGGACAAGCTCTGCAAATGACACCATAAGAGTTGATAAGGCCGATGCGGTAACCATTTTGCTTACCGCCTCAACAGATTATTTTGGCAAGGATCCTTCTCTCACCACTTCTGAAAGGATGGATGCTGTTGCCGGTAAAAGCTATTCCGATATTCTTAAGGAGCATATAGCTGATTACCAGTCGTTGTTTAAAAGAGTCGACCTTGATCTGGGATCAGGCTATGGAAAATATTTCCCCACAGACTCAAGGATAATTGCTATACAGAACGGGTACGCTGATCCTGACCTTATTGAACTTTATTATCAGTTTGGAAGATACCTTCTGATAAGTAGTTCGCGCCCGGGCGGACTCCCGGCAAACCTTCAGGGCATATGGGCTGATGGCCTCAGGCCGCCATGGAGTGCCGACTATCATATCAATATCAATATACAGATGAACTACTGGCCTGCCGGGATTACCAACCTGAATGAAACAGCAGAGCCTTTTATCGATTTTATCGATGCCCTGAGACCAAACGCCAGGAGAACTGCAAAAGAGGTCTACGGAATGCATGGCATTGTTGCACATTATACCACAGACCCCTGGCATTTTACCGAACCTACCGGTGCAATAGGATATGGGATGTGGCCCATGGGAATAGCCTGGAGCTGTCAGAATATCTGGGACCACTACCTGTTTACAGGCGACATCAGTTATCTGCGCTCAAAGTCATACCCGATAATGAAGGAAGCTGCACAATTCTGTATCGACTGGCTGACACCTGATCCGAAAACCGGATATCTTGTTTCGGGACCATCCATTTCCCCCGAAAATGCATTTCAATTACCCGATGGGACAGGAAAAGCCAATATGGTAATGGGGCCCACTATGGATCAGATGATTATCCGCGACCTGCTTCAGAATACCATCACAGCCAGCAGGATACTTGGCGATGACAAGGCTTTCCGCGACAAGATGGAAAAGACNCTTTCAAAACTTGCNCCCACGAAAATCNGCCATGATGGAAGGATTATGGAATGGCCNCAGGAATTCGGGGAACCTGAGCCTGGCCACAGGCATATTTCCCACCTGTATGGCCTTCACCCGGGCAACCAGATAACCCGGCAGCAGACTCCCGGGCTGTTCGACGCTGCAAGGAAGACTATCGAATACCGGCTGTCAAATGGAGGAGGACATACCGGATGGAGCAGGGCATGGATAATAAATTTCTATGCAAGGCTGAAGGATGGCGCAAAGGCCTATGAAAACGTTGTTGCCCTTCTCTCAAAATCAACCTTGTATAACCTCTTTGATAACCATCCTCCCTTCCAGATCGATGGTAATTTCGGAGGGACAGCCGGTATCACAGAGATGCTGCTGCAGAGTCACGCTGGTGAAGTTGAGCTCCTTCCTGCCCTTCCGTCTGAATGGGCAACTGGACATATTTATGGATTAATGGCAAGGGGAGGCTTCGAGGTAAATATCGACTGGGAAGACGGAGCATTGAAACAGGCAACCATTTTTTCAAAACTCGGAAACCCGCTTAAAATTTCTTACAAAGGCAAAGTAGTGGAACTTCAAACCACTGAAAAAGGTAAAAAATACATCTTCGGAAAAGAATTAAATTACAGCTTATGAAACCAGTCATCACCACAGAAAACCTGTCGAAGAATTACGGCAGGCTGAAGGCTGTCAGTAATGTCTCAATAAATGTCGGCCAGGGTGAAATTTATGGCTTTCTGGGCCTGAACGGAGCCGGGAAAACAACCACCATCAGGATGCTCCTTGGCATGATTAAGCCAACATCGGGCTCAGCATATCTGAATGGCATAAAAATTACTCCGGGCAATAATGCCATCTGGAAAGACGTGGGTTATATCGTCGAAGTCCCCTACTCCTACCCCGACCTTACTGTCAGGGAAAACCTTGAGCTGGTGAGAAAGCTCAGATCAATCAGCGATCCGGTATCTGTTGATAACATTATCGATAGCCTTAATCTGGGAAATTATTCAAATGTCCCGGCAAGGAACCTTTCTCTCGGGAATGCACAGCGCCTTGGACTGGCTAAGGCGATGATACATAATCCTTCTGTTCTGATCCTCGATGAGCCGGCAAACGGACTGGATCCTGCGGGNATCATTGAAATCAGGGAAATGCTTACCGGTCTTGCCGCTANGAATGGTGTTACAGTGTTCATATCGAGCCATATTCTTGGTGAGATTTCAAGGTTTGCCACACGCATCGGGATTATACATGACGGGGTATTGCTTCATGAATCNTCAGCNACNGAGATCGAGAACCTCAGGAAAGTTTGCCTGGAGGTAAGGACGGCCGATAACAAGTCTGCAGCCTGTATCCTGCGTGAAAAGGGCTTTGAAGAAGTAAGTGCCGTTGACAGTATAATAGAAATCAGGGACAGGGGCGCCATAGAACATCCTGAAAAAGTAAATGGTCACCTTGTGAGTGCAGGATTTACTCCTTCCCTGTTGAAAGTTGAAGAAGAGGATCTTGAAAGCTTTTTTCTTAGGGTTATAANCATGAAGGGAGGTGTAAAATGAATTCTTTGATAATTGCGACAGGCGTTGAAGCNAAAAAGGCTCTTAAGTCGAGGATGCTTCTCGGAACCNTGATCTTTTATTTTTTCATAGCTTTTATGCTTGGCCTTCTTATGCTGATTGCCAGGCATCCTGAGCTCGCAGGCGGTTCAGCCATACTCAGCACAAAAGCATCTTTCATTAGTCGTGCTGACTGGGCAGGTTTTTTTGCCATGATGCTTCAGATGGCCCTGGTGCTGGGACTGCTGGGCCCATCTATCGTTACTGTATGGGTTTTTGGACGGGAATATTCCGACCGTACGATAAAAGATCTCCTTTCTCTGCCGGTATCGCGTGAAAACATTGTAATGGCGAAATTTATCGTTTCATTTATCTGGAGCCTCGCACTGATGGCTATTCTCCTTGCAGGAGCGCTTATTGCAGGACATATAGTTCGCCTCGAAAACTGGCATACTGAAATTGCTGTTAAAAATATTTCCGGCTTCTGTATAAGCTCCCTGCTGACTATTCTGCTCTTCCCTGTTATTTCACTTATCACTTCAGTCAGCAAGGGTTACCTTCTTCCGGTCGGTATTACCTTTCTTATTCTGATGGGGACTCAGTTTCTCTTTATGGGCATGCCATCGCTGACGCCCTTATTTCCCTGGGCTATTCCGGGGCTTTTCAGCGGGGTTGCCGGTCCGCTTGCCCCAAAGCCGGGGCTATTAAGTCTGGTCATACTTCTGTTTACATCCCTTGCAGGTATTGCGGGAACCATTTTCTGGTGGCGTTATGCCGACCATCATTAAAAGACTTCAGAACATTTTCTGACCAGGGTTGTTATAACAGGTTATTTTGAAGATTTCAGATCACTTATGGGACGCAAGGAGAAAGTACAGGGAATAATTACGGAATCCTGTGACAACCGGAAATTTTTCTGGCTTAACCGGAATATACTTTTCACGGGACTGACAAGCTTTCTTACCGACACTTCGGTAAAGATGGTTTATTCTGTAATGCCAATGTTCCTTCTTTCAATCGGCGCTTCAAAGACAAGCCTTTCTCTCATTGAGGGTGTTGCAGAAAGCACAGCCTCTCTGGTAAAGGCTCTTTCGGGGTTCTGGAGCGATAAGATAGGCAGGAACAAACCCTTCATGATTATCGGATATGCCCTTTCATCGGTTATAATTCCGCTTTACACATTTGTGGTTTCTCCCCTACAGGTTCTTATTCTCAGGTTTGCCGAGAGGTTTGGAAAAGGTATACGTACTGCTCCACGCGATTCACTGATTGCAGGCTCTGTGACAAATGGGGAAACAGGAAAAAGCTTTGGCTTTCAGAAGGCAATGGATAACAGCGGCGCCATCATTGGCCCTCTGATCGCTTTCGGGCTGCTGTCGCTCTTCCCTGGAAATTTCAGAATTATTTTTCTCCTTTCGGGCATACCTGGGATCCTTGGGATTTTTGTCCTGATCTTTGGCATAAAGGAAGCCCGGAAAAACAAGACAGACCTGATCACCCAATTCCACCTGCGTGATTTCTCAAAGAAGTTTTACTTTTTCCTGGTGATTATTTTCATTTTCACNCTGGGGAATTCGACCGATGCNCTGCTTATGGTAAAAGCCAATGAAGTGGGGGTTAAGGTTGCCTTCATACCTCTNGTTTATCTTATTACCAGCGTAGTTGCAGTTGTGCTTGCCATTCCCCTGGGCACACTCTCCGACAGGATTGGTAAGGAAAAGCTACTCGTAGCCGGATTTCTGATTTATGCCATTGTATATTTTGGCTTCGGCTCGACCGGCAGCATCAGGACAATCATCGGCCTCTTTGCACTATACGGATTATACTCTGCCTCAACAGATGGTATTCAGAAAGCACTCGTGTCTGATGTCCTCGATAAAAACAGGAAGGGAACCGGGTTGGGAATTTACAATGCTTTGCTTGGCATAACACTGCTCCCTGCCAGCCTTATTGCCGGAAAACTTTATGATAAAGTCAATTCATCGGTTCCATTCTATTTCGGTGCAGGCACTGCAATTCTTGCGGCTTTGCTTATGATGGTATATATGATCATATTCAGGAATGAGGAAAAAGCCTGATAAAATATTTTCAATTCAGGATCGTTTTTTATTCTCATTCATTGATATCTTCGTGACTGATTTTTCAGTCCCCGATGAAAAAGATCTGGTTTCTCTTTATTCTTTTTTTCCCTGCGGGTTTATTTGCCCAGGATACGCTCGAAATTAATATCAGTGGCATCCGAAATGCAAAGGGTGAAATACTGCTACAGCTTTATGATAGCCAGCACAACCTGACCGGTCAGGCGAAAGGGAAGCCTGTTGATGGAAAATGCATTATAAGGCTCGGTAACATCAAGCCCGGCAGGTATGCTGTCAGATATTTTCACGACGAGAATCTGTCTGGAAAACTGGAGATTAACCTCATCGGAATCCCAAAAGAAGGATTTGGTTACTCCAACAATGCAGCAGCAGTCATAGGTCCGCCGTCTTTTGATAAATGGCTGTTCGACCTGAACGGGAATAAAAAACTGGAATTGAAAATTACTTATCTATGATCTTCGCACATTCAAAAGAGAAGACCGCTATCATTGCCGGAGCCGGGGCAGGCGGAATTGCTACCGCTGTTTATCTTGCAAAAAAAGGGCTACAGGGTAACCGTTTATGAAAAGAATTCTTCTCCCGGGGGAAGGTGCGGACAACTTGTCCGTGACGGTCACCGTTTCGACCTGGGCGCTACAATGCTTCTGATGCCCGATGTTTATCACGAGGTTTTCGGTGAGCTTGGAATTCCTCTCGAAGAAGGAAAAGATATTATGCCCCTTGACGACCTTTACACTATCTGGTTTGATGACGGCTCTTCGATCGTTTTTACAAAAGACGAGCAGAAGATGAAGGACCAGCATGAAAAAATTGAACCCGGCAGTTTTGCAAAATCAAGGGAATATATCAGTAAAGGCTACAGAATTTACAGGCTGGGAATGGAAAAACTTGTTGGAAGAAATTTCTATAACATCTTTCAGTTTGCCAATTTCAGGAATATCGTACTTCTTTTCAGGTTAAAGACCTTCATCACAAACTGGAAATATGCCGGGAGGTTTTTTCACGACCAGCACCTTCTGATGGCTTATACTTTCCAGAATATCTATGTGGGACAGAGCCCATTCAACTCTCCTGCCCTGTTTTCCATGGTCCCTGCAGCTGAACTCACCGAAGGCTCCTTCTTCCCAAAGGGAGGCATGTTTACAGTCATCGACAAGATGTATAATGAAGCACTGACGCTTGGGGTGAAATTCTGCTTCAATATGTCTGTGGAAAAAATAAACATAGCCGGGCACAAGGCAGAGTCTGTGCTTCTGGCAGACGGAAGTGAAAAAAATGCTGATGTCATTGTCGCCAATGCTGATCTCCCTTATGTTTACCGCAAGATGCTTCCCGACAGGAGAAAATCGGCAAAGCTCGACAGGATGAATTACTCCTGTTCGGCAATCTGCTATCATATAGCGCTTGATAAAAAATATCCTCAGCTGAAACACCATAACGTTTTCCTGTCTGATAATTTCAGGGAAGGACTCGACAGAATTTTCAAGGAAAAGACCCTTGGCGATGATCCCAGTTTTTATGTCCATGCACCAGGCCAGACAGATCCTTCCGCCGCACCAGAAGGGCAGGAATCGCTTTCGGTTGTTGTTGGCGCAGGGCATGTTGACAAGACAAAAAATCAGGATTGGACTGCCCTGAAGGAAAAGACCAGGAAAGCGGTTATTGACAGGCTGAAAGCCCACGGGCTCGCCGATATTGAAGAACATATCAAGTTTGAAGTCTGCTACACGCCTGAAAGCTGGGAAAGCGCCTGCAATATCACCAGGGGTTCGGTCTTCGGCAGTCTTGGCCACAATATGCTGCAGATGGGATATTTCAGGCCCCACAACAGGCACGATAAATACCATAACCTGTATTTTGTAGGCGGAAGCACTCACCCCGGCAATGGGATACCGAACATCCTGATGTCGGCGAAACTTGTTTCCGAAAGGATATTTAAAGAACAAAAAGATTAACGAATAAGAATTCCCCGGATGGATAAGCAGAAGGAACTTTTTCTCGACATTTTCAATTCCATTGATTTCTCAAGTATAAAGGATCATCCCAATATCCTCATTGCTGCACGATTCTGGGAAGACGACAGGTATTGCGCTGCCAAAACCTGCTATAAATTCATGCGGGCCATTGATGACCTTATCGATGATCATAAGGCAGCCAACAAATCGATCGATCCCGATGAAAGAAAGGAGTTCCTGGCGAACGTTAACGATTGGCTCAGCATGGTCATTGAGCCTGAAGACTGCAATCCTATGAAAAAGGAGCTTCTTGAGACAATCAATCATTTCAGGATACCTCTGTGGCCCCTTGAGGCTTTCGCCAAATCGATGATTTACGACGTCAATCACGACGGTTTTCCTTCTCTTGACGCATTCCTTGAATACTCCCAGGGAGCTTCCGTGGCGCCTGCTTCAATATTTGTACACCTCAATGGTCTTGTAAAAAAGAACGGCTTTTATGAACCGCCTCAGTTTGGTGTTAAGGAGGCCTCGGTACCATGCGCCGTATTCAGTTACCTGGTTCATATAATACGTGATTTTCAGAAGGATCAGCTCAATAATCTCAACTATTTTGCCGACGATCTTATCCTGAAAAACAATCTCACAAGAAAAGACCTCTCCGGATTTGCTAACGGACGGCCTGTTAATGAAGGCTTCAGGAATATGATTGCAACTTACATGAATGCGGCTGACCAGTACCGCCTGAAGACCTACGACCAGATTACAAAAATCAGCCCGCTCCTTGAGCCGAGATACCAGCTGAGCCTCAGTATCATTTTCGATCTCTACCTGATGGTTTACGAAAGAATCAATGTAAAAAACGGCAGGTTTACAACTGAGGAACTTAATCCCACACCGGAAGAAACAAGGGAAAGAGTTCTGGGAACCATTAACAGATTCTGCTAAATTTTCTTAAAATCCCCGTTTGAAAAGATTTGCGGCGATGTTTCGCTTTCATTTTTCTTATCTTTCTGCAAAATACCACTGATCATGAAAAGATTTTTCTCTTTTGCTGCATTGTTTATTCCATTAATTCTTGTTTGCCAGATTGCGTCAAGTCAGAAAACCTCGCGAAAAAATCCCAAAACACTACCACCGCCTGAAGAACTCAAGCCCCAGTCGCCATCAAAAGAGGAAGTCCTTCTGATGATAAAAGGATCTTCGACATTTTTCAACGTCAGGAATTTCGGGGCCCAGGGCGACAGCCTTACCATAGATACCGAATCGATAAATAAAGCTATAGACGCAGCAGCAGAAGCCGGTGGTGGAACAGTATATTTTCCTGCTGGAAACTACCTCAGTTATTCTATTCACCTGAAGAGCAATATCACTTTGTTCCTCGATAATGGGGCCAACCTCATTGGTGCAAGGCCTCCGGAAAACGGACAGGGCGGCTATGATGCCCCCGAGCCTAATGCTTTCGACAAATACCAGGATTTCGGCCATAGCCACTGGCACAATAGTCTTATCTGGGGTGAGAACCTGGTGAACATTGCAATCATTGGCCACGGATGGATAATCGGCAACGGACTGATGCGCGAGGGACGGCCCACTCCGGGCCTTGGCAATAAGGCAATCGCACTTAAACTGTGCCGCAATGTGATAATTAAAGACATTACCGTTCTGCGCGGAGGCCATTTCTGTCTTCTTGCAACAGGTGTCGACAACCTGACTATTGAGAACGTGAAGCTCGACACCAACCGCGACGGTTTCGATATAGACTGCTGCAGGTATGTTCATATTACCGATTGCAGCGTAAACTCGCCCTTCGACGATGCCATTGTGCTGAAGAGCTCATTTGGCCTGGGCTTTGCCAGGATGACTGAAAATGTGACTATCACCGGCTGCTCGGTGTTCGGTTTTGATATAGGCACTTTTCTCGACGGAACCTACCAGAAAAAGAACTGGAACAGGGTCCCTGACAGGGGTGTGGTAACCGGACGAATCAAATTCGGAACCGAATCAAACGGGGGCTTCAGGAATATCTCTGTTTCCAACTGCACTTTCGAATTCTGCAGGGGTCTGGCTCTCGAAACTGTCGACGGAGCACTTTTGGAAGATATCTCTGTTTCAAATATCACTATGCGCGATGTCCAGGGTGCTCCTTTCTTCATGCGGATCGGAGCAAGGATGAGAGGTCCTGAGGGCATTCCTGTCGGTAAGCTGAGAAGGGTCAACATAAGCAATGTTGTAGCCTACAGCGCCAACCCGGATTATGCTTCGCTGTTCCTGGGAATGAACGGCTTCGATATCGAAGATGTAAAAATCAGCAACATTTATCTTCTAATTAAAGGAGGAGCCCCGAAGGAACAGGCCGACCTTGTTGTGGCCGATAAGGACAAGGCATATCCCGATCCCCAGGAATTTGGAAAAATGCCAGCTTACGGCTTCTATATCAGGCACATGAAAAACCTGGAAATGACCAACATAGAGCTGAAGCTTGAAAATGACGACGCAAGACCTGCATTCATCCTTGAAGATGTAAAGGGCGTGACATTGAATAATGTAAAAGCCCAGCATTCACAGGCAGTTCCCACCTTCATCCTGAAAGGAGTTACAGATTTTAAAACCACTGGCTGCGGAACAATTCCGGATAAAAAAATTGACAAGGCCGAAAATCTTAAACTTTAGACTTTGATTTTCAAAAGTGACACAAAGAATTTAAAAGGACTTTTCAAATATTTACAGAATGGTACGCTATTTACTTTTATGTTCGGCATTTCTGATGCTTACCTCTGCATCGGTCGACACACCAAAGCATAAGCCAACAATTTATATTATCGGCGATTCAACCGTCAAGAATGGCAGCGGCAAGGGCGAAGGTGGCTTATGGGGATGGGGAGATTACCTGTATCAGCAGATAGATACAAATAAAATCGCCATACGCAATCATGCCATAGGCGGAAGAAGCAGCCGAACCTTCATTTCCGAAGGACGCTGGGATAAGGTCCTTTCACTTCTTCAGAAAGGCGATTATGTAATAATACAGTTTGGCCATAATGACGGTGGTCCGGTCAACGACAACAGCAGGGCAAGGGGAACATTGAAAGGAATGGGCGATGAAACAGAAGAGATCGACAATATGCTCACCGGCAAGCACGAGATTGTGCATACTTACGGATGGTATATGAAAAAATATGTTGCCGGCACAAAGTCAAAGGGCGCTGTCCCGATTGTATGCTCGCAGATTCCCAGGAACATGTGGGAAAACGGAAAAGTTATAAGGAACTCCGCCGATTATGCAGGCTGGGCAAAACAGGCAGCCTTAGCCGAAAAAGCCTTCTTCATCGACCTTAATGAAATCATTGCTGCAAAATATGAGACTTTAGGAGAGGATAAAGTAAAAACAGAGTATTTTCTTACCGACCATACCCACACAACCGAAGCCGGCGCAAAACTTAATTCTGCTGCAGTTGCTGAGGGAATTAAGTCTCTGAAAGGCTGCAAGCTTTCAAAGTACCTTGTAAAAAGCCCGGCAGGAAAATAATTCCGGATTGCTTCGTATCTTTAGGGAAATATTTCACTGGGAATCATGAAAAACCGGCTTGTAATAACCGTTGTGGCTGTTATAATCCTGGCTTCGTCAGGATGCGCCCCTTTCGACAAGATTTATTCCCACGATTTCGGAGCCGGATATTTTAAACTTAAGTCTCCCGGCAAGGCACCACAAAAAGTATATCTCGAAAATTCAGGCGACACAATAAATATCTACAGCCTTAAAAAAGAAGATGGAACAAACAATCCCGATCTCTCTTCCCTCCAAAGGTTTCTGCCATCCTCTGTGACACCTGGCGGTTTCATGTACAAATCAACTTTTGTAAAAACATCTGCCGATTTTGACTTGTCAACAGTAGTACTGAAATACCGTATGCATGCCGGTGATGTGGAACCTCAGCTGAGCGCGAATTTAAACGGGATTTTGTACCTCGGTTTCCGGAAAGACTTTTTCAGGATTACTTCTCATGTCTCACCTGCAGGACTGCGCAATACTTTCATAAGGCATCTTGGTTTTGATTTTGGTCCTTTTGCCGGTGTTGGTATATCACCTGTAAACCCGACTGTNACAATGCTCAGGACACNACAGGAATATGACGGGGTGGTACTTCAGAAAGGTTTTGCCATCTTCGGCACCTATGAAAATATGTCGGTTGGCCTCTCGGTCGGTTTTGATAACCTCCTTGACAAAAACAGGAAGATCTGGATTTACAACAATAAGCCCTGGTTCGGACTGATTATCGGCATAGCCAATTTCTAAATAAATGAAGATCTGCATTTTCTGGTTCAGAAGGGATCTGAGGCTGAACGATAATACCGGCCTCAAAAAGGCTATTAAATACGGCCTTCCGGTTCTTCCTGTATTTATTTTCGACGATGAAATACTTGAGGAACTGCATAAAGATGATCCACGCGTAACCTTCATTCATGAAACCCTCTCTGGTATCAACACCAGGCTGAAAAGCTACGGCAGTTCCCTCCTTGTTGAAAAGGGGCAGCCTGCGAAAGTCTTTGAAAAATTGTCAGAAAAATATGATGTAGATTCCATATTTGTAAACCGCGATTATGAACCTTATGCCATTGAACGCGACAGGCAGGTCCGTGAGCTTCTCGGGAAGAAAGGGATTAAATTCAATTGTTATAAGGACCATGTGATCTTTGAGGAGAATGATGTCCTGAAGCCCGACGGCAAACCTTATACTGTTTTCACTCCCTACAGCAGACGATGGCTGGCAGCTTATGCAGGACTTCAGGAAAACACAGAAATTCATTCAGAGCTGCAACGGAAAAACTTTATTCAGTCAGATTCACGGTTCCCGTCCCTCATCGAAACAGGATTTAAAACCAGCAATATCAGGGTTCGTCAGTATGACCTTTCTGTAATCACCAATTATCACAGTGTCAGAGATTATCCTGCCGTAGACGGAACCACATACCTGTCGCCTCATCTCCGTTTTGGGACAGTCAGCATCAGGGATCTTGTGCGGCGTGCTTATACAGAAAACAAGGTCTTTCTCGGGGAGCTCATCTGGCGGGAGTTTTTCATGATGATTCTCTTTCATTTTCCTCACGTGGTAACAGACAATTTCAAAAGAGCATATGATGGCATAGAATGGCGGAACAACGGGCAGGAATTTGAAAAGTGGTGCAAGGGTGAAACCGGCTATCCGATTGTTGACGCAGGCATGAGGCAGCTCAATGAAACAGGGTATATGCACAACAGGGTAAGGATGATTACTGCCAGCTTTCTTTGCAAACACCTCTTTACCGACTGGAAGAGGGGGGAAGCATATTTCGCTGAAAAACTCCTCGATTACGAGCTTTCCTCAAATATTGGAAACTGGCAGTGGGCAGCCGGAAGCGGGTGCGATGCGACTCCTTATTTCCGTGTTTTCAATCCCGAAACCCAGCAAAAGAAATTTGATCCAAAAAACGAATATGTGAAAAGATGGGTCGACGACTTCGGTAAGCCGGGCTATCCTTCAAGAATGACAGACCATGTATTTGCACGTAATCGCGCAATAGAAGGCTATAAAAGGGGGCTGATAAGAAGTTTGAAATAATTTTAACTAACCTTATCTTGGTGAGCCCTGGCGTCTTAGTGCCTTATTGGTAAATGAAAAGCCATCAGGACACCAGGGCTCAAAGAAACAACAGGAATTAGCTAATGAAAAAAGAAATTCTGAGCACAATGATCGTCATACTTCTGTCATCTGCAATTTTTGGACAGAGAACCGATCCCTTTAAACCAGATTTCAGCAAACCTTCAAAAATTAAAGGCATGAAGCTTGTCTGGAACGATGAATTCAACCTAAACGGTAAGCCCGACACCAGTTCATGGAATTACGAAAAGGGCTTTGTGAGAAATCAGGAGCTTCAGTGGTACCAGCCCGAAAATGCAAATTGCTTAAACGGGGTTCTTCTTATCGAAGGGAAAAGAGAGAAGTTGCCTAACCCCGGTTATGTGGCAGGAAGCAATGACTGGAAAAAGGGCCGTGAATTCGCAGAATACACCTCTGCCTGTATCAAGACGGGAGGCCACAGGGAATTTGAATTCGGCCGTTTTCTGATAAGGGCGCGTATCGATACTGCCCCGGGATCATGGCCTGCAATCTGGACCCTCGGTACTTCCCAAGGATGGCCCGGAGGCGGAGAAATAGACATTATGGAGTTTTTCAGGTGGATGGGCCAACCCACTATCCTGGCTAATTTTGCCTGGGGAAGCGACCGCCGTGGCACTGCAAAATGGGATGACCTTAAGAAACCTTTTTCTGATTTTACAGCAAAAGATCCTGACTGGGCGAAGAAATTTCACGTCTGGAGGATGGACTGGTCCCGC
>JGI20214J51650_10001645_pt1 | contig 14214 bp, 11 predicted proteins | sample WetSurMetagenome_FD_51650 | JGI IMG/M metagenome (IMG submission 51650) | reverse complement strand
AGCCCGAAACCGACTCCCACATTAAACCACAGCAACCTGCTCAAGCCCTAAGAAGAAGTAGTGTACAAGGAGCTTTTCACTTCTACTAACAGACAAAAAAATCAGCAACCACACCTAACCCCACCATATCCAGAACTCATCCACCTAACAGTAAACGTTATATCATCCAAACACTCTTTTCATGCTTTCATAAGCATAACTCGACCATCTTACAGTGCCAAAAACACTGGGGAAAAACGAGAGGTCACCTAACATGAGCGAAAAATGTCTCGCCGCAGTAAAAATTAACCAAGACCTGTGTAGTCGATGCTCAGTATGCTATTCCATGTGCCCTTTTGAAGCCATAACCCGCAACACAGAAACCTGCAAAGTAGAAATAGACAACCAAAAATGCCAAGTATGCGGAATATGCTACAGCGCATGCCCAGTCACAGCCATAGAAATGGCATACTACGACTACAACCACCTCATCGACTACGTTAACTGTGAAAAGAAAAACGTCAAAGCCGACACCCTCGTCATGATGTGCCGCGGAAACTCACCCAACAGCGGCGAAATCAACGACATCCTCAAGGAACAAGGCTTAAACGTCAAAAACTACATTCCCCTGCGAGTTCCCTGCGCAGGCAGAATCCCCACCGACTTCATATTCAACGTCCTCAACTCAGGCATAAAAAACATCGTCTCCGTCCAATGCGAAGACCAATTCTGCCGCATGAAAGAAGGCACCAAAATCGAAACCAGACGCCTCCTCCTCAGCAAAGCCGTCCTCCAACAACTCGGATACGACGAAAACGCCGTTAAAGTCACCAAATTCAGCCGCAAAGCCGTCCACGTCACCGAAGAATGCGTAGGATGCGACAAATGCGTATTTATCTGCCCCTACAACGCCATTACCGCCCAAAGCTTCGCTAACCCCAAAGTTGACATGGAGAAATGCACAGGCTGTGGAGCATGTCAACTCGTTTGCCCACACGACGCCATCCAAGTTAAAGGCTTCGAATTCAACAACGTTATGGACCGCTACGGCAACGCTATAACCAAACTTAAAACCCAAAAGAAAACTCCCGCAGTCCTCGTGTTCAGTTGCCAATGGGCAGAATATCCAGGTTTAGACGACCCACAAAGCGTCCTCAAAGGCAAAAACGCCCTCGTACTCGAAGTCCCCTGTTTCAAATCACTTGACCCTGTGCACATCGTGGATGCCTTCCGCGCAGGATTCGACGGCGTAATGGGTGTAGTCTGCAGCAAAGACGACTGCAAACTTCAACAAGGCAGAGACGCAGCTGAACGCCAACTCAGCGTGCTGCAAGATTTCCTCAAAAAAATGAACTTGCTTAATCGCTTCGAATACGTCGAGTTTTCCCCCAGATGCCAAGGCGAATTCAAGCCCAAGTTTGAAGCTTTCTACAACAAAATCGCCGCGATGCCCCAGTGCACCGTGGCAGTTAAAACGGAGGCGAAAAGAAAACGTACAAAATAGTAACCAAGAAGGCACTATCCTACAAAGAAACCCTCATCGAAGTTGAAGCACCTGACATAGCCGCCAAATCATATGCCGGGCAATTCCTCATCGTTGTCCCACACGAAAAAGCCGAACGCGTCCCCCTAACCATCTGTGGCTACGACGCCAAGAAAGGTACCGTCTCATTCGCGTTCCACGAAGTCGGCAAAACCACCAAAGAACTCGGCTGCTTCAACCAAGGCGATAGCCTGCTCAACGTTACTGGTCCATTGGGCAACCCCTCTGAAGTTAAAAAGTTCGGCAAGGTGCTCTGCGTCGGCGGAAGCATCATGATAGCCCCACTGCTTCTGCAAGTGAAAGCCATGAAGGAAGCAGGCAACCAAGTCACCACCGTCATAGGTGCCAGAACCAAAGAAGCCCTGATTATGGAGAAAGAAGCCAAAGCCATGAGCGACAAACTCTACGTAGCAACCGACGACGGTAGCTACGGCAACAAAGGCTTAGACTTCCTCAAAGAACTCTTGAAGAAAGAAAAGTTCGACCGCTGTGTCGTTATGGGTCCTGTGGTTATGATGAAAGATGTCTCCGAAATAACCAAGCCCTACAACATACCTACAGTCGTCACGTTGACCCCTATCATGATTGACGGCATGGGCATGTGCGGAGTCTGCCGAGTCACCGTCGGCGGAAAAATGATGTTCGGCTGCGTGGATGGACCCGAATTCGACGGGCACCAAGCAGATTTCGCTGAACTAATTCAGCGTCAACGCCAAATGCTCCCAGAAGAACGATTAAGCTCCCTCATGTGGGAAACAAGTGGAGGTTGCAAGTGTGGCAGAAACAAAGCCTAAACCTAAACTCAACAAGAAAGCCATAGAAATGCGCAAACAGGAACCCAAAGTGCGCGCTAAAAACTTCAGCGAAGTCGCCTTAGGATACACTGAGGAAGAAGCCCTTGAAGAAGCCAGCCGATGCTTATCCTGTCCAAAACCCCAATGCCAAACTGCGTGTCCAGTGGAAGTTCCAATTCCGACATTCATAAAATGCATCAAAGAAAAGAAGTACGCCGAAGGCATCAACATCATAAAAACCAAAAATGCTTTGCCCGCTGTCTGCGGACGCGTTTGCCCGCAAGAGTCGCAGTGCCAAAGCAAATGTGTCATCGGCAAAATGGGTGAACCCGTCAGCATTGGACGCTTAGAACGATTCTTGGCAGACTGGGAACGCGACAACGGATTCCAACTTCCACCCAAAGCTCCAGCAACCGGCAAAAAAGTTGCAGTCATCGGTGCAGGTCCCGCTGGTCTCACCGTTGCAGCTGACCTCATCAAACTCGGTCACGAAGTCACAGAGTTCGAAGCGCTTCACATCGGAGGCGGAGTGCTCAGTTACGGCATTCCCGAATTCCGCTTGCCTAAAGCTATCGTCAACAACGAAGTTAACTATGTCCAGAAACTCGGCGTAGACTTGCGTTTAGGTAACCTCATTGGCAGAACCCACACCATACCTGAACTCATGAAGGAAGGCGGTTACGACGCAGTCTTCATCGGCAGCGGCGCAGGGTTGCCGCAGTTCACGGGTTGCCCGGGAGAAAACTTGGGCGGCATCTACAGTGCCAACGAGTTCCTCATCCGCGTTAACCTGATGAAAGGCTACCAATTCCCCGATTATGACACCCCAATTCGCATCGGCAAACACGTCGTTGTAATCGGAGGCGGCAACGTCGCCATGGACTGCGCCAGGTGCAGCATGCGTTTAGGTGCAGAAGTCTGCTTGGTATACAGACGGTCACGTGACGAACTTCCCGCTCGACATGAAGAAATCGAGAACGCTGAAGAAGAAGGCTTAGTCTGCAAATTCCTTGCGGCNCCATTGGAGTTTTATGGTGACGAGCGCGGTTGGGTGAAGAGCATGAAGTGTGTCTGTATGGAGCTCACTGAACCTGACGCGAAGGGCAGGCGCGGAGTCAAGGTCATTCCAGGCAGCGAATTCACGATGGACGTCGACACAGTAATCATCGCCATTGGACAAACTCCCAACCCGATTATCCAGCGCACCACTGAAGGCTTGCAGAGTGACCCCAGACACGGAACAATCTGCGTTAACGAGGTCGGCAAAACCAGTCTCGACGGAGTCTACGCGGGCGGAGATGTTGCTACAGGAGCAGCCACCGTCATCAGCGCCATGGGCGCAGGCAAACGCGCAGCCAAAGCCATGCACGAATACCTTATGAACAAGAAGTAGGCTTTTGTTGCTCTCTGAGCCTACCCTATCCCCCTCTCTCTTATATTTTGAACTTTTTGTTCTATTTCGAGTTGCATTTTTGGTTATTTTTAACGTTGTTTTCGCCGCTTTTAGGTTTCTGTTTTGGCTGGGTTGGGGGTCGCGGTGCCAGAAGCGGCTCTTTACCCTTTCTGAACAAAGCCTGTTCTTCAAGGAATTTATTGGTTTCCTGAAAAGGTGAGTCGTGAAAAAGACTGCTTTGTTTTTAGGAAAAAAGGGACTTTAGGTGACCTGGCAGACAAAGCAATTGTTAAATCTAAAGGCTAAAATACATTCAGCTCCGTTTAGAACTCAGATGATTGCCATGCCAAAACAGCCGTTAGACACAAACGACATATCCATAATCGACCTTACACCGGAAAATATCGCTAACTACGGCGTCTGTGGATACAAAGACCTAAACAAACATCTGGAACTGAGACGAAAAATCGAGTGGTTCAAAGAATACTACCCTAAAGGCCTCAGAATTAAAGCAGTCATGTCCAAAACAGGCGGGTACCAAGGCATGCTTGAATACATCCCCGGCAAATATGCCCACCGCCCCGTCGCCGCAGAAGATTACATGTTTATCCACTGCGTTTTTGTCGGTTTCAAAGGTCCCTTCAAAGGCAAAGGCCTAGGTTCTGCCTTAATTGACGAGTGCATACAGGAAGCCAAAGATGCTGGTTTAGATGGCGTTGCGGTTGTCACTAGGAAGGGTCCGTTTATGGCTAAGAAAGCAATCTTTCTCAAAAAAGGCTTCAAGATAGTTGATGAAGCCAAACCCGACTTTGAACTCTTAGCCCTAAAATTTAACCCCGCAACTGCTGACCCAAAATTTACCATTCCACCCCTGGAGAACTACCCTGATGGGTTAACTATTATCCGTTCACCCCAATGCCCCTATTCAGAGAAAAATGTTAAGGCAATCCTGGGATCCGCCAAAAAACTAGACATTCCAACGAAGCTGGTGGATTTGCAGGATTCCCAAGCTGCTCAACGTTCGCCATGCGCGTTTGGCACCTTCTGCATAATCTACAACGGAAAAATAATTAGCCACCACCCAATCAGCAACACCCGATTTGAAAACATCATCAAACAGAAGCAATAGATTCCTATTGGGGGCCTCTTCGTTGGGTGGGATGGCGGGCCCGCTGGGATTTGAACCCAGGATTCTCGGCTCCGGAGGCCGATGCCTTATCCGTACTAGACTACGAGCCCAACCGCTCAAAAACAGAACCTCAGCCAATTTAAGGTAATCGCTACTCTTCCTGCACGAGTTCCTCGTTAATCCACCACGCCTTCTTCTTGCCTGATTTCTCGCCGCCGTAGTAGTTTATGATGGGTTTGCCGTGTTGTTTTTGGCTTGTTTTCTGGATTTTGCGGAGGCGGTTGAGGATGAGCCAGCGGTTAACTTTGACGTAGTCGGCGAGTTCTGGGGTGGTGGCGCCTTTGTAGTGCATGAGGTACTCGACGATTTTGTTGTCTATGTCGTCGATGCAGAAGCTGTGGGGGTTTACGTGGTCTTTTCCGTAGGTGAGTAGTTCAAGGTCGCTGAGGTATTTGCGGACTTGTTCCAGTTGTGTTTCGAGTTTGGTCATGCGGTCTTCGAGTTCTAGGAGTTTGTTTGCTTTGGGGGTTTTCTGGAGTTTTTCGAGGATGGCTTCGCGGATGAAGTCGCTGCGGTCGCCTTCGGGGATGCGTAGTGCCATTTCTTTGTAGAGGTCTTCTGGGATTTTGGCGCTGATGGTTCTGGGGTCACTCATTGTCGGCACTGTGGTGGTTTATGGGTGGTTTGGGTATTTCTTGGTTTTGTCTGTTTGCTTTTTGTTTGTTAGTAGAAGTGAAAAGCTCCTTGTACACTACATCTTCTTAGGGACAATGTAGGTTGCTGTGTTTGGCGTTCTGCATTAGGTTTGGTTTGCTCGTTGGTTGTGCAAACTGCTACAAGCAGTTGCTAAATTTTGATTGGCATCTTCTCTGGACTGGGTGAATAGCTGTGATTTTTTTTCTATAGCCCCCCTATTTAAAGAAACTGCATGGGAATCTTGTGGTTCTGCATAAGGTTTGCTGGACCTCTGCGTTTCTTAAGAATTCATTTCCACAAAAACACTTTTAGAAATGCCCTCAATCAACGCCGAAATTGTTTAAGTCAAACAAAACCTGCCTGCCCTAACATGACAACCACAAACGCTGGTCCCAAATTCAAATTTGCCCCACTTCACCGAAGACCTGCTGGGAGGTGAATGCTGAATGGCAACCATTGAGCTCCTGTGCCCAACCTGCGGAACCTGCGTAATCCAAAGCCGCTGCCAAAGCTGCCGCAGAAAAATCCACAGCTACACATGCCAAAAATGCGGCACAGACATACCCAACCCAGAATACGGAAAGACCTGATGCCCGCAGGCAAAAGTTAGCGCTTATCGCCCTAGTTTCTTATGACCCTAAAATTCAGAGAAAAAAATTGGAAGTTTCAGGAAGGTGTTGGATTTGGATCTGAAAAAAGTGCTTGCTTCGTCCTTGAGGCAGAATGCGTTAAAAGAACTTTCGCTGACGCGAGAAATTCGTATAATGGACCTCGTGCGTCGCGTTGGTACTACTTATAACGAGTTGAACAGGAATCTACTAATTCTCAAGAAAGAAGGAATAATAATAGATGAATACCGTGTGAAGGTTAAGCACGGAAAAGTCCGAGTTATATTCTTGAACCGGGATAATCAAAAAACCCAAATCTTGCTCGATGTATTAAAAACATTAGATAGTGCGAACGAACAGGAATCGAGAGTCTTCCGATAGTTTAATATATAAAATCACTTAAACTTTAATTGTGAGTAGAGTGGCTAAACATAGTTTCTTGGTTACCTCTGTATTAATTTTTCTAATTATCTGTGGGACGATTCAATTAGTTGCTTCGGCTGCCTCTTTAGAGGATGCCTGGCCAATGTTTCATCATGACCCAGCGCACACAGGCTATTCAAGTAGTTCTGTTCCGACCGGTACCCCAGAGGTGAAGTGGAGCGTTCCATTTCACGATGACAGGCAATCACCCATAGTAACTAACGGTTGCGTCTACACAGCTGGTTACCTTACTTGCTTTAACGCTTCAAATGGGCGTCGCATATGGCAGCAGGATTCCTTTAGTGAAGGCGCCGCTGTCGTTGAAGGCTGTATCTACACAAATACAGGGGTATACAACGCTACAACAGGCAAACTGCTGTTGAACTACACAGAATATGACGGGATCAATACTCCTACCGTTGCGGGAGGTGTAATCTACATGACTGGGTTTGCTATCAACGCTTCCACAGCCAATTTATTATGGAAAGACGCTGCGCTGGGCGGTACGACTTCTTCCGCGGTGGCAAATGGCTATGTGTATTTCTTAAGTCCAAGCGGCATTTACGCTCTTGATGCTTTAGCCGGAATTCGCATTTGGAACTTTACGGCGGAATCAATTTTCACTTCCACTTATGACAAGTCTACTCCAGCAGTTGCCAACGGGCATGTTTACGCAAATGCTTACGACGGCAATCTTTATTGCTTAGATGCCTTAACAGGCCAAAAAATTTGGAGTTATCCTATAGCACAGTCTGGAGTTAATCATCCTCCACTTGCTTTTGGTTCTCCCGCAGTAGCCTACGGAAACGTTTATGATGGATCTCCAGACGGCAATATCTACGCTATAGACGCCAAAAATGGCGCCAAAATATGGAATTATACAATCGGGTATACTGTTAATTCCTCACCTGCCGTTGTTGGAGGAGTAGTCTTTGTAACATCAGGTGGGCAAAGCATTTATACTCAAAACTGCGGATATTTAGCAGGCACCATAAACATTTATGCTTTTGACGCTTTGACCGGTACAAAACTTTGGAATTACACGTTTCCCCCTTCCACACCACTGTATAGCTCTTACGTAGTGCAGTCTTCTCCCGCCGTCGTAAACGGAACAATATACGTAGCAAGCGGCGAAGCGCTTTACGCGCTTAATATACTCGAGCCAGTTCCTACGCCTACTGTTTCACCTACACCCGTGCCATCTTCGCCCATGTCAACGCCTACAACTTCGCAGCAGATTACGCAGTCGTCAGAACCTCAACAAATACCCTTCCCGATTGAATACCTCTACATAATAGCAATAGCGGTGGCTGTAGCTGCGGCAATTGTTGTCACTATCCTTTTCAACAGAAGAAAGCAGAAAGTAAGATTCGTGAATAGTGCTTGACAATTAAGAACAACCAAACTACCCGCAAACAGATGTGTTTATTTTTCTACAAAAAGACACCGAGTTCACATAAACCAAGCACTTAAAACAACTGGAGTGGCTAGAGAGCAACGCTCTCTGCTGTGCGTTTCTTTTTTTGTAAGAGTTGTTTCATCGGGTCCTAAGGAAAACTACCCGTATAGGCAAGACCTTTTCCGATTCGAAAACAGTTGACATGGACTGAAAAACGGTGAAAAAAGTACTTGCGGAATACTGAACTGTTAAAAATACGAAATGTCCACTCGCTATAGGATAGCTTTCTCAAACATTTCGCCTTCCTTAAAGCCAATTTTTGGAATTTATGTAATCAGGGATAAATATGATACAACAAAAACCCATAAACAATAAAATCGTGGTTAATCCACTTCGGGCAATTCCGAAATGTAGACGAAACTCTGAAACTACTCGGGCTCTCCAACAAAACCGAGAAACCATAAAACATTCCAAGGAGCATTTGAGACTGTTTTCAAAACTGAAACACTTAAAGAATGCATGGACAAACAACGCGAAGGTAGTGATTAAATGATTTATCCAATTCAAAGCAAGACCCATTTAATATCCAGCTCAACAACTCTGTCCGCAACTCTAGACAATAAGCCGCAATACGGAAACGTCTTGATTGCTGCAATAAGTACGTACAACGGCAATGGTGGTGATTCAACTGTTTCAAGTATTGTGCAAAATGGCGCCACTTGGACACGGCAAAAACAAAGGCGATCCATTGATAATAAAATTGATGTGGAGATCTGGCTCGGAACAGTAAATAACAATTCAGCTTCACAAAACTTTACAATAACTGTACCACAGTCTCCAACTCAAGGTATAATAGCTGACATTGTTGAGTACAGCGGAGTCAGCTCAATTGATGGCTCTGGAAACGTGAACTTTACTTTGGATGTAACCGGCACTGGCAACGGACTTAGCCCTACCACAAGTACAGGAACTTCAAGCGGGCAAACAAACGGACAATATCGTGAAGAATTGTGGGTAGGAGCTATTTTTCAATATGCCTATGGGCAGACCTCTCCAACAAACAACTTCTACCTCTACGACGGCCAACAATATTACACTAACTCCCTTGCTTTCCTCGAAAAAAAAGTGTACGACAACAAAAACAATCCACGATATGCATCCTCAGGAACCACATGTGTCCCGCCATACAATTTCGGCTCTCAGGAATGGTACGGGTGCATCGCAACCTTCAAAGGCAGCTCTGTTTATTCTGATGACACAACACCTCCCATCAATTACAATTGCTGCGAATCCACGGGCAATGAAAGCCAAGGTCAGGGAGGTAAAGCAGTTACCATTTGGGGTCCCGCCGACGTTTATTTACCACCTAACACCGATGTCCCACTGCAATTTACATGTACTCAACCAAAATGCTACATAAGTAAAGATAGCTGCAACCTGACCTACACCATACAAATCGACTCAAGTACCGCAAATCCCGATTTTGGTCCCATAAATCTTTGGTTGAATGGTGAACAAATGGGCGACCGCTTTCATAGCAAAATCCAAGGTCATGACATAACAGAAACCATCGATCTAGCACCAATCGAGAGCTACAAGGACGACGCATCCAATGGACCTAACATTCTTACGTTTAGAAACGCCCACCCAGGGTTAGCCGGAATTGGTGCCACCCTTAAGAACCTAACTATAGTTAGAGTGTATGGCATGAAGGGTTTTGACCAAGAAGATGTGGGTCAGTGCGCAAATGAAGTCTCTACGTCGGGAAGTTCTGACTTTGCATCAAGAGTGGACTACCCCTGCAACCGTGAAAACTGCGGCAGCCGCCTTAGTTTTTCTGGATTTGGTAAAGACGACCACGTCAAAATGATTAGCCTAAACGAGCCGGTAACTTGGTCGTGGACAAATCCGCAACCTACTATATTCAGAGGAACAAGCAATTATCTTGGTCCCAAATCATGCCTCTTCAACCTCAACAACATCGCAATCGATAACGAGTCGTCCACAAACGATGTTCCGTTTACTATTTCAATAAACGGAAGTCCGCAAGTCTACTTCTACCACAGCAAACTTAACAGACATCAAGGCGTCGGCGTAGACTTCGCTACTCACCCTACATTAGCAAATTACTACCACGATACACCTGGGTCTACAAATACTGTAACATTGACCAATAATTCGTCAACGACTAAGCTTGTGCTATGCGATGGAACTTATGACGGTGTGGCATGTCCACCAGCTTGTTCAACAGCAGGGAACATCAATATTTACCGCATTTACTTTACTGCAAACAATTGTCCAGACAACTTTGATAATGACACAATAGACGACCGCGTATGGGATAAACTGGAAGTGAATGGCGGCAGTACTAACCAATCAAACAATGATAGGTTGGAAGTTACTGTACAATCGGGTACAGGGTATGCACAGGCTGGATATGTAACCAAATATGCCCATGACATGAGTGGGTCGGCATCAACTGCAAATGCGACTGGCTTAACAGCGGATGTGGGTATTCCACAATTCTCATACTTGGGAGAGATGACACTTGAAATCAGCCCAGATGACAAAACTTATCAAAGCGATCCAGATTCATTGAGCAACTACTATCGAATTCTCAAGTACCGATACGGCCAAAACAGAGTCATCGTACAAAGAAAAGTTAATGGCGTCAAACAGACATTGCTTTCAACATCTTGGGTCGGCCAAACTGGGGGTCTCTCAATAGAAGTACGCAGTGGATACATTTACTTCTATGACAACGGCTATTTGATGTACTCCGAACCCTACGCACTATCTTCTTACAACTGCTATGTGTACATATTCACAAGCACAGATAGGTCGGTGTATAGTGGCACAGACGCATTCGACAACTTCAACCTAAGACCCAACTTAACCTGATTGTTGGCACCACGAAATCTGGCGCTTTAGCGCCCACTTCTTTTTTTCACGTTTTCTTATCTCCAACAGACCCGACCTGAAAACCCTTAATANTGAAAACATCCAAACGTATGCTCGGTGGAATGTTTGACTGATTGGACCAAGAAGGAACTCTTGATTCTCGCATTTGATCATCGTTCGTCATTCACGGAGAAACTTTTCGGCATCAAAGGCCGCCCCCCAACACAGCAGGAAAAACGGGAAATTGAGGAATTCAAAAAAATCGTTTTCGACGGATTCCAAGCCGCCGTGAAAGCCGATGTCCCCAAAGCAGTTGCAGGCTTACTCGTAGACGAAGAATATGGCTCAGCCGTGCTTCGGGAAGCTAAGAAGAAAGGCTACAACTTTGCCATGCCCGTGGAGAAGTCGGGGCAAGACGAGTTTGACTTCGAATACGCCGACAAGTACACGGCGCACATTGAAGACTTTGACCCAACCTACGTTAAAGTCCTCGTGCGCTACAACCCAGGCGGCGACGCAGCCATTAACCAGCGGCAACTTAAGCGCCTTAGAACCCTCAGCGACTACCTCATCAAGGCGAAACGTGCTTTCCTCTTTGAACTCATCGTTCCCGCCACCCCCGCGCAACTCGCGGAAGTCGGCGGCAACAAGGAAACCTGGGACCAGAATGTGCGCCCCAAACTCATGGTGGAATGCCTCAAGCAAATCCAAGCGGCAGGCGTGGAGCCCGCCATCTGGAAACTTGAAGGCGTAGACGACCCCGCGGACGCTAAAGCGGTGGTGAAGCAGGCGCAGACAGGCGGCAGAAAAGCAGGTATAATCACCCTAGGCAGAGGCGAAAGCAAGGAGCACGTGCAGAAGTGGCTCGCGGTCGGTGCAAAAATCCCCGGCATCATCGGTTTCGCGGTGGGGCGAACTATCTTCTGGAACCCCCTCAGCGAGTATAAAACTAAACAGATCAGCCGAGATGACGCCGTCAAGAAAATCGCCCAGAACTACAAGGAACTTGCAACTTTATGGTTCACCGAGTGCAGGAGGCGGTAGAAATGGTTTCTCTCAGAGCCCTCTCCCCCAGCTTAACCCGCATCACCACCGCCGCAGCTGTCGGTGCAGCCCTCCATATCGGCAAAGGCGACCCTGACCGCGTTGACCAAACTGCCCTCGACTTCGCACGCGCCGTCCTTAACCAAACAGAATTCGCAGGCGAAGTCATCTGCTGCGAAGGCGCCAAAGACAACGCCCCAGCCTTCACCACCCGCGAGAAAGTCGGCACAGGCGGCGGACCCCGCGTAGAGCTCGTCATGGACCAAGTGGACGGCACCACAGCCACATCCAAAGGCAAAAAAGACGCCATATCCGCCCTAGCCTGCGCCCCCGAAGGTTGCCTGCAGGTGCTCCCCGACGACGGCTACTACTTCAAAATCGCAACCGACGCCCAATCCAAGGGCAAAATCTCCATGGACATGTCCATCGAAGAAATCGTGAGCACCGTCGCAAAACAAAAGAAAGTGTCCCCTGAAACCCTCACCGTCATCATGCTGGAACGCGAAAGACATAACAAATTGCTGACAACGCTCAGGAAAATCGGTTGCCGCATCATCCTAATCGCCGACGGCGACATCGCGGGCTCCATCGTAACCTGCCTACCCAACTCAGGCATCGATTTACTCTTGGGTGCGGGTGCAGGCGCAGAAGCCACCATTGCTGCCACTGCCGTGAAGTGCCTCGGCGGCACTATGCTCGTCAAGGTCTACAAGTACGAGAAAGACGACGCGAACCGCATGCAGAGACTCAAAGCCGCAGGCGTAGACGTGAACAAAACCTACACCCAAGACGAACTGGCGAAGGGTAATGAGTTGATTTTTGCTGCTTCAGGCATCACCAAGGGCGAAATGCTAGACGGCGTCAGGTTCACCCCCACAGGCGCGGTCGTGAATTCGTTCTGCACTAGGTTGCCGAGTGGAACCATTGAGCGGTCAGAAACCATCCTGAAGTTCAAAGGGCACCCCGTTTACGGGCAAATCACCTAACCTTTTCCTCTCTTTGTAACAGAAAACAGTAACCTTACCAATTCGCGCTTCAACATCCACGTTGTTGGCAGCTTCTTTGATACTGTCGTTTCTGCTGGTCCTGTTTGGGCTGAGTGATAAAAATTAGTTTAGCTTTCCAAATCGGGCAATCGCTCAACAGCTTTAGCGAGGCGCTCCAGCAGGGCTAGGTCTGGTTTATCGTTTTCGTCTATGTTGATTCGCGGAATTGGGCGTCCCATACTCGAATGCTAAGGCGGGCAGTGCTATAACAATTCTCTTTGACGCCACTTCGAAGTTCGAAGTAACCAGAATTTTCGCAGGAGCAATTTAACACGTTAAGTTAATTTTCTGGTACATGGAAAAACTGAATTTGCATCCTTTTCCGCATTTTTCATGTAGCCCAGTGCGGAATCTGCCTCTAACGTGAGCTGGAGTTGTCTAAGCTTTTTCCTCGAAGGCTATTAATTCGCGAACTTGATCTGGCATTATATAGGTTGTTCCGCAGCGGCTGCAGGTTTCTTCACACCCTTTTGACGTGGCAGGTTGGGATGCGTTACAATGCGGGCAAACCAAGCTTATGGTTCCCACTTTGCCAGTCTCCAAACTAGCAGACCCAGCGCGGTTCTTCTTAGCCCGCAATCGGCATTCCTTAGCTTTATCCCACAAGTCAAGTCTCTCGTATTTCAGCGCGGCATCTTCGAATCGCCCAGCTTTTACAAGCTGCTCGATTTCCTTGCTTTCCTTTTCGGCGTCTTCTTCCGAAATTAGGTTTCGGCTGCGGCAGTACGGGCACATTTCTGGATGCTTCTGCAGGATGTCTTGGCCACAATCTCCACATTTCATACACCAAGTTTATCCATGGCTATATTTGTACCTTGTCAAAAACTTTGGGCACATTATTCTATCGGAAAATGTGGGTGTTGTGGTGCGGTCGCCGGGATTTGAACCCGGGATCATTAGCTTGGAAGGCTAAAGTCCTAAACCAGACTAGACGACGGCCGCATTGACTGTTCGTTATCCTTCATATTCTAAGCGTAATTTAAGGTTATCTGGGTTTAAAAAGAACACGCTGCTAAGGAAAGTGGAGGGTGCGCCACGTGTGGCGCGAGGGGAAGAAAATGCGGTTACTGGAGGTTGATCCAGGTTTGGTTCTTGTTTGGGGTTTCACGAATTTCTGCCGCTGACATTAGAACCTGTTCAGTTAAGCTTTCCTCGATAACTGGTTCTTTAAGGTGGGCTACAATGGGGCTTAGTTTGGCACTTGCCTCATGAGTTGTCAAATGGGTTTCTATTGCTTGAATCATTTCGTTCAAGTTGGG
>JGI20214J51650_10001644_pt1 | contig 14220 bp, 19 predicted proteins | sample WetSurMetagenome_FD_51650 | JGI IMG/M metagenome (IMG submission 51650) | reverse complement strand
GGATGTCAACGGCCTCCTCAGCCGCCAGCAAAGCATCCTCTCGCCGCCCCAGGTTGGAAAGCATCGCGCCCAGGTTGTTGAGGCTCATCGCCAGGTCGGGCAGGAATGCCTGAGCATTGGTCGCCGCCAGCTTGCGATAGATTTCTGCGGCCTCCTGCGTGGCTTGCAAAGCATCTTCCCGCCGCCCCAGATAGGAGAGCGCTCCGCCCAGGTTGTTGAGGCCCATCGCCAGGTCGGGCAGGAATGCCTGCGGATTTGTTTTTGCCAGCTCCTGGTATATTTTTAAAGATTCACGGGTGACTTCCAGCGCCTCTTCATGATGACCAAGATCAGAAAGACTCATTCCAAGTCTGTTCAGGCTCCCTGCGAGTGGACCCAGGAAAATGCCGGCACTACCATTATTTTTTGCCAAATCTCTATAGATCTCTACTTCCTCTTTCAAAAATCCTTTGGCCCTCTCATAATCTCCAAGTTCTTGCCAGATGCTGGCCAAATCTCTGCAAAGGAGAGCGATTGCAGGCAGATTTGGCGCTTCTTTGCTCTTTTCCTCCTCCAAACGCTTCTCGTAAATGGCAGAGCGTCTCCGCAATTCTTCCGGTGGCAGCATACTTGGGCTTCGGCGTTCCGGTTGCATGATAGTGGCCTGTGCCATCAGTACCTCATCGCGTGCCCTGGGCTGCAATTCCAACAGATAAAAGATTCCACTCCGAGCTGCAAAAAGATCAGCAGCGTGCTGGACAACCTGAGCCATTGTGCTGCTGTTAAGCCAAAAGACTACCGGCAATCCCAGACTGACCAGCCGCTCTCTTTGCATGTTTAGGTGCTGCAAAGCTCTCTGGGCATTTTGTGAACGTATTCTCAGGCTTGAGTCTTGCGCAAGGGAAGGAGACATCATCCCTGCGTCTTCAAAGCCCTGCATCTGCACAAAGACGACTTGAGGAGAATTTTTATTAATTTGTTCTGAAATATCCTTCTGTTCGGGCATGTTGTCTGTCTGATCGGGAGAGAGTCTGACTTCCAGCACCTTTCGTCCCTGGGCCAGCAGATAGCCCTGCACCTGGCGCATCAGCTGCTGCTGCATTGGCCCGGATTCGCTAACTGCAAAGAGAAATGCAGCGCTGTTTGAGAGGTTTAGCGTCTCGCATAGCATTTCCAAATCATCATGGACGCTATAGATTGTCAAACCACCACTACTAATACTACTATTGCTTCTTTGCCCCAGTTTTCTCACCCCAGTTCAGAACCAGAGGGCGTATGATTGGATGAACTGCCCACCATGCATCATTGCCGTTGTATTGCAGAAGGCTGAGATTATGTAGCAGTTCTCGTGCAAGAGGACCATTCAAAAATACTCCTCCGCAATTTATGCGCCACAACTCTTTGTAGTGCTCTTCAGTCAGAAGCCCGCTATAGGTGTTTCGCACCTGGCGGGCAGCGTATTCCACATCCTCAGCTTCGATGCAGCCGCCTTCCCCTCGCATTGTAAGCGCTTTTACCACACTGTTGCGGGCTAATGCGATCATTTCCTTAATCAGACCGCCGCATGATTCAACGAGAAGCTCCTTTGCTGAATTGGAGATTACATTTTCCTCCAGGCGTTTCTCCAGAACCCTTTTCAAAAATTCTCGCCCTTCATCGCATGGTCCGCCATCCCTTTCCCGGACTTTGATATTGGACAAAACGACATTGCGCGAGAACGAGAGGCGCACCTGCTGAAAATCATTGGTGTTATACAGGGCAAAGGGTATGGTGTAAATGATGCGACATTGTGGCGCTACCAGGGCATTGATGCCGTTGATAAAGAGATCGCTCACCTTCCCAAGATGGTATACCTTATCCAAACCATCCACAATTACCAGCACTCGCCTGTTTGTCTTCTCCTGAAAATCCTGCAAAAGATCATTCAGGCGCTCAATTAAATTAGACAGGTTAGCCTGTGCCTCTTTCCTTACGGTCAGACGTCGTGGGGACTCTGTACTCAACTTCAGGCTGACATTGCCGAGAAGAGAATTCAGCCCTGCGCCCACCTCGGTTTTAAAGCGACGCTTTTCATCCTCCTCCAAAACATAGGTTTCATACCAAAAGCGCAGGTCTTCCACCTTTTTCTCGTCCAGCTTCACATCTATCATTTGAGAATGACGATACACTTCCAGCCCCAGAGCCACGAGCAAATCGGCATAATCAACATCGCCTAAATTGACTCTCCGTTCGACGTCAAAGCGAATCACGGTATGCGTTTCTGAAAGACAGCTCTCCAGCCTTGCCAACTCAGTGGTCTTGCCGCTGCCCCGATGGCCGGTGAAAAGCGTCTTGTCATCAGAGCTGGGATCTATCAATAGCTCATTTATGAGAAAATCAATACTGGCATGAGCTGGCCGGCTTGCATAAAATTGGCGCATGCTTTCTCCCTCCAGGGGAGAGAGAGGATCGAGATGGGTATAGGCATCCTTAAGATTGGCGGCTTGGGGCATTCTTTGCGACTCCTTCGCTGATGATTTGGTTTTGGTTCTTTTATTTATTGGATCTTCAAGGTTATTGAACATGCGCGCTAAAGACGCACCATTTCTAAACTTGCAGATCCTTTTCCATCTTTGCCCGGCTTTAGGCGGAGCGCATCGCGTAAGATCAAATCATGGTCGAAGGCGAGAGCGGGCAGATCCTGGAATGAGAATACCTCTGCCATTCTGGCGTCAGATCCGGCAGAAAGCTCGCCTCTGCCCAGGGCGAGAAACGCCGCCGAGATCACATGGCCGCGAGGATCGCGGTCGGGCTTCGAGTAGATGCCCACCAACCCCAGCAGCTCTATATCAAGGCCCGTCTCCTCGCGAGCCTCCCTGATCGCCGCCGCCTCAACCGTCTCGCCAACCTCCACAAACCCTCCCGGCAGGGCATAACAACCCTCAAAAGGCGGATTTCGCCTCTTGATGAGCACAATGCCGCCGGCAAATAGTATGACTGCATCTGCTGCCAGAAGAGGGGTCACAATTCTTTTTGTCTCGCTCATTGCTCTGCAGTTTGCTGCCAGCCAACCAAAAGGCTTATCTACGGCTCAAGTCGGATGCTTCTACGGCAAAGGTCGATGAAATGCAAGATCCTTCCCTACCCTACATCCAATCGGCCTTTGTCAGAAATTTTTCCTGGATTTCAGCAGATAGTCCCACCAGATAGTCTCATCAGATGGCTTCAGCAGATAGTATGAATACGGTTCAGCGCAATCACTGCGACTATGCCATTTTATGTTCTCAAGATGGGAGGAAGCCTGCTTGCCAGCGCCCGGTCGCTTATGGCAGCTCTCCTGGCCCTCGCGGAGGAGGGCTACAGCTTCCTGGTTGTGCCGGGCGGCGGTCCCATGGCCGACCTGGTAAGGGAGATCTATTCTCGCGGCGATCTCAGCCAGGAGGCCGCGCACTGGATGGCAATCCTTGCCATGGAGCAGTATGCCTATCTTCTGGCGGACGGAAAAGGGGCTGCTCTCACCCGGAAGGCCTGCCGCCCGAATGAGCCAGGGGGCGTTCAGGTTCTCTTGCCGTATCAGGCCCTAATTGAGAATGATCGCGGTCTTCAGCATAACTGGGACTATACCTCGGACGCAGTGGCCGCCCTGGTCGCCGCACAGCTTTCCGCCCCGCTGATCAAGGCGACCGATGTGGATGGTGTGATGTTTGAGGGAAAGATTGTCTCCGAGGTGAAGGCAAGCCGCATGCTGGGGCTCAATAGCTGCGTGGACTCTGGCACCATAGAGCTTCTCTGCGGACCGCTAAAAGGGAGCAGCATCTGGGTGCTGAACGGAACCGATGCGCAGCAGTTTTCCCGCGCCCTGAAGAGCGGAGAAGGCGGCACTATTATCAGGAGCTGAAAGGAATATGGCTGCGAATAGCCTGCGAATAGCCGCGGCAAAATCCTCCTGATTTCGCTTCATTTGCGTGCCATCTATGGGCTATCTATGGGAAGGTTTATACAGAGAAATACATCAACTGGGAGGAGATAACATGAAGGAAGAAATACCAGATAAATGCATATCATGTGGTGTTGCGCTGACCGGCGCGGGCGGGACCAAATTTCCCTGCCCCAGCTGCGGAACCGTGATCGCCAGATGTAACAAATGCAAAAAGCAGAGCAACGTTTATTCTTGCAAAGTTTGTGGCTTCTCAGGACCGTGAGGTGTAATCGATGGGAGACGCAGCAGTAAGAATGAAGGTCATGCCGGAGAGCGCAGACTTGGACCTGAAAGCGCTCGCCGAAGAGATCAAGAAGGCCGTGCCATCCTTTGCCAGGCTGCATGCCATTCAGGAGATGCCCATAGCCTTCGGATTGAAGGCCCTGATCGTCGTTACCATAATGAACGATAAGGGTGGCAGAAGCCCGGATGAGATCGAGGATGCGGTCCGCAAGGTACCTGGAGTTGAATCAGTAGAGGTGGAAGAGGTAGGTCTCCTCTAAAACCATTTCTTTATAATCGGGCTTGTAGATCAGTGGTAGATCGCCGCCTTCGCAAGGCGGAGGCCACGGGTTCGAATCCCGTCAAGTCCATAATCTTATCATAATCTCATCGAGATATGCAGAAAGAAAGCCGATTTTTAGCAGCTCTTCTCAAAAATGCCTTAAAAAGTTGATGCCGGAAGATAGCCTAGCTGGCATTTCCTGAGGCAACTACCTCGATTTGCGTAGCATCAGCGAAGCTTCCTGCCGCCTCCAGAGATGATGCGGCGATATCCACGCTGTAGATGCCTGGCGGGACATTAACAGTCCAATCTTTGGAGTACTCATTTGCTGATGTCTGGATCAGGTTGAGCTTATCCACCTCTTTGCCTGTCGAGTCCTTGATGGTTGCCGCGGCAGTGAGCTGCAATTCCGCCTGATCATCCGAAGATCCATTCAGGGCAAAAGTGGCAGTGATCTTTACGGTGCTTGCCTGATATGCCTGAGCGGGAGTGGCATTTATGTTCTTGAGAATTAGCTCTGCTGCGGCACCAGCGCCGCTCTGCCCTGCCGCATCTGTTGCTTTGTTCTGGTTCTCGAATTGCGAGGAGGTCTGTCTTACAACTTTTGGACCGAAGGCTATCGGCTCATCGCTAATGGGCTGGCCATTGATAAAGGCGTTGGCGCTATCGGACCATTCCCCTTCTTTCATGCAGGACGTGCACTCGGCGGATGCATAGGACGCCAGCGCAATAATGCTCAGCAGGAATACCATGCCGGATAATAATAGTATTGAGTTTTTCATGTTTCCACCTCGTATTCTATTTATATCATCCTGACGCTTAGATATATCTGGTAGAGTATGGCCGGAGCAAAGAGACCTCTTCGGATTTTGGGGCTGGCTGATCTGCATGACCGCATCGATATGCTGAGCAGGATGAAGGGCTTTCTTGCCGACTTCATCGTCTTTTGCGGCGATCTGCACAACGGCGGCAGCAAGGAGTCGGCCCGTCCGGTGGCTCTATCTCTGGCCGGCCTGGGTTCGCCGGTGCTCATAGTTCCCGGAAACATGGACCACAAAGATGTGGTGCCAGATCTGTGGGGGCAGGCGCGCCTGAAAATGCTCCATCGATCCTCTTGCCGCCGTGCCGGCCTGGGCTTTCTGGGCATGGGGGGAATTGTGGCAAGAGACTCCAGGCGTCTGGGAGACCCCGCCCGCTACTATCATCAGGATGGCGAGGTTTATGAGACCCTGGCGGCGGTCTATCCGAAAATAATCGATACAGAATTCAAGATAATAATTGTCCATCAGCCGCCTCGGGGAGTGCAGGATACTCTTTACAATGGGGAAAGCTCGGGTTCGGTCAGTCTTCGCCGTTTCGTGGAGGAGTATCAGCCGGACCTGCTCCTCTGCGGGCATATCCATGAGTCGCAGGGAATGGGCCTCATCGGCAAAACCAGGATCGTCAATGTGGGAGAGCTGCGGCGGGGATGCGGTGCGGTCATCGATATTGATGACAGAATAGAAGTAAAGTTTATCCAGGTTTGATCCGGCAAATTTTAGGGGTGGCCAGGGAAATGTTCAGGAATGGGATCGGGGTTTGAGCGAAGAGATCGATCGAGGCATAAGAGCCATGCAGGCCCTGAAAGATCTACTTCCGGATGGCGGCCTGAAGAACCTGGATCAGGTCGTAGCAGAGATGGACGGGATGATCTCCCCGGAGTTTCAGCCCTATTTCCTGGCAAACGCTGCATTGAACCTGCTGTTCGTTTGCGATAGATGCGGCCGATGCTGCCGGGAGGAGAAGGTCATTGCTGTTTCCATCGATGACTGCCGCAGGATCGCCCGGCACCTGGGCGTCTCCCTGAAGAGGTTCATGAAGGACTTCACCAGGCCCCATGAGCTGAAGGGCGAGCTGGTGGGATCGGCCAGGATGCTCAAAAAAGCGCCGGGCGAATCGTGTCCCTTTTATGATCCTGCTCTGCCGGGTTGCAGCATCCATTCCGCAAAGCCGCAGGTCTGCATAGCCGCACTCTACCTCTCGAGAATGAATCTGCTCATCTGCGAGGAGCAGAAAAAGGTTAACATTTTTCCCATATGCTCAGCCGATGGAAAATTGAGGGCCAGGATAGCGGAATTGTCTTCGAGAATCAGGGAAGATGCCAGTGCCGAAGAGCGGCTGGACCAGCTCTTTGACGGTACGAGGCACGGGGCGGATCTGGCGGAGCTATTTCTCCTCCTGCTGCGCCTCAAAGGCATGCAGATTTACTTCGGCGAGGAGATGGCAGCGAAGCTGGCCAGGAAGTTGGGGCTTGAGAGGGTGCCAGAGGATGATGCGTTGAGGGAGACGGGATTGATCTATGCGACGAGGCAATTGGTGGCAAAAATATGATCCATAATGATGATGAAAAGAAATCGGCAGCTTTAGAAATCCAGGAACCGAAACAGGAAAGCGACCGCCTGGGAAGGCTCACCATCCAAACCCTTGCCATCCTGGGTGGATTGGTTGGGCTGCTTATCGCCGTTTTTGATATCATAGCCTCGATAATAGGCGGCTCATCATCCCACATTCCCCGCGGCTGGAGCGAACTCATCCAGATGGGTGGATTTGCCTTCCTGCTTCTCAGCCTGGCAGGCATCGCCGGGGGGGTTCTCTACAGCCGAAACCGGAAAAAAGCCGCCTGGCTTCTCCTCGGCTGCGGCCTATTGGGCTTTGCCGCCGGATACATCGCCTGGATTGCCTTCCTCGGCCTTCTGGGATGGATCATGTGGACTGCACCGGGCGTTCTTCTCACCGCAGCCGGGCTGCTGGCTCTGATCACTCCCGCGCGCCTGAGGTCCATTCTCGGTCAGGCCGGGCCTGAAGAGGGCAGCGCGAAGAGAAAACCCGTTGACCAGGCGATATTCTTGAGCGTTGTACTTGCCGGATTAGGCCTGCTGACGGTGATCCTTCTTTTCGCAGGTTTTCTGGTTTATGCAGTCGAGGATTCCATCAAGGGAGACGCGGGCCGCGATCAGGATGACTTTGACAGCGCCATCATTTCCGGCAGCATGGGAAGATGGGACAAAGCCGTCGATTCGTACGATGACATTCTCTCCCGCAATCAATCCAATATCAGAGCCTGGGAGGAGAGAGCTTATGCCCTGGAGAAGCTGGGCAGATACAGGGAAGCCAACGAGAGCAGCGCTATGGCCGAGAAGCTGAAGTCAGGAGGATAAATCAATCAAATCAAATCACCACGCTCATCATATCCCAGCCCACGATTGCCGGCGATCCGGACAGCTCAATCACCTGCTCAGCCATCTCATCCTCGCATCCCAGCGCCTGCGGGTAAAGATGGGTGAGCACCACCCGCTTGATGCCCATATTCCTGATCATGCTGCCCAGCTTTTTGGGCGTGGTGTGATTGGTGACATCAAATGGCTCAGGAAATGAGCATTCGTGAATGAGCAGGTCGGCATCTTTCGCGAGTGCCGCCACCCGTGGGCAGGGCTCAGTGTCTCCGGAATAGACGATCACCTTCTCCTCCGATTCCAGGCGATACGCGAGGGCCGGCACGCTATGGCGCGCCTCCTCGACAAAGATGTCAAAGCCCTTCAGGGAAAACGAGTCCATCGGCCTGAGCTCTTGCACAGTTGCATTCATCTTATCGAGGTTGTGGTAGATGCTCTTGGCGATCCTGAAATAGACCTCTGTGCCCTGAGGCCCGAATATATGCAACGCAGGCAGGTCCGCCAGAAAGCGAGCATTTGCCAGCGCCAGCAGGTCGGAGACATGGTCCAGATGGAGGTGCGTGAGAAGCACGCTGTCCAGCGCTTCAAGGTCATGTCCCACCTCATCAAGGCGCAGGAGGGTTCCCGCCCCGCAATCCAGAAGCAGAGCTCTATCATTCTCCACCAATATCGCCGCCTGGGAGCGTCCGGGCTGAGGGACGCCTACGCCCGTACCCAGCATTGTAACCTTCAGGCTCATGTAATTCCCCCAGGGCACTTATTGGCAATTAATGATATTCGTATCCCCAATGACAATTATCCAAAAAATATTAAAACTAGAGATTCGGCTTATAACCTCGCTGCTCATCCACGCTCTCGATAGTGGCAATGGCGTGCTTGAAGACCAGTATCTCACCCTTTGCGGTTACGAGGAGGATCTCATAAGAGTTAAACGAGTCAACTGTGCCAACGACCGGCTGGCCACCTGAGATCAACCGAATTGTGACTTTCTTGCCTTTAAGTTTGGGAATGAATTGCGGCATTGATTGTCTTGTAGTGGGCTTTTCATCTTCAGACATTTCCATCCATTAATCTTATACAGCCACTATTTATTAATCTGCCCCTTCTCTTTGAACATTGCTCATTTGTTTCTGAAAAGAGATCTTTTGAAAATGGCTGGCAAGCATAGCTGGAAGGCGAGATGATTGTCTTTTCGCCCGGCATACTAAATTTGCCGGCTTCTTCAATCGCGGCGAATGATGAAACATAGCAAGAAGCAAGAATCGAGAAGCAAGACATAAGACGCAATTGAATGCGAAAAAGGACTTTGACTTTTCTGGACGGACATCAAGCCTGACCTAAGTGCCTTACATTTTAAAATAAATAGAATGCTGGAGGACCATCATCCATTCCAGCAAAATGAATTCTAGCAAGTTCCGCTGATGGTTATAACATTGTTTCCTTCATTTGTCTCTTTGATCTGGTTGTCCGGATCAGCGGTCACTGTGATCTCATTTGCGCCGCTGGACCCAGCTGATGAAGTGGCGCTGGAAAAGCCGATTGTTTCATGGATGGAGCCGCCTGTAACCGGCATGAGAAGCGTAAGCTCAGCGACCGCGGTGGGAATTCCCAGGCGGTTTTCCAGCACCCTTACCTTTACCGGCTGATATCCGGAAGAGCTGCTGGAAGACGGAGTCAGCGTCACAAGGAATGAGACGGCATTGCAGGAGGTATCATTCGGATCTGCAGATATCGACAGATCAGAGACTGCTTGATCATTGAACGGAGCAGAAATCACAACCGTTGACACAGCCTGCTGGCTCTGTCCTGTGACGAGTTGGTCATCTGTCCTGGGAAGCTTGCTGCCCAGAAGAGGGCTGTCCCGGTTCATCTGGGAGTCTGCCATCGAGGCCATCAATAGGAAGATGCAAACCAGCATAGCCATTTTTGATAAATTATTCCATATCTTCATGAACTTTGAGAAAGGAAAATATGGATATAATCATTTTGGGCCGGAACAAATGCCTAAATAGATGATCGAGAAATTACGGGCAATGACTGCGAAACCTCTCTCCTTCAAAATCACACCCGAGATGGAAGAGTATATCCGGGCCCGATCTACCGACCTGCGCGTGGCCACAACCTGTGAAGGGCCATTGATGTTCTCTGTCAGGATCAGCCCGCCCAAGGCTACAGATCAGATAATAATGGTAGGGGATCGCAAGGTCTACATTTCTGCTGTCCAGGCGCCCTACATTAACGCAATCGACGACAAGATGCTTCCGCGCTGTGCTCTGGAAAAGAAACTGAAATGAAATCTCGATCCAGAGGCAGCCAGGATAGATGAATTTGATATAATAATTATAATAAAGTTAAAAGTAAAAAATTTATCGACTTTGCTTCCATTCATTAAGAGCGCGCATGGATTTGGCGCGATGTGATATCTGATTTTTCTTTTCCAGATCCATCTCCGCCAGGCTTATGCCATTGACGTAGAATATGGGATCATAGCCAAATCCCTGATTGCCCCGAGGCTCAAAGCCGATCTGCCCATGCACCTCTCCGGAGAATAATCTGGTTTCCATCCCCGGTTCAACATAAGCGACCACTGATTTGAAGTAAGCTGCCCTATCCTCTTCGCCCTCCATGAGCCGCAGTATTCCGGCATTGCCTATCGTCTTCTGAACATAGGCAGAATAGACCCCTGGAAATCCTCCCAGAGACTGCACGAAGAGGCCTGCATCTTCGAGCATTACCGGTCCCTCCAGCCGAAGGGCGACCTCTTTCATGCCATAGAGAGCCACTTCTTCCAAAGTGTCTGCCTGAATCTCAGTATAACCGATGTTCCTCTGCACGAGATCGCCAAACATTGCCTGCGCCTCAGCGTACTTTCCTTTATTGCTGGTCACAAAATAAATCATGATGCAAGTCTCTGCCACTATACCCTATTAATCTTCACTGTCACGCTGGCCACCAAGCACGCCGGCCACCAAGGGCAACGTTTTTAGATGTCCAGCACAAACTGGAAAGGGTTAATGCGGATCTGGTGAGTCTAAAATGCAGCTAGGAGACAGAATCTCCGTTGAGAGGAACGGTACACGCTACGATGGTGTGCTCATGCCTGGACGGCGCGAAGGATACCTGGTCATGAAGCTGAAAAACGGCTACAACATAGGTTTGCGCGCCGATGAGTGCGAGATACAGCTCCTGCAAAGTAGCCTGGAAAGCAAGCCTACAGGCAGTTCCAGGCCTTTGCGGGCCATAGAGGGTCTCCCCCAGGTTTCAATTCTCTCCACCGGAGGAACTATTGCCAGCAAGGTCGATTATCGCACGGGCGCCGTCACCAGCCAGTTCTCCGCAGGGGAGATCATTTCCGCCATCCCGGAGCTGGAAGAGATCGCCAACTACCGCGCCCGGGTCATCTATCAGATCCTGAGCGAAAATATGCGGGCCGAATACTGGATAAAGCTCGCGCAATCCGTGGCCGAGGAGATCCGTTCCGGTGCGGAAGGGGTGATCATAACCCACGGCACTGACACCATGATGTACACTGCAGCGGCGCTCTCATTCATGCTGAAGACGCCGGTTCCGGTGGTGATAGTCGGCTCACAGAGAAGCTCCGACCGACCGAGCAGCGACGCATCGATGAATGCCGTCTGCGCGGCAACTGTCGCCATCAGCGATATCGCCGAGGTCTGCGTGGTGATGCACGGCACGACCAATGACGATTACTGCTCAATTCACCGCGGAACAAGGGTGCGAAAGATGCATACCTCCCGTCGGGATGCTTTCCAGAGCATGAATCAGCCGCCGATAGGAAAGGTGGACTACCTCACCAGAAAGATCGAGACCTTCGGGCCGTATCGCAGGCGTGGCGAGGTGGAACTGGCAGTTATGGACAGGCTGGAATCAAAATGCGCCCTGGTCAAGTACACGCCCGGATCTTCGCCGGAGATTCTGAACTACTATATCGACAAAGGGTATCGCGGCATAGTGCTGGAGGGAACCGGCCTCGGCCATGTGGCATCCGACTGGATCGACGGCATCAAGAGGGCCACGGAGGAGAAAATCCCGGTGGTGATAACCTCTCAGTGCCTGCGGGGCAGAATATGCGACCGGGTTTACGATACTGGCCGCTACATGCTGGATGCAGGAGCAATTGAAGGCGAGGATATACTGCCTGAAACCGCTCTGGTCAAGCTCATGTGGGCGGTTGCCAATGCCAGGGATGCCGGGGATATCCGCGCCATCATGAACAGGCCTCTGGCCGGGGAGATGTCTCACTCCACGCCCATCACGGTGTAAGGCAGGGCAATTTGGCGGCAATCGAGGCCAAACCTTATAAGCAAGGTGCATATTAGGACCAATCTCAGGATTATCGGAGGAATTTCGTTTTGACACGCAAGCCAGCAAGCATGTATAGAAGGAGGGAACGGCCCTACACCCGCAGAAAATACATGGGTGGCGTCCCCGGTAGTAAGGTAGTGCATTATGATATGGGAAATTTGACTGAAGATTTTCCCATCAAGCTAACGCTCGTGGTCAGGGAGCCTTGCCAGATCAGGCATACTGCTCTTGAAGCGGCCAGGGTTTCAGCTAACCGTTACCTCTTGAAGGTAGCAGGCAGAACCAATTTCCATCTCAAACTGAGAACTTATCCTCACCATGTCATCAGGGAGAATAAGCAGGCTACCGGTGCAGGCGCAGACCGTGTATCCAGCGGCATGAGGATGGCTTTCGGCAAGGCTGTGGGAACTGCAGCCCGGGTCGAAGCAGGCCAGAAGCTCTTTACCGTGGGAATACCGCTTTCGTATCTCAATGAAGCCAAGGTGGCATTGACGAGAGCCGGGCATAAATTGCCGACGCCGATTCAGATTATTGTCGAGTCGGGCCAGGAACTAATAAAGTAATCAAGGTATCTGGATGGATGATTATTTAGCGGGCCTGGATCGGGCCATGAAGAAGATGCCGGCCACTCGAGAATCCAAGGAGCGGTTCGTCATACCTTCCGTGAAGGTCTTTTACGAAGGCAAGACCACCGTGCTGGAGAACTTCGGGACCATTGCGGACACCCTCAATCGCGAACCTGAGCACCTCATGAAATATCTGCTCCAGGAGATGGGCACCGCTGGCAAGATCGAAGGACAGCGCGGCGTCTTTCAGGGAAAGTTCGGCGAGGCTGCTATCGCCCGCCAGATAGAATCTTATTTTGAGGAGTATGTGGTCTGCACGGAGTGCAGGCTGCCCGATACCCATCTCATTAAAAGCGATCGCGTTCTGACACTCAAGTGCGATGCCTGTGGCGCTCATCGACCGGTGAGAAAGAGAAAGGCTTCGACAATCGTGCAGAAGGATGTCATCGAAGAAGGAGAGACCTATGAGCTGCGCATCGAGTCCGTGGGCAACAAGGGCGACGGCATAGCCAAGGTGGATAAGTACCTCATCTTCGTGCCCAGCGCAGTTAAGGGCGAGATCGTCAAGGCCAAGATCAAGAAGATCAGCGGAACTCTTGCCTTTGCAGAAGTTGTGGAGCGAGTGAGCAAGGTGACTTAGATGGAAGAGAAGATCACCCTGACTTTCAACGGGGAGAACAAGTATCAGCTCGAGTTCTCTCCGCCATCGTTCTGGATGGAATTTTCCCAAAACTATGGTGGTCTTCCGTGGATAGAGAAGAGCGAGAACAGGACGGCAATCGTCGCCGAGAACTACTCTTATCTTCTCGATCTCCTGGTCCAGGCCAGGCTCTACCGTCTCGGCAGGATGCCTTATGAGGAACGGTTTAAATAGAAAATGCCCAAGGCGCCATCAATGACGCCATCAATGAAGGGCTACCTCATTGCTGGCCTGCCCATCATCAAGCAAGGCGATGATATCGCTTCCCTTGTCAAATCTCTTTTTGATTTTCAGGATGGAGATGTGCTCTGTCTTGCCAGCACCATTGTGGCCAAGTCGGAAGGGCGCTTTCGGGAGCTGGATGACTATCATCCCTGCGACCGGGCATCGGCCATCTCCCGGAATACCGGCAGAGATCCCAGGTTTGTGCAGGCGGTTCTGGATGAATCTGCCGATGTCCTGCTCGATGAGCCTTTTCTGCTGGTGAGGACCCGCTTCGGCCATGTGGGCGTCAACGCTGGCATAGATCAGTCCAATGTGGGATCGGACCGCATATTGTTGCTGCCCGAATACCCGGCCGAGAGCGCAAAGCGGCTACGCGCTCGACTTGGAAAGGACTGCGCTGTGATCATCACCGATACCTGCGGCCGGCCGTTCCGGTCCGGGGTTGCGGGCGTGGCCATCGGCTGGGCGGGAATCGCCGCTCTGCGCGACTGGCGAGGCGTGCGGGACCTGCACGGCAAGGTTCTGGAGATCACTCTGGAGGCGGTTGTTGACGAGATTGCCGCCATGGCCAATCTGCTCATGGGCGAGGCTGGAGACGGCACTCCTGCGGTTGTATTCAGAGGGCTGAAGTATCCCCGCTCCGGCGAAGAATCGGTCTTCATGCCCGATGAAAAAGATGTGATCCGGCCACATCTGAAGAGATAGGGTTTTATCGGCGGGCGGAAATAGCCTCGGGCCGTGCAGAGACT
>JGI20214J51650_10001642_pt1 | contig 14220 bp, 12 predicted proteins | sample WetSurMetagenome_FD_51650 | JGI IMG/M metagenome (IMG submission 51650) | reverse complement strand
GCCAACGGCAAGACCACTACCAGCTGCAAAATCCTGGCACGGAAAGGTAAAGAGAAGTCATGGTTAATCCAGGATGACGGCGGTACACTGATGCCGGACGGCTCATTCCACGGGTTCGAGGCGGGCGGTATCTTCGTTAAAACCGAGGGAGTCAATCCCGGCGAGCAGGTCGAAATATATTACGGTTTGCTGCGGCCGGAAACCGTCTGCGAGAATGTCTACCTGGCAGAAGACGGCGATTTTGATTTCTACAATTTCGAAAGGACTTCCAACGGCCGTGCGGTCATTCCCCGCAAATTTTTCATGCATGCCAGCCAGTATATCGACGTGGAGAGTGTGAACCACCTGGTGCTTATTACCCGCGGCCCGCTGATCCCGGCAATATCCAAGCTGACTGCCGAACAGGCGACGGCGTTGATGATAATGGGACAAGCAATGGAATCTTCCGCCGGCGACCCGACACAGGCAGGTAAGATACGCAGCGAGTTCTTTTATGATCCTTTCGTAGCCGGTGACCTTGGCGACCATGCGAATACTTTTTATAAAATAGTAAAAGGTCTGCCACACCTCAATTTCTATTTACTGAATACGGGCTGGGTAGGAGAAGGAGAACACTGGAAAGACATCCGTCTTGAGTTCACCATGGGCATTCTAGATTCACTGGTGAGGGGCGGCCTGGAAGACTGGGTGGATTCTCCTACTGGTTTCATGGTACCTAAAGCTATCCGGGTGGTTGATGATATCTATGTACATCCGGAAAGACTCTATACTATCAGCGAGTTCGAAGAACACCAGCGGGAATTAAACAACCAGCGATACGAAGCCGTGGCTAAACTGGGCAGGAAGTTGTACCCCGAAATACGGAAAGTGTTCAAGAAAAATCAACGGTTCTAGGCATTAGTAATCAACAATCTACAAATACGTACAGGATGGTCTGTTTGTTTTCTCCATCATCCTAATAATGATAAACTATAAAGGGTTCCTTTGCATTCATCGACTAGAAATTGAGATTGGTGAGGTACTGTGAATGACAGAAGAGTTAGGTAAAATAGAGCTGCCTTCCGTAGAGGGATTTAAAAAGGGACGCAAACTCTACTTCATACCATTGATTTCATCCGCAGGCGAATCCGAAATTGAACTGGACCTGAAAATAGGCAAATACTGGGAACAGGTTGAGTCGCAATTGCTAAACCTGGAAGAGAAATTAGGCAGGGTTACCTGTGTTTTCCATGAGATGGTACCGGGCAGTGGTGATGAAGGTAAAAAGATGATCTCAGCGATCTGTCAGGACAGCCTTAAGATTGTCCAAAAGCGTATTGATGCCGGCGCTAAAATCCATCCGATTGAGGATGCAGCAATACTCCTCGAATTTATTGATTGGGGACGGTGTTTGAGTATCGGGTTACAGAGCCAGCCGGTTTTTACCTATGTTTACGAGGCCTATAATAAGTCGGTAAAACTGAGAAATGAGACCATCGCAAAAAAAATTAACGAAGCATTGCCGGTTGACGGCATCGGCATTCTGATAATGCGAGAAGGTCACCAGATACAGTTTCCGGCCGACATCCAGGTATTCTATGTATCACCTCCGGCTCTGGATGAATTGAAAAAATGGACGCGTGAGCAGGAGGCGGAAGCGGAAAAAGCTGCCGCTCAGGCCGCCGGAGAAGGGAACGAAGAGGAAAAAACTTCGATTTGAGATATTGCTTGCATCCCGCATATATCCCGACTTATCGGGCGTAATCGGGAGCAATTTGAGGTTTGAATTGATAAAGTGGGTATAACTTATTTTCGAGAACCGCAATTAGAAAACCCGATACTGGTTGCCAGCTGGCCGGGCATAGCAAACATCGGCCTATTGGCCGTAGAAACCCTGAACGACCAACTGCAAACCGAAGAGCTGGGTGAAATCGAGCCGATGGAGTTCTTTTATCCGAAAAAGGTAGTTATTCATAACGGAGAGCTACGAGACCTCGAATTCCCCACCAGCCGGTTTTATTATAAACGCCTTAAGGAAAGAGACATCATCTTCTTTATCGGAGATGAGCAGCCAGCAGAAGGCGGCCGGGCGTACGCTGAGGGTACCAAGGCCTTTAAAATGGCCAGCATGGTAATAGATGTCGCCGAAAAATTCGGCTGCCGCCGCATTTATACCTCAGGTGCTGCTGTTTCCGCAATACATCACACCCACGATCCACGTGTATGGGCTGTGCCGAACTCGCGCAGCTTGATCGATGAGATTAAAAGATACAAAAATACGGTGATAATGTCTGAAATCGAGGAAAGGCAGGGACAGGGCAGCATCACCGGTCTGAACGGGCTGACCCTGGGAGTTGCCCGCCAGCGTGGCATCGACGCTATTTGTTTGATGGGCGAGATACCAGTATATTTGCAGGGATTCCCGCTGCCTTACCCGAAGGCGACCCGGGCTGTATTGGAAGTATTTGGACAGGTATTAGGTTTTGAGATCGATCTGAGAGAGATGGACGAACTCGTCACCCGAACTGAAGAAGAAACCGAACAACTGTTTGCCAACTTTCCACCCGAAGTACGTGAGCAAATAGACAAATTGAAGAGCATTATTCCGGCTAAACCGGCAGCCCGCCCGATAACAGAAGAAGACAAGAAGAAAATCCTCGAAGATATTGATAAGTTATTCGGCCAGGAGCCCAAGGGAGAATAAATTTGAGCGAAATCTCGTTCAAGCTACATGATGACGTTAAATTTGAATGTGCATCCCTGATCGTCGGATGGTATGAGGACTCCGGCAATACAGGTTATGGTTCGTTAAACTATCTCAAGGACAAGGTGAACTGCCGTTTGCTGGCAGAGATAGAGCCTGCCGGCTACTTTCCGATGAATAACATATTGATATCCGATGATGTGGCACAATTCCCGGAAAGCAAATTGTATTACTGTCCGGAAAAGCAGCTATTGCTATTCCTGAGCTCTTCACCTTCCGGTGATTGGTATAAATTTTTAAATACGGTTATCGACATGGCTTCGTATCATTGCCGTCTGCAGCAAATCTATTTCCTGGGTGGAATGGTCACATTGAATTCTCATACAACTCCAAGGCAAATATCGGCAGTGGTTAGTGCGGCTGGGGTCAAGAAGCTTATTCAAGGGGATGAAATCGATACCAGCATGGACTATGAAACACCCGAAGGGCAGCGGCCAACGATGAATTCGTTTCTTATGTGGATCGCGAAGAAAAGGGGTATTCCCGGCGCCGGTTTCTGGATACCGGTCCCGTTTTATTTAGCCGGGGTTGATGACCCGCGTGGCTGGCTAAAAATTCTTGAATTTCTGGATAAAAGTTTCGATCTCGGATTGGATTTTGCCGATCTTGATAAAATTATTTCCGCCCAGGAAGCGAAAATCAGCCGGGCACGCAACGAGAATGGCGAACTCGACGAGCTCTTCAAGCGGCTGGAAACCGGCCAGCTTTTAACACCGGAGGAAAATGAAAAGATCGTCGCTAATATCGAGGAAGTCCTCAAACCGGGATCGTAAGTACCGCAACAATCAGACAATATAAATTTCGTTTGCCCTTCGACAGGCTTCCTTCTGCTGAAGGACAAGCTAGGGTGAGCGAAATACGAACTGCCTTGATAAAAACGTTTTAGCAAATTCCGGACCGTTAACTCGCTCTTCTTACATGAACCTCTCAAACCGTTCCTGTTTTGCCTTGCATATCGGGCAGACTTCCGGCGGTTTATCACGGGCACATAAATACCCGCAAACCTTGCACCTCCAAACCGGAAGCGGTAAATTGCCCGGACGACCAACATTAGTAACCTCCACCTTTTTCATGAGTTCTTCCGGTGGCGGACGTCTTTCCGGAATGGAGCGGACCGGCTGTTCGCCTCTCAGGACAGGCCCAGAAACGTATAGAGCACAATAACAGGCACCATAATCGAGAAGGTCGGAATCACGGTAATCGCACGGACAGATAATGTCCAGGTCTGCCTCCTTATCCCCAGAAGCAAGGCGGCAGGGACAGTTCCAGTAACCATACCTTTTTTCATTGGTTAAAATTCCTGCGATAAGCGATTTGGTAAACTCAATATCAGGATTCAGGTGATAGCCGCCCGCTTCAGCTTCTTTTTTTAGCCGCTCATAAAGGCGGTCGATTTCATTTCCTGCGATATCATTCATACCTTTATCTCTTTCCTGATACTGGTCTCGTCGAACCCGACAATACATTTATTTTCATTAATAACCAGAGTAGGAAAACTGCAGGCGGGGTTCCATCTTTTAACAGCTTCCATGGTCTCCTCTCTTTCCTTGCCATGTAAAAGGTCCACATCCACAAAATCAAAAGCGATACCCATATCGCCGAGCAATTGTTTGGTTTTCCGGCACCAACCACAGGTGCTCAATGCATACAACATAACCTTCCCGGCATTCTTCCCTGTTACATGTTCAATATTCATGCTCATCCTCTCCTTTTCAGACTTAAGTCCATGATAGCATAGCGCACATATTACAATAAAAAGGCTTGTTTTTGTATACCGCTATCATAAGATATACGTATTAATTGTACCGAAATACCATTGTTCCGAGACGTGGACAGTGGTATAATGTGGACGCAATTCTTTAGCTTACCAGGGCTAAAGCGTTTGTTCACTGACGTTACAGCCAGTTGAATATGTTCAAGTACAGAAAAAGGGGGAATGATCATAATGCCAAAACCTGCTGAAAGAATTCAGGAGTACAAACGCCGCAAGGAGAAGATTCTGCAAATGGGCGGCCCGGAAGCCGTTGAGAAACAGCACCAGGAAGGGAAATGGTCGGTACGGGAAAGAGTTGAATATTTCTTCGATCCCGGCACTTTTACCGAAATCGGTATGTTTGTTAAACACCGAACCACGAACTTCGGTCTGGACAAACGAGAGATCCCAGCTGAAGGCGTCGTTACCGGATATGGCAAAGTAAATGGACGCAATGTTGTCGTAGCCGCCGAAGATTATACAGCCATGGCAGGCACATTTGGCGAATACCACGGTCGCAAATTCAGCCGGGCAATGGAGTTCGCTAAAGAGAAAGGCTGGCCGTTTATCAGCATGAACGATTCCGGCGGTGCCCGTCTTCAGGAAGGCATGGACACCCTGGAAGCCTACGGCTGGTTGTTCCGGTCGCAAATTCTAGCCTCAGGTGTCGTTCCTCAAATCGCCATTTTACTCGGTCCCTGCCTGGGCGGCCAGGCCTACCACCCGGTTATGCAGGATTTCCTTATTCAATGTAAAAAGACCGGCTTCATGGGAATCGCCGGACCTGCNTTTGTAAAAACACAGCTNGGGGAAGACATAAGTCTGGAATCTCTTTCCGGCTGGCGTGCTCATGCCATTAAGTCCGGCTGCACGCACATCGTCGCGGAAGACGACAGGGATGCCCTGGACAAATGTAAAACTTTACTGTCCTTCATGCCGGACAACAATACCAGCGAGGCACCACGCCTTAACTGTAAAGATGACCCCGAACGCTTGATCCCGGAATTAGATACTTTCCTGCCCGATGAGCCTTCAGCTCCTTTCGATATGAAGGTAGTCATTAAGAAAATAGTCGATGACGGCTATTTCTTCGAAGTCATGGAGAACTACGCCAAGAACATGATCATCGGCTTCGCCCGCATCGGCGGTCGTTCCGTGGGCATCGTCGCCAGCCAGCCTGCCTGGGCGGGCGGTGTCATAGATATTAATGCTTCGGATAAGGGAGCCCGCTTTATCCGCTTCTGCGACCTGTTCAATATTCCTCTCATCAGCCTGCAAGACGCTCCGGGCTATTTGATCGGTTCCGACCAGGACTGGAAAGGTATCTTACGACATGGAGCCAAGATGCTTTACGCCTGGGCGGACGCGACGGTCCCGCTAATTACGGTCCTCATGCGCAAGTCCTATGCCGGTGCTCATTACGGAATGCTGGATAAATCTATCGGTGCGGATATAGCTTATGCCTGGCCAACAGCCCAGATCACCATTGTTGGTGCAGAAACTGCCGCCAGCGTCATTTTTGCCAAGGAAATTAAGACTGCTGCCAATCCGGCGGAAACGAAGGCGAAGCGGATTAGTGAATACAGCACCCTCTATGAAAACCCGTTCCCGAGTGCCGAGCGCGGCTATTCCGATGACATTATCATGCCCTCGGACACCCGTAAAATGTTGAGCCGGGCACTGGATATTCTTCAGGACAAAAACAAGAATAACAAGGCATTCAACTCACGTCCCTGGCGCAAGTATTCCAATATCAATTTATAGTCCATGACCTGTATGTGCTAGAATAATCACTAATAAAAGAGAGGGGTTCGAAGCCCCTCTCTTGTTTTCGAAGTTTTAAGTACAACGTCATTCCCAATGAGCGACTTTATCGCCATCCCGCATGAATCCGGGGTGAATCGGGACTTGATTGGGAATCCAGTAATAATTAGAATTAGATACTAGTGCTTAGAATTTTACAATCGGAGGTCATCCCATCGAAATTATACCTGCTATCGATATCAAGGGCGGTAAATGTGTCCGCCTCTATCAGGGCGACTACTCAAAAGTAACACGGTTTTCCGATGACCCGCTNGATGTTGCCTTCAAATGGCATTCATTGGGAGCATCCCGGCTTCACGTTGTCGACCTGGACGGAGCTGCTAACGGAAGCCCGGTTAACATCGAAATGATTAAGCAGATCGCTGCCGTCTCTCCCATAGAGGTGGGTGGCGGAATCCGGAGTATGGAAGCAATCGAGCTTTTACTGAAGATTAATGTCGACCGCATTATACTGGGGACAGCTGCGGTAGAAAATCCTAAACTGGTGGAGGAAGCATGTCACCGTTTCGGCGAAATAATCGTGGCAGGAATCGATGTACGGGACGGACAGATCGCTATCCGCGGCTGGCAACAGCAGACCGAGTTGAAAGTCATTGACTACGCAAAATATCTGGCGGGATTGGGGGTCAAACGCTTTATCTTCACGGATATCAGCCGCGANGGTACCCTGACCGAACCCAATTTTACTCAGACCTTCGAGCTCATTGAGAATTTACGGTTGCCGGTAATCGCCTCGGGCGGCATCACATCGCTCACCCATCTCCGTATATTGGACAAACTCGGCGCCGAGGGAGCTATAGTCGGCAGAGCTCTGTACACGGGGAACATCAATCTTAAACAGGCACTGGCAGCAGTAAATAAGTTCGAGTAATCTATTCCACTTTTAACCTTCTACTTTAAACTTTCTACATCATTACTTGAAACTTGAACCTGAAAACTCTAAACTATATTATGCTTAAAGATATTAAGTTCGATTCAAAAGGCCTCATACCAGCAGTCGTACAGGACGCCGATACCGGTGAAGTTCTTATGCTCGGCTATATGAACGAAGAAGCTCTCGATAAGACTCTCACCAGCGGCGATGTCTGGTTTTACAGCCGCAGCCGCCAGGAACTCTGGCATAAAGGGGCCACCTCAGGAAACTATATCCGCACCGTCGAGGTGTGGAAAGACTGTGACAACGATACCATACTGGTTAAAGCCAGGCCGGCCGGCCCTGTCTGTCACACCGGCAATAAGACCTGTTTTTTTCAGAAGCTTGACATAAAAGACCTGAAATAGAAAATCGCTAAATACCACGTATTGTTTATGAAAGAAGCAATACTGCCAACTGTTTGAGTTATTTATGTTCTGCTATTATAAATCTGTAACCACCTTGAAATAGGAGAGAGAAATGGAAAAGATACGTTTAGGCAGAACTGACATAATGGTCTCACGCATCGGTTTCGGCGGCATTCCTATTCAACGGGACACGGAACAGGATGCAATCGCGGTGGTAAGAAAGGCAGTTGAGCTGGGTATCAACTTCATCGACACCGCCCATTCTTATGGGACTTCGGAAGAGCGCATCGGCAAAGCTCTAAAAGGAATTAAGGAGCGGCCTTTCCTGTGTTCCAAGACTTCTGCCGACCGCGAGACAATAAATGACACCATAAAGAACAGCCTCGACAGTCTCAAGGTAGATTCGATCGACCTTTATCTGTTTCACAATATAAGCGACGCAGCTACTTTGAAAAATATAATAGCTCCGGGCGGAGCGCTTGAGGTTATGCAGAAAGCTAAAAAAGCAGGGCAGATCAAGCATATCGGCATTTCTTCCCATCAAATCGACGTGGCTAAAGAGATAGTGAAGACCGGACAGTTCGAAGTCATCATGTACCCCTTCAATTTCGTAATGTGCGAAGCCTCTGACGATCTACTGGGTTTAGCCCGGAAATTCGATATGGGTGTTATCGCTATGAAACCGTTTGCCGGCGGCCGGATACCCAATATAACCCTGGCAATTAAATACCTCTGGCAATACCCTGATATGATGATCTTGCCCGGTATCGCTACGATAAAACAGCTCGATCAGATCATTCGCGTCCTGGACATGCCCCAGATGATGCCGGAAGACGTGCAGGAGTTAGAAAGGCTACGTGAGACTTATAGCACCCGNTTCTGCCGCCATTGCGAGGCCTGCATGCCGTGTCCGCAGGACATCCCTGTTTCTATGGTGATGGACTACGAGCCGCTCTCCATGTCCTTCCCTGCTGAAAACATGTACGAAGGCGGGTTCAGCAACATGTTTGCTGCGGTAGCTAAATGCGATAACTGCGGGGTGTGCAACGAGAGATGCCCGTACAATATTCCGGTATCCGAAATGCTGGCGGAATACGCCCGAGATTTCGATACGAAGAAAAAGCAGTACCTGGCAAACAAGAAGAAATAAAATTTAGCTTGTAACCTGTGAAATGGCTTATGCCAATCACCCATGGTACACTCTATACATGGTGATAATCATGCTTTTATATTGCCGGGCAATACTAAGGGATTTGCTCTTAATAGCGGGCGTAAGCAGTTGAAAATGTAGCACCATACACTTGACCATTAAAGTACTGGATGCTCTTATTGTAATTTTGTCTCCTTATTCCAACAGATGGGATTGTTACCCGTGTTAATGCGGGACATTTTTTAAATAAATATATTAGAGGAGGCAACATGAAAAAGTATCTATTCGTATTACTGGCTGGATTATTAATCGTCTCATCGGTATTTACTGCATGTTCTTCTACTTCTCAAACTACAACATCAACATCCATATCTACAACCCTAACTACAACATCTTCGACTACCACCCAGGTTTCCACACAAGCAAATTGGTGGGATAAATTCGGTACGCCTAAATACGGAGGTAATATAACTATTGTAGCTAATCCGCTTAATTCCGACTTTGATCCATATGTTCCGTGGAATTATTTCTGGTTTTGCAGCGATACGCTGTTTTCCCAGGATTGGACTCTGGACCGGAAGGTTTGGAGCTTCCAGTCCGGGACCTTCACCCCCGAATCGGTACTAAAACCAGGGATCGCACAAAGCTGGGAATGGAACGACCCACAAACCGCGACCGTTCGACTGCGTCAGGACGTCAGGTGGCAGAATAAAGCACCGGCCAATGGCCGCGAATTTACTGCTCAGGATGTCCAATTCCATTATGATAGAATACTGGGCACCGGCAATGGCTTTACCGAACCAAACCCGACAATTATCGGATTCGTAAGCGGTATTCAACAGGTCACCGCTCAAGATAAATATACCGTGGTATTCAAGTTTAAAGAGCCATCGGCTTTCACCAATTCCCAGAATCTGGTAGAAATTTTCGGCCAGTTGTTTGAGCTGCCCGAGTTGGTAAAGTCCGACGGGCTCAAAGATTGGCATAATTCCGTGGGCAACGGGCCGTACATGCTGACGGATTTTCAGCCAAACGCCTCGGCATCATTTGTTAAAAATCCCGATTACTGGGGCAAGGACGAACGACATCCGCAGAACAAGATCCCTTACATCGATCAGGTAAAATTACTCTGTATTACTGATCAGGCTACGGCGGTTGCAGCTTATCGCACCGGTAAGATCGATATACTGCAAAGTCTTACATGGCAACAGGCGGCAGAACTGAAAAAATCCAATCCGGACTCTCAACAGGATCTGGTTATCAATATGGGTGAAAGTGTGTTTATGCGAACTGATCGCTCACCGTTTACCGATATCAGAGTGCGTCAGGCTTTAAATATGGCTATCGATCGGTCTGCCATAAACAAGACCATCTACGGCGGCTATGCGGATCCAACCCCTCAAGGGGCGATTTACAACAAGTTTGACGGATGGTACTTCCCTTATGATCAATGGTCCCAGCAAGACAAGGACTTACACAGCTATAACCCNGCGGCTGCCAAGAAGCTTTTAGCTGATGCTGGTTATCCTAACGGCTTCACGACTGATGTAATTAGTGTAGGCCTGAATACAAATCTTGAACAGATAATTAAAGCTGAGTTTATGGATATCGGTGTGGATATGGCAATTAATGCCATGGAATTTAATGCCGGAAGTCAATTCCTTGCAGCCGGGAAGAATGATGCGATGGCTTTCAATATGTCGAATAGCCCACACCAGCCGAATGTAACGTTTTCAGCCTTTATCTCACATGGACCTCCGTTCAACTATTCGCACGTCAGCGATCCGGCTTTTGATGCCATGTACAATAGCTTCATGTCCGCTGCATCAATTGAAGAAGCCAAGAAAATATCCAGACAGATGGACCAGTACTATATTGGACAATACTGGCGAATAGATCTGTTTCCCGCCGCACCTACTTTTACTTTTACTCAGCCTTATATAAANGGGTATAGTGCCGAAGCGTTGCACATCACCGACTGTTTCTACTGGGCACGGTTATGGACGGAACAGTCTACAANAGCACAATAGCAAGCTCAAAGCTGTCACCGTCTAACTTTGTACGATGACAGGTCGAATGTAATTGCCCGCCAAGTGTATTCCCATAATGGGAATACACTTGGCGATAATATGAAAATCAAATGACTTGTTACTTGACCATTATCCGTGCATCTACTACCCAGTAACCCTGTCCGTCGGATTGCACTTTTACCGGGTTGAGGTCCATTTCGGTAATTTCGGGAATATCTTCAACCAAAGCCGAGATACGCAAAAGTAGTTCCTGCAAAGACCTGACATCATAGGCAGCCATACCGCGGTAACCTTTCAGCAGTTGCGACATTTTAACCGAGTCGATCAGCTCCGCCGCCTTTACATCAGTCAGCGGATGCAGCCTCAAAGCGGTGTCTTTGATAAGCTCAGCATAAATGCCCCCCAGACCGAACATGACGATGTGACCCAGCTGTTTATCTTCGGTTACGCCTACGATTACTTCGACACCTTCAGTCACCATGCGCTGCACTGTAACGCCCTGCATCTCATTATCGCGTCCGATTTTTGCCAGTCTATTTTTAATTTCGGTAAAAGCCTTTTGAGCTTCGTCCGGTGAATTTACATCCAGGATAACGCCGCCAACATCGGTCTTGTGTGTAATCGTGGACGAAGCCAGTTTAACNACAACGGGGAAACCGATTTTCCCCGCGATTACGCCGGTATCCTCAGGTGTAGCGGCCATGCGCGTATGAGCAAATTTTATCCCGTAGTAGTCAAACAGATCATTTATATCATCTGATGACATCCATAGAGGACGCTGCGGGCTGCTCTGCAATAGCTTCTGGACCAACTGTCGACCTTCCTCACGACGTACATTCTCGAAAACGGGGATGATACCTGCCGGTTTGGTCTTCAGTTCGTAATATTTTACGGCATTAGTCAGCGCGGCAGCAGCATTCTCCGGGAAGATATAGTATGGCACGAAGTTTCCTTCCATGATCTTGCCCTTGGCTGCCGTCATACCAACGAAACACACCATCAGCGGTTTATTTTTTTGCCGCACGAGAGTAGAAGCTCTGCCGACAGCATTTTCTATAGCNGTAACATCAAGACCCGCAGGGGGTACATATATTGTCATCATGGCATCGAAACNGGGGTCTTCTGCCAATATTCTCAAAGTGGCTTCGAACTCTTCGGGGCTGACTCCGGCTGTCAGGTCTACCGGGTTACTGATACGGATATCTCTCCTGACAACTGATTGTATCTTTGCCAGGGTTTCTGCCGCAAGTTCCGGCACCTTCAGACCGTTATGAGCACAGGCATCAGCGGCCAGAATGCCCGGGCCGCCGCCATTGGTCAGAATGGCCACTCTTCTGCCGGAAGGTACCGGCTGGTTAGCCAGCAAAATGGCGGACTCAAAAAGCTCACCGATAGAATCGACCATAACGATGCCTGCTTCACGAAGGAGAGCATCGGAAACAGTGTCCGGTGTAGCTATGGCACCGGTGTGAGACCGTGTAGCCCGGGAGCCTTCCGGGGTACTGCCGCCTTTGACCGCCAGTATCGGTTTAGTGGCAGATATCCGGCGTGAAACACGACTGAAAATCTCCGGGTTATCGAATGATTCCAGATACAGCAGGATAACTTTAGTGGCGGCATCTTTTTCCCAGTATTGCATAAGATCGGTCGAAGCAACATCCGACCGATTACCGACACTGACGAAGCTGGAGAAACCGATGTTCAGACTNTGNGCATACTCCAGAATACCCAACCCCAGTGCTCCGCTTTGTGAAATAAACGAAATACTGCCCGGTTCCGGGTTGATCAACGAAAAAGTAGCGTTCAACTTAACACGCGGGTCGGTATTTATTATACCCATACAGTTAGGACCGACGACACGCATACCGTATCCGAAGGCAGTCTCTACCAGCCGCCTTTCCAGGGCAGCACCTTCATCACCTTTTTCGCGGAAACCGTCTGAAATAACGATGATACCTTTCACTTTTTTTCTGCCGCATTCATCAAGGACAGTGAGAACCTGTGCAGACGGTACCGCTATCACAGCCAGGTCTACATCGCCCGGAACATTTAAAACCGAGCGATATGCTTTGACAGACATGACCGCATCGTAATTTACGCTAATGGGATAAACAACCCCCGAAAATCCGCTGTGCAGCATCGATTGAAAAACCAGCTGCCCGATAGCCCCGGGTTTGTTGGTGGCACCGATTACCGCAACGGAACGCGGTTTCAGGATTTTTTCGAGTGATTGGATCGTAGCCTGTGCTGCCCGCTCATCTTTTTTTCTGACCACTTCCGGAGTCCTGGTTAAGGGGAAGGTGATATGATAAACATTATTTTCCAATACCTGCTTCATATGAAAACCATAACCCTGAAAAACCGAAAGCATCATGGTGTTTTCCGGCAAAACATAGGCTTCGAATGTATCGATATCGTTTTTCCTGGCGGTTGTTGCCAGCCATTCGATGAGCTTGGTACCGATACCCTTTACCTGATAAGTCTCATGAATAATGAAGGCTATTTCCGCCGTCTTCCGGTTATCCGGCAAACGGGTATAGCGTCCGACCGCCACAATTCGCTTGTTTTTGTCTTCGATAGCTTCGGCAACGTAGGCAAACTGGTTAACATAATCCACGATACAATAACGGGCTGCGTCTTCCATTGTTAACCGGGGTGGAGAACGGTGAAAGCGTAAATATTTAGACCTTTCAGTCAACCGGTTATAGAAATCAAGCCACTCCGCGGCGTCCTCCTGTTTAATCGGTCGGAAAAGGATTGCGGAACCGTCTTTCAGGACTGCTTTGCCGCTGCTATCTTCAGGGTACTTATTCTCATCAGTTGTCATGTTAACAGGCTCCTTACCCAGAGAATCGGACTTAATAAAGATACTTTATCGGCGCAGAAAAAACCGGTCTCTAACGTTACTCACTGGACCGGTTATCAAATTGATACAAACCCATTATACTACTCAAGGGCTTGACTTTGCTAAAAACAAAAAGTAGCAGGAGAGCTAGCTCGCAGCTTCAACAATGGTATTTGCCAATACTGGGGTGCCTTCTTCGATTTCCTGTACCTTTGTAAGAGCGGCTACCGAGACTTCCAGCATACGGTCGTCCGGTTTGCGAGTAGTGAGCGACTGCAGCCATAGGCCGGGTGCCAGAATAATGCGAACCAGGATACTCCGGGTGTGCCTNCCAGCAAAGGAGGTGATTTCATAGCTAAAGGCCGCAATTACGGGAACAAGTATGATTCTTGACAGTATCATGATCCATAATGCCGGTTTGCCGACGAGGGCAAAGGCAATGATGGCGATCACCATGACAACAAAGAGGAAGCTCGTTCCGCACCGGGGATGAGCGGTGCCGTATTTTTTTACATTTTCTACTTCCAGCGGTACACCGTCTTCATAGGCATTAACTGCCATGTGCTCGGCACCATGATAAGCAAAAACGCGCCG
>JGI20214J51650_10001641_pt1 | contig 14222 bp, 12 predicted proteins | sample WetSurMetagenome_FD_51650 | JGI IMG/M metagenome (IMG submission 51650) | reverse complement strand
GATTGATCTGCGGTGTGAGCTCGTTGACCACCAGTAAGGACGTATGAATTATTTCCTGTAAGAACAAGCGTTGCATTTGTTGTAAGGACATATGGAAGACCGGAATCAACATATGTTCTATTGACAGCAGAATCTCCTGTGGCTCCTGTTACAAGTTTGAGAATCTGACTTCCGCTCATATTCAAGTTGCCTGTCATTCCTCTGGTTCCATTCAGGAAAAGAAATTGTGATGTGTCTCCACCTTGAACACCTGCAACCGCGTTATCAACGTATGTCTTATTTGCAGCATTGGTTCCAAGAACCCCAGTAACAATATTTGTTATCTGGAACCCTCCCATAGACTGGCTTCCTGTGTATGCTCTCGTCCCATTGATGAAAATGAATGGTGTAAGATCTGGGGGAGATCCTCCCGGAAGAGAATCCACATATGTTTTGTTAACAGCAGACCCTCCTGTACTCCCAGTAACAAGATTGCTTATCTGCTGGGAATTCATATTTAATGCCCCTGTCATTGCACGAGTACCATTCAAAAAAAGAAACTGTGAGGAATCTCCACCCATAGCACCGTTCTGTCCTTGTGGGATGGTAAAGTCAAGCAATGCATTCTGTGATGTTCCAACATTACTCACAAGTGCCAGAGTACCGGGAGCACCAGTGAATGTCCAGTTAACAGCGATTGTTGCAGCAGTTCCATTTGTGCATGCAACATATACCGCATTAACAGGAACGGTACAAATTAGAGCTGTAAGAAGTAATATTATGCAAAACGAAATCCTTTTCATAGGAGACCACATTATGAAGAAGTAGTAGAAAGTTATAATACTTAAAGGTGTTCTTATAATTAACTATCATGAATTACCGAGTGTTGGTTTTATTCTTATTGCTGCTTGCCACACTTGCCATACCTGCTTCTGCCGAACTGATTGTGAAGAACGGGAATGCCGCATATAATGCAAGTGGTTCGCTGGTGTCATCTGGATATTACCATGATACCGGTTATGTCCCTGAAATCTACGTGTGGTTTGCAATTATCCTTGGAATCATCACCATGGTTGTTTCAACTTACACTACTGCAGAACTAAACGTCTTTGTTTTATTCACACCAGTATTCTGGGCATACGCAGCGTGGTATGCAGCATTCATGGAACGGGAGATAGTAACTGCAATTGCAGGAGCAAATCCCGGTGACGTTCAGGTTGTCTATACCGAAGTTGTATATTCTCAACCGGTGTTACAATATGCAATGACGTTCTTATTCTTCGTATCGGTTATCTTTGCAATATATGTTTTGTTCCTCAAGGATGCAGATAAGGTAATTGATGAACGGGTAAGCAACAGATAAGAGAGTGAAGTATGGGTTTACTTGACAGATTCATAAAGCAGGAAGTACAGGGAATGTCTCCAGAACAAGTAGCGATGGATGAACAGCAGCAATATAATCAGGCAATGGTAGCACAGGGTGGTGGCGGGTACCCGGGTGGAAGACCTGTATCTCCTGTTGCTATGGCTCCAATGCCACCAACTCTCGAGAAAGAAGTAATGGAGTATTACCTGAAAGTAAAGACTCCAGAGAAACCAGAAGAGTTGCGGGGTCAGAAGCGGTTCTGGGTGTTCATGGATAATGACGCAGCATCAGAAGTTCCCACTGCAAATATGAATGCTGCGAGGCAGGAGAAGATTCTCACTGAACTTACCACAGCAATCGACTTCGATGGGTGCGACAATGTTGATGGTCTCATTCAGGATAACATGCTGAAGATCCATGCAGAGGTAATGACCGATAAAGCCAGAAGTGATTTTGGCGATGGGCTTCGTGAAAGGGTTATCCCAAGTGTTGGTATCGGAATGGCGGGTCAGTGGAATGGTAATGATGGAAGAGGAGAAAGACCGCGAGAGAGTAAAGCACTCTTCGGACTTGGTGGTGGAAAGGGGAGAATGTAATGCACATCAAAGAAGCAATCGTCAACCAGTTGCGTGCATTCGACGGCAGTCTGATAATTGTTGCACTGTGTTTTTCAATGATCACCCTCTACACAACATATACTCTTATTTCATTCTGGATGATGCTCGTCCAATACAATATCGATCATCATTCCGTATACTCCCACTTTGCAACATCGGAAGAATATCTTAACGCTCTCCCGGATTGGGTAAGTGTCGCATATCAATGGGAGATGTATCTTCTGCTTGCACTTCTCATCTGGATTGCAATAAATCTCATCCATTGGATTATCAGAATTATTTATCCCCTCTGGATCTCCTACCAGAAAGAAAAATATCCCCTATCGTATTGATCATCTTCTCAATACTATTTTATATATACAAACAACCATAACATACATTAAGGAGAACTAAATGGCTGATGCACTAACTACAGAACAAATTGTATATCAAGTGTTGCAGTCGATTCCCCTGTATAATCCAGTAATCATGGGATTGCCATTTTACCTTATTCTCCTGTTCTTTATGGGTGGTGCTCTCGGGTTCGGTGCTCTTGCGTTCTGGCAATATGTTTACGAACCAATGAAGCCAGTGTGGGGTTTCAGAACAGCAGCACTTACTAACAAACCCCAATCAATCGTCCATGGTATGAATGGACAGATATGGCTCGAAGCAACAGAATATGTTGCAGGGCTTTTCCGTTCTCTTAATCTTCCTCTCATGTGGATTATCACTGCACCGGTATCAGGTCAGATGGGGAAAGTAAGCACTCTCGAAATGTCAGATGATTGGAACATCGTTCACAACATCGACATCGACTATGCTATTGTAGAGATAATCCACCTGTGGAATACAGATATCATGGCAAAGAATCCTGAAAAAACACAGGACGATCTTGTGCAGGAAGGTCAACTCATCTACGATTGGAATACCTTTAAGGTAAAACTTATGGATGGTACTCTTGATGCATTCGTCCCGCGTGGTGTAAAGCTACCACCATTCAGAATCGTTGATCTGCACGAAGTCAGAAGGTATCTTCCTAAATGGACTGCAGCACACTTCGCAGGTTACATCAATCAGGAAGTAGCCAAGCGAATGAAAAAGAAAGATGATGAAGGCAAGGAGCTGATGAAGTATGCAATCATTGCAGCAGCAGCAATCCTTATTGCAGGAATCCTTGTATATCTGATATTACAGAAAACGTGATTTACTATGGCAGATGAAACAATTGACCAGATAAAAAAGATGCGTGTGATTGAGCATGTTGAACTTGCAGTGTCTGATCTCCAGAAGTATCAGAGCAGCCCCATCGTAGTTAACACAATGATCCAATTGCACGATGCATTGGTATTAGAATACAACTCCCTCTACACTGAAGAGAAGAAACCTGCAGTTGAAGATGAGGGAGCACATCCAACAACAAATCCCCCAGAAAAGAAGCCAGAGAAGAAATCTTAACCTTTTTTTAGTTATGCAAAGTTTTAATATAGTTAGCAGACCAATCCATCGTAATCATGAAGTATGATTCCGAAGCTGCTGCTGGTGGGTTGATATCACTTATCTTCACTTTTCTTCTTGCGGGCGTACTTTTTGTTGTAATGGGTTTTGGGGTAGATCGTATGACCCTGCTCGTAAGCAAGATGTACACCGACATTGCCGCAGCGCAAATGCGATTCGATGTATTCAGTTATCAGTTAATGATATTCAGGTTGGAACCCATCATACTTCTTCTCGGTGTAGGTATCAACTACTGGGTCAATCAGATACGCAATCAAAGCGGATCGGTAATGCTTGGAACTCTTCTGATGGGTGCTGGAGAAATGATCATCCTTACAATCGTATTGATGATGTTCACACTCTTCGGAGGTGGAGCAATGGACTTCGTTGTTAACTTTGTTAACACGTGGCAGTTCCCTGTCATTCAGGATATGAACTTCGTAATCCAATATTTGGGAGTGGTATATTACGCGTTCATGTTCCTGCTTACCGTTGCTGTTGTAGCACAATTCATTGTACTTTGTTTCCAGACAATTGATTATGCAGGTACCTATTCGTATTGAGGTGACACATGCCATTAAAACACGGTTACTCGAAAGGTGCGGTTGCTCACAACATCAAGGTAGAACAAGAGATGGGAAGACCCCACAATCAGGCTGTAGCAATTGCACTTCAGATACGTGATGCGGAGTTGAGAAAGAGAGCGATGAATGCAAACAGGGGAAACCAGATTGTGAAGGCTTCAAAGCTTCCCCACTGGTAACCATTCTTTTGATCGTATCTCTGAACACACCCTCGCTTCTTTGCACTCATCACAAAATTTATTCTCGAGAGAACACTTGAAGAAATACTTAAAGGCATAAACAATTTTTTGTTTCCAGTGCAAGCGAAGCCGTGCTCGCAATTCTGTATTATTTAATTTCACTTTAGACATGCTGTATCCTCAATACTACATACCCCGGATTCATTCTTGTAATGCCACCCGGTTTCTGTATATTCGCAATTCAATTCCTTTGCCATCATTATGCTGAAGTCGTTGTAATATCCAAGTCTGTTGCATTGCAATTCCGGATTCATATTTGCTGCAGTAATTTCGCGTGCATCGTGAACCATCACTGCAAATGTAAGAACAATAAGCAGTAGTCCGAATAAGAATATCTTGATGCGATGCTTGTATGCAAGATCTAACATTTCTTTCTTGTTCATTTTTTAACCTTCGACAATTCGATAAACTGTGCATACGCATCCTTGTCGATGCGTTCTTTTTCTGCACGCTTTCTCCTTCGTTCCGTTTCTCCAGACACATCTTCTAGATCCGAAATAATAACTTCAAGAATAGATTTAACTACAGACGAATCTGGGCGTTCCTTTTTCTTTTTTACAGGCTCTGCTTCCTTCTTTGCATCTTGAACAAGCGGGGATTGTTTCTGGTTTGGAAGTACAATCTTCCCATCTTTGAATGTTAATCCTGATGGTCTTGACGATGTTGGATCTGTCATACCATACGGATTAATAAATTGGGGTTTCTGTTCTTTCTTTGAGAACAGTTTTTTCGTAAATACCTTCAGACGTATTTTAAGATTATTGAACATTACGCTTCCTCTGGAAGTAATACAATCCTGCTACGAGAATACCAACTACTATCGCATCGAGAATTGGATATGCTGGCAGCCCCAATGCAAATTGAATAGCAAGCCCCAGTGCTTCGATACCCATACCCAGAAGAAAAGGAATTGTTCTCTCGTCTGTAAATACTGACGATATTATTCTCCTTCCCTTCTGACCAAACGGTTCGGAAGTCATTTCTTTCCTGTGTCGATAAGTTGCTCGTTGATATAGACAACATCGATGTTCTCACGGACTTGTGTAAGGAACCATTTCAATCCCAGAATCAGAAGAACAAGTGAGATTGCTTTGGTCATTGCATCTGGAGTAAGATATGCCATAACCGACACCATCATGACTGCAATGTTGTACAGGTTGCGGTATCCTACAATGTACGTAAGTTTGTTATCGATCTCATCCAATTTTTTCTTATGAAACATTTACAATGCTCCTTTGTTAATATCAAATTTTCTTTTTCGACGTTCTCTCACAATCGCACGGGCAATAACATAGATCACGTACGCTAACACTATCACGCCGACAATACCAGCGATCACATAGGGGTAGGGATCTATAGGTACGATCTTTTCCTGTACCACAATCTTCTCTGTAACTATAGTCTCTACTACAGTTACTACTACTGGTGGAGGTGCAGGTTCTGGAGTTGGTGTTGGAACAAACGGATTGTTATCAATGAACTGGACATATGCTGGCGGTTTNTAATTCTCTTCAAGTTCCTTTCTTATTGTTATAGGTGCGGTCATGGTTGCACCAGATCCGGTTGTTGCAGTAAGGGTATGCGTAGTGCTTGCAGCAAAATCATTCGGATTGAACACCACTGTCTTAAACCATGTCCTGTAAGCATTTGGTGCATATGGTGCATCTACCGTTGTATTCCAAGTATACTTCGGAATGAGTTGCCTATCGATATTCCCTTTATCAAATTCTATTACAACATTGTCACCGGGGTTTGTATTGGTATATCCGGACATTGTTATCGTATTCAGGTTATCAACCGACTTCCCCTGATCCAACTGTCGTATCTCGATATAAGGATCTTGAAGTTCTATTGTTATTTCCGAATGTGTATCATCGATAGAATTCTCAACTCTCTTTATTAATTGATCCTTTGCATTCTCTGCAGACATTACTGCAGACCCGATGAATACAGGATCTACATTCCTGAATGGAGAAGTAATAGATTCGTTATCTCTATCGTATTCCTCTTCTGTAATATTGTTTGCACCCGGGTTCACAAAGACAACAGTGTACCTTCCTTCAGGCATTGCATTAGTCATGAGTTTGGTAAAGGTAATAACATTGGATGGTTCGACAGGAATTTCGTATTGTTTCATATCATAGTTCCCAAACATCCACCATGTCGACCTGTTACTATCTGCTCCTCTTTTCGTATCGGTATTCCTGCTTACAATAAATTGAACACCCTGTATATATTTTGGTGGTACTGTAATCCCACCGGTAATGAGTATTGTTTTATTTTCTACAACAGTAGCAACGCGCTCTGGGGTTATATTGGGAAGAGTGCAATTCGAACTTACATTAAAGAGAAGAGAGTTCCCGCTTTCAAGGGTATCATAGTGAGAGTACCAGAATCCATGATACGCATCATAGAGTTCCGGATCAATATAATATCTCCGAAGAAGCCATGGTTTGATTTCATATATTCTGGTTGCATTTACCCCTTCTGTCTTCAGAGTTCTGTATCGATCATAATATGCGATGTATCCGGTATACCATCCTATACCAGATATATCGATTGTTTCCCCGGGCATAACACACCCACCCTGTTCTATCCTGCGAATAACAACTGCTGGGGTTGGTGTTGGTATAGGAACATTCGTGACATTCCCATCTGGACTTATAACCCGTTCTGTTGGAACCACTGGTGTTGGCTCTGGTGTTACATTCCATGCCGGTAGTGGTTCTATTGCATATGATGCATTTACTGCAGTAACACTATTTCCAACAACTATCGATAGAAGAAGTATCATTGCAAATGCAAGAACAATAATTTCTATATATCCCTTGTATATTCCAAACCACTTCTCATCTTTCATGCTGCTTCACCAACTCTGGGTTTATTCCAATAAGGACTTTTGCATGATCGATTTCCACAAACAATGGGAAGTGCATCTGGTTCAGAAAGCGCAGTTCTAGGTATCCAGTCATGACCACAACGCTCGCAATGGCAAATAATAACGGGTTGCTTGGTAACTGCCATTAATGCTTATCTATTCCTCAATGTATATGAACATTGGCATATACCAAATGGATATACATTATGGATATACAAAAAGAATATTAGAATTTGCTGCTGGTATTTTGTGGGGATTATTATTACCAGCAGCGAAGCGATACAATTGTCGAAGAAATCCTTTGCATGTTCTCTTGGTGTTCATCTCATCAGGGAAGTCTGCAATCCAAAACAGTAATGCGTCGAAAGCAACTTGGAGATTGGACTTCCCTACACCATACTTATCTGCTATAGATAAAAGGTTATTGGTATTGTAGTATTACCAGAGTTGCCACCGGAGTGGGATAACTTCTCTGAATGGATATTTTCCATGCCCTCTTCCACCCCCACCTTCTGATGATCCACCTCCACCAAACGGTAATCCGAATGGTGGGATTACCGGAAGTCCCGGAAGTCCAATGGTTGGGGTATATGTTACTGGTTCGACATACTGCCTTGACATTTGATCCGGTATATTGAATACATCCTGCTTTGGCAACGATACTCTTTCGAGTTTCTGATCGAATGCCGATAATTCTTTCATCCTCTGGTTCATAGCGAGGTCTCTCTTTGAGATACGCTCGCTTGCCAGTCGCATTTCGGGTTTGGTATCGAATACCAGTTTCCGTCCATCACGATTTCCTTGCATACCACGTGGGTATTGTGGCTCGAATACAAGACTTCTTCCTTGCTCTCGTTCTCTCTTTGCAAGTTTCCTTCCCAAATTACCTTCAGTGAGTGAGTGTTGCCCAAGTCCTGCTACCGCAAGATAGTGTTGCTGGTGCTCTGGAATCAACATACTACCCTTATGCTGCTTTAATTGTTTCTTGAGAAGATCCTTTGNCATCATCTGCAGTTGCATATCATATTCATTAATTGCCTTCTCTCCCTCTCTATACCTTATAAGATCATTCAGGCTCCATCCGAACTTCTTTGCCTTCTTTATTTCATCGTGAGTTAAACCATACTGCCTGATAATCATTGCCTGTTCTGCCCGGGTTGCAACACTTGTTGGTCTTCCCTCAACTACAGTTACAATCTTGGAAAGATCGATTGCTTCCTTGTATGGTTTCTTCTGAATGACAACCTGTCTTTCTTTAATAGGTTGCATCTGAAGTTCCATCGGTGGGGCTTGTGGCATTGCCATCCTTTTATTATAGATTGGACGAATTGTTTTTATTCGTTCACCCCGTGGTGTTGGTACTCTTCCAGACAGTGGGTTGATAGCACGCCGTGCTCTTACCTCTGCTGCAGACATTTTCTTGAGTGGTGGTGATTCCTGCCACAGTGTCATCGNAACATGCTTGATCATATTCTTCGAAACATCTGCTTCGTACTGCTTNCNTGGCTTCAACGATTTCCCGCGATATTCGAATCCTCTTCCTCTCCAGAACTCTACTGCTGTTTTATCTGGAGTGAGCTCAACAATATTGTTCCCTACTTCGAAAGCCCGATACTGTGTTGCAAGTTCTACTTCAGACCCAGCACCTGTTGTAACTCCAGTACTTCCTACAAATTGTGTGTGTGTAACTTTCTTACCAGTGTAGAAGTCAACAGAGTTCGGGAAGATTGCTGCGACTGCTGCAAGATTTCCTTCGGGAGTCCTGTTAATCAGAAGTTCGTTGTAGGTATTTCCACTCCATGTTTTTACAGCATCTAGAGAATACTTCTTTGCAATCTTGGGATACTTTCCTTTGAATTCAGTTGCACGAATTTCTTTCGTGATCTTCTTTGCAGCGAGTGCTTTTGCTGCATCTGGTTTTCCTCCACCAATACGGGCTATAACATTTCCGGAGGGTGCAAGATAATAATCGTCTGCGATAAGCCCCATAGGTTCGATCTGATTATTACTTTTATATGCATCGTGGAGTTCTGTAGAGTGCATTCTCCCGAACATAAACGTATTCTTATAGAGAGCATCTATTGCTTGTTCGCTATAGATTTCTTTTGCATCACGCACACTTCCATTCATCTTATATATGTTGATACCCTGTTGCGAGATGATACCCTCTGTAGATATATATCTTGGAGTATCCTTCCCATGTGTAATCCGAAGTCTGTGTGAAACGTGGATATCACCCATGCTTGGATATCCTAGGGTTCTCCTCTCGAACAATTTTGACTTTAGCGCATTGTTTAGTGCATTGTTTGAAACACTAAAGAGTGGACTATAAGAAAGAGTTTCTCCTATTGACTCTGGATTATGTGTATGGAAGAACCCATACTCTCCCGGTGGGAGATCGTATAAATGATCTAGCACTACAGAGACTTTGATTTCGTTTCGTTGCCCAACAAATTCGTCTACTAACTGTCCATTCTTCATATTTACGAACAGACCAAATTCGGGAGCACCCGTCTCTGTTATAAGCCTAGATGTTTGAAGTTCGTTTAGCGTATCAGCAACATTCCGATTCTTAATTTCTGATGGCATTCCCGGACGCTGGAGTAATTGTGTCGATTCGCCATAGACATCTATGAATCCGTTCTGCTCTCCTTCGTTCTGCCAACCATACTTCTCTTTCGTCCAAGCAATCTGTTCTGACTTGCTCATTGAGTTCCAGTTTGCTGGCTTCTGTTTCCCACGTGCTGCTTCCCAGTTGATCTGCTTTGGAACCGGAAGTTTATGAGTTGCTTCGAAGGTAGCCCAGTCTGGAACTTTAGAGAGTTTTATTTCTGCATCTGTTTTCCCACGAATCTCCCATACTGGCAATGTATCGTACCCAAACTGTTTTGCTGCAACGGCACGGTGTCTCCCATCCTGATATGATGTTGGCATACCATCTGCATGCCTCTCGATCACAAGAGCGTCAAATACATTGGTTGGCTTCTGCAATTCGATTTTTACCTTGCGAAGATTTCGCTTATCAGTCCCGAGGTTAAACCTCTGTTCCCCTGTTAGCACTGGCTGCCCTGCTGGTTCTTTCCAGTGTATCCCCATTATTTCTTTTTGTGCTGCAATGTACTCGTCTGGTGGCATCATCTTGAGTGTGGCTTTCGGAGCATATGCTCTCCAAGAACGCGTGCCACTGCTACGTATGATTGATGTGAACATTGCAAGATCGACACTTCCAGTATTCCACTTGGCATGTCCGGGTTTGAGTTCTATGATACCCTTCGACTGAACTATTGGAGCAGCACGGAGCATCTGGGTCATGCCACGGTTAATCCTTCTTGGCTTTACAGCACCTGCTACCGGGACATCAGAGTGAACCATGATCTCGTGCATGAATCCACCGATGGGATCTCGAACCAAAACATCGTCTGGAATACTTGTCTTCTTTGCATAGACTATTCCAATCTTCTCTGGGGCTACCTTTGAGAACACTTCTGACAACCCAAAGATGATAGGATCTTGCATTCTTCCATTAGTGAATCTGTCTCTCTGCTGCCTGTAGAACCGGAGAGATTCGATAGCAGTATCCTGCAGATTATATTTCTCTCTCTTTGCAATCTTCTCGTGGAATTCATATTCTTCCAGAACGGTACCGTATGCCGGGATTGGGTGTCCTGCAATTGCTTCATCTTCTTCGATATATCTTTTCAGGCTTGTCCTATAGTCTCCTCCTTTTGCCAACTCAACAGTCCTGATAAGATCGGTCTTGATAAGCATTGCATCGTCGATGCTCGTTGTGAAACTTACACCATGGTGTGCAACACTGGTTCCTTTTCCAAGACCAGCAGTCTTCGGCATATGGCGAAGGATTCCTTCATCCATTACTGCTGGCATGTTGGTAGTGACGTGGTAGAGCGTTCCCGGGATTGTAGACCTGTCTTCAATGACTCCACGAAGGATTGAGTGCTCTTCAATATGCGAGTGCTGTATCTCTCCCCAGTTGCTCTCCTTCTTCACATCTGACAATGTAATGTATTTCTTTGCAAGCGGTTGGTGTCTCTGAACTGGTTCGAATGGATACTGCCCGGGTAGGTATGCACGCTGGCTGTTCATTACCCTCTTCGATTCCGAAGATAGTGCATAGTATGGATCTCGCTTCCCTGTAACATCACTCTGGAAGACATTCCATACAGGAGCCTGTGTAACACCGAGTTCTATCATTGTCTGAATGCGATGTCTTCCCTCCTGCGGTTCTGTTAACAGTCCAAACCGGTCATGATAGAATGTGAGAGGAGTAAAGATATTTGCCCGATCTGTCATCAACCCTTTCAGGGTGTCTACATTGGCTGGATCGTACATTACTCCGTAGAAGCGTTCCTTCCCAACCATAAGTGCACGAGCACCCTCTATTGGTATCCCATATTCTCCACGTGCAGCAAAGATATCATATGTTTTCTGACGCATCTTCTGTGGGGTTTCCCAATTCAGAACTGCATGATACTCTTTCTGACCAGCAGGTTCTTCTGCAGTTATCCAGTAGTTTGCTTCAGCGAAATCGCTCTTACCAGTATTCCACGTGATGCCATCGTAGGTAAGGATCTCGCTTTCTGGTTTGGGAACCTTCTGCATCTTTGGTGATGGTTCCTTTCCAAAGAGTTGTTCAAGTCCCGTCTTCTCTGAAAGGGTTTGCTCCTTCTGAACTACACCAGAGATCTGTATCTGCTTACCCTGCTTGTACCGTAGGAGAGCACCCTCTCTCTGGAAGTCCTCAAGTGTTAATTCAACCTGTTTTCCACCACGGAAGATTCTTGGCATCGGTGGCTGGAACTTGTGGAACTTTGCATTCATATTATATTTTGGATTATTTGCAACTTCGATGAACGTCTCTGCCTGAATCTGATCATAGATTGTAGCAGAGCGAGCACGATTCGATCCTTGTGGAAGTGGGATATTATGATTGATATTAATTTCCTGATATCCGAGTTTTACTGGTGGGTGGTGTCGTGTATAAGTAAGCGAATCACTTACACCATGCCACCCTGTCTTAAGACGAAGTTCTTCGAATCTCTTCCAGTCAGTATTGAGCTGACCCCATAGATCTGTATTAACCTGCTTTGCAGTACCTTTCTTATTTCCCTTTCCATATGTTGTTTCGATTACTCTTCCTTCTCCTGCAACATACGGAGATCGATATGCCATGAATCCACCATGAGCACCTACAGATATATCAGATCCAAATACAAGTGGTAAATGTGTTGCCGCTTTCGGTGGGTGTTTGATCAAATCCTGATCGGTACCAAGACCAAATGCTCTCTTGTACGAATCGTGAGCTTCATCAAATAAAAGGTCTGCCCCGGGCGAAGAAAGGTTTCTCTGCTGGTGATGACTCGGAGCAGTTATTATTCTCCCTACATTCGGATGGGTATGCCCGGTATCTACGAATACCCTACTTGCGTATGGATATAATTCTTTTGCTCTCTTCTGTGCTTTTGGAAATAGTCTGCTTGCATAGTTTTCAACCTCTCCAGCAGATCCCATAACATCTGATAGTACCCTACCAGACTGGCTATCGAAAATAACACCCCACTCGCTATTCTGATATGCTTTCCCAGCATAGTATTCCTGCTTGCGGAAAGTCTTCGCATCCATTCCGGGATAGTATTTATCAACATATTCACTCTGAAGAATATCTTGAGGAACGGTATCAAGCATTCGCATGTACTCTTCATGACCTGCCCCGTATTGTTCGCTTCTGTCAAATTTCCCTTCAACTCTCCATCCGTCCTGAAGCATAGTCTTTCCAGATTTAATCCCAATAGCACGGACTTTCCTTCCACCAAGTTCTTCCCAGAGTTGGGGCTTGCCTTCAGTAAGTAATCCCATTATCTGTATGGTTCCTAATCGTTCTGGAGTAGCACCAGATCCAAGAGGAATGATTCTCTTAACATGCCTCGGATATCCATTTTCTGTATCCAAAAATGTTACAGGTTTTGTTATGAGCGGTTCTTCTATTGCAACAACCTTATTCTTATTCAGGATAAGCATGTAACCCATATCGGTAATATCAAGTGCATCATATCCATGAACAAGAGCAGTCCTTCCAATATTCCATCCGACAACATCCATTACTTCGTCTGGGTATTTACCCTGCATTTCTTTTGTAATGGCATAAATTTCTTTAGATGTTGCAACCTTTGCACCGGGCATTAATTTCATTGCGATAATATGACTACCATAGTCAGAGGCAACATCTCTCCCTTTGAACTCTGTTGGGAATGCTGCTGATGGATTCTTCTTCTTAAAATCCCTAAACGGTTTTGGAATTTCATAATCGTACGCAGTGTAGTATCCACTACCATACGATCCTTTCATTGCGTGTGGTTCTGGCTTGAGGAAGAAATTTTGAATGCGTCTTTGATTCCTTACACCACGATAGAGGGTTGGGTGTTCTGACTGAATTGCATCAAACTCTTGCATCGTCTTTACACGGGTGGGAATTCCTGTTATTCCCATCTCGATTGCAATCTGTTTAAATCCAACATCTACATCGTAATCGTCTGTATATCCAGCATTGAACGGNCTTTCTGATGCGGCATATTCATTTATGACAGCACTGGTTTCGATTGACCACGTTCTTTCTGGGAGCAATCCGATTGGACGAGTACCAGAGCCTATTACTTTGATTTTAGGCTCCGACCATCCAATCATGCCAATTGCACGAGATCCTCCAACAGATTCAATCCTACCCATTATTCTGATTGGATTTGAAGGTACTACGATTCCCTGATCTCCACCCCAAGCAAGATTATAGTTGGCAATTGCCTTTGGAGGCAATCCTCTCGATATAACCCCTTGGTCTCCACCCCACATCATATTATAATTATCGATTGCTTTCTGGGAAAGGGCAACCCCACCGTATGGTGATGGTGAAGATGGTGGTGTCCATCCCCCTCCACCTCCCCCACTTCCACCAGACGATCTTCCACCCGGTAGGAATCTCTGACCACCATCAAATGCATTGTAAGTTGTTGTTGGTTCTGCACGAGGTGTTGACATTCGGTTCCATAAAGTGACAGTATCGAATGCTCCACC
>JGI20214J51650_10001639_pt1 | contig 14224 bp, 15 predicted proteins | sample WetSurMetagenome_FD_51650 | JGI IMG/M metagenome (IMG submission 51650) | reverse complement strand
CCAATGGTTGTGCTACTTGCCATCCCGGTGGTGGACCTCTTGAATATGACAGGGAAGGTTTTCGTTATGACAAGTTCATGGATTCAGTCAAATACACCGCAGGAGGAATAAATAATTTTGACGGTGACTATTATCAGGCACACTGGAACCGCTCGGGGGTTATTGAAGCTGATTGTAATTTGTGTCACCTTCCGGAATATGACTATAAAGGCAGGAATTCACAGATGGCAAACTACAATTTCCGTTGGCTTGCAACAGCTGGTTCTGGTCTTGCAAAGGTTGAAGGTTCTGTTAAGGACACAATTGATATTAAGGTTACATACGATCTCACAAAATTTACTCCAGATGGTAAAATATCAATGCACCTTGTCAGAGAACCAAGAAATGAAACATGTCTGAACTGCCATTCAAAACCTCAATGGAAAAAGCGCGGAGCTTCATTCACCGAATTTACAGATGTTCATATCGCTAAAGGAATGAAATGTGTCGATTGTCATGTAGCTGGATCAATGGCAACTGACAGCAGGATTAAAGGAAAGGAAGTTCATCAGTTTGGCAAAGGAGATGATCCGTCAGGCAATGTCCGTAATGATCTGGATAATACCATGCGTGCATGCACAGACTGCCATCTTACAGGTTACCTTAATGCTCCGATTGCTAAACACACATGGCTGCCAGATCTGCATCTCGATAAACTTGCATGTCAGACTTGTCATATACCTGAACGCAAGGTAAAATCAGCGCTGGTGCAGGTTAGTGATATCTATAATCCGGGAACGAAAATTTCGCCACCGGCAAAATATGTCTGGACGTTTTACGATCAGAATATGAATTACTGGAACCATTATGGTGAACTTGCTATGTTCACAGCAAAGGATCAGCCATCCGACCTCTTTGTACCACAGTATGCAAAGTATAATGGGAAAATATTTCCTGTTAATTCCGTTCACAGCGCATGGCCAGCCATCTTCAGTGAGGGTAAAAAGGGTTTGGATCAGCCTAAAATGAAGGATATTTATACTATGTGGACAACACATAGAAAAGACAAAACAAAATATCCTGAACTCGACAAGATAAAGGATGATAACTCAGACACCATTCCGGAAGTTAATAATNCCGAAGAAATTAATGCTTTTATTAGTTCAGTTACAGCTTATCTGAATGATGCAGGGTACGATTTAAAAAGCAGGAAAGTAGTCTGGGTGAATGACGATCGGATGTACCTGAATGGAAAAGATTTTAAGATGCTTGAAAAGGAGACATATGAATCATCTCCCTATGCTTCGGTTTATAAATATAGTCATGATGTATTTCCTGCGAAAGCCGGTTTAGGAGCTAAAGGTTGCACAGATTGTCATTCACTTTCATCAGATATATTCTATGCACAAACTGTGAAATATCCTTTTAGCAATTACGGAAAACCTGTTTATGAGCCTCAATATAAAAAGTTGGGAATAGGGGCATTCTTTGTATGGCTCTCAGCAGTAAGGGAGCAATGGATCAAGACCATTGAATATCCGACTATATTGTTCCTCTTATTAATAATCTTAGTGTCAATTGTTTTTTACGTTAACAAAACAAAGAATTATTTTACTTTTTCACCAAAATACTTATATGTAGTTTATGGTATACTGACAATCGGATTTGCAATGATTTACCTGAAACCTGACCTGAATTCCTATATTTTACCTGAGCGCATATGGTTTGATAAGAACCATTTCATTATATCAATGGTGGCATTATTTGCAGGAATTTATACCTGGTTCCGCATGAAAACAGTTGATCAGCCTGAATCCATTTTAACCAGACTGCAATTAATATTTATAACCATTTCGATTGTCTCCGGACTATTGATGATGATTAAATTTGAAGCGATATTTCCTTTGGTAAGAATCGCGTATACTCTCTTTGATCTAAGTATTGTTTTTATTAGTGTACTTTCTATTATCTTCTTTATTAGGGATCAGTTTGAAACGAATTTATATAAACCTAATCATGGAAAAGAAAAAATTTGAGATTCCGGCATGGGCATTTGAATTTCACGGACATAATTGTCCGTTTATGCCCATTGGTTATCGTATGGGCACATTGGCTTTACAAAAGATGGGTGTTGAACGCTGCAAAGACCACGAGATGCATGTGTTCTCCGAAATGGGCATTGGTCATCCACAAACTTGCATGCAAGACGGGCTTATGGCTTCCACGGGAGCAACTTTTGGTAAAAGTATGATTGACAGGTTATATTATGGAAAAATAGCTGCTACTTTTTGGTATCCTGGGAAAGTTGCTGTACGAATTGCTCTTAAAAATGAATTTTCAGATGCATTGGCTCCACATGAATTTTTTGTTTACCGTAAGAAGGGAATCGAACCGTCTCACATTCCGATTGAGGTTTGTAACAGTATTATTGATATGGTCTTGTTTGCTTCAGATGAAGAGCTATTTAACATTAGTTTACTACCTGATTTTCAATTCAAGCCACCTAAAGGTTCATTTAATAAAGGGAAATGTGAAACATGCGGAGAGTATGTATTTGAAAGGTATCTGCATCGTAAAGACGGTAAAAATATATGTATCCCGTGTTCAGGATACAATGCCGATGAGAAATCGTTTTATATTCCTCAAAAATGAAAGAATTACGTAAATAAAATATCTGAATTCACTTGACTAAATTTAAAAATTATGAGAAAGTACAACATCAAAAACATTTCTGTTAATTTATTTTTCATTACAACTTTTCTTCTATCCGCATGTGGTCAGAATTCCAGACAGGAGGGAAAANTTAAAACTCCAAGTCAGGTTTCAACGGATATCAAGGATTCAGAAAAAAAGTATAAAGTAACTTTTATTGAGTTGGGTTCTGTCAGGTGTATCCCTTGTCGCCAAATGCAATCTGTCATGAAATCGATTGAGGCCAAATATGGTAAAGAAGTTAAAATTGACTTTTATGATGTATGGACTGATGCTGGCAAGCCTTATGGTGAAAAATACGGTATTGAAGCAATCCCGACTCAGGTTTTTCTCGATGAAACNGGAAAGGAATATTACAGGCACGAAGGATTCTTTCCGGAGGAAGAGTTGGTTAANGTGTTACAGCAGAAAGGAGTAAAACCGATTTAAATGNGTAGCCTTTTTGATAATTATGGCTTCGTAAGCAGTGGAATATTAAATGTTTCACCCCGTGAAGCATATGAATTATGCGGAAAAGGAGCTGTAATAGTTGATGTTCGAGAGGAATACTTAAATAATTTTAAAATTTTTGATGTGCCGGAAACCCTGTTTTTTCCAATAAGCAAACTAGTGCAGAAATTATCAGAATTGCCATATGATAAATATCTCATATTTGCTGATACTGTCGGATTAAGAAGTAAAGAAGCAGTAGTACTTCTTAAAGATAAAGGATTTATAAAAATTGCTAATATGGCAGGTGGAATTGTTGACTGGGAGCGTGACGGATTACCACTTAAAACAAATATTGAAGAAAGGTTATCGGGTTCCTGTATGTGTCAGTTGAAGCCAAGGGAAGGCAAGAAAAACGGAACTGTTCCCTGCCCTCCGATTCAGGAAAATAAAAAGTGTTGTTAATGTTTAACCCAAAATCATATCATAATGAAAAAGTCAATTGGTTTTATCGGTGGCGGGCGAGTGACAAGAATTCTTCTTCAGGCATTTAAAAACAAAAATGCTAAATTCAGTAAAATTGTCGTTACTGACACGAACGCGGATGTCTCAGGTAATCTGAAAAAATCATTCCCTGATATTCAGGTTGATAATGCATCCGTTGCAGCCCGGCAGGATATTGTTTTTATTTCTCTGCATCCTCCTGTTGTAATGGATACTCTTGAGCTTATAAAAGACAGCATTAACAGCAATACCATTGTGATATCGCTTGCTCCTAAAATCACCATTACAAAAATATTATCAAAACTGAATCAGGTTAAAAACATTGCCCGTTTAATTCCAAATGCTACATCATTCATAAATGAAGGTTATAATCCTGTATGTTTCTCATCTGATTTTACCAGGAATGAAAAGCAACAGGTTCTCGATNTGCTACGATTTATGGGTAATACATTTGAAGTACCTGAAGAAAAACTTGAAAGCTACGCAATCATGTCAGCTATGCTGCCGACATATTTCTGGTTCCAATGGAAGGAGTTGATGAAGATCGGGCAAAAAATTGGTCTCTCCGATAAAGAAAGCAAGGATTCAATAAACGACACATTAATTGCGTCATTAAAACTGATGTTCAAATCGGGGTTGACTCCTCAGGAGGTAATGGATCTAATTCCGGTAAAACCAATAGGAGAGCATGAAGCACAGATCACTGAGATTTACAATACTAAGTTGATCGGGTTGTTTGAAAAGATAAAACCCTGAAAAACAGAGCTATTGTAAATAAGATCTTCCTTTAATTAAAATAATATGTAAAAGATTTGTGAATTAAAAAGAAGACTGTATCTTTGTAAGTAATTACTTACATACAAACATGACACGCAAAACAACTGATATAAGACAAGAGGAAATAAAACAGGCTGTCCTTGATATTATATATACCGATGGTTTGAAAAACCTCTCTACTCATAATCTGGCAAAACGGATTGGCATGAGTGAGGGTTCTATATTTCGCCACTTCCCGACAAAACAGGATATCATACTTTCCATCATTAATGATGTTCAAAATGACTTTATAGGTCAATTGCGTAATGTTTCGAACACTGAAGGAGATCCTGAAACCCGTTTGAAAAACTTTATCTGTGCCACAATTGAATATCTCACAGCAAATAAAGGAATTACTATGCTCCTATTTTCTGAAGCATCTCACAATAACGATGCAGCACTAAAAAGCCAGCTACAGAAGATATTCAATAGCCAGAAAGAGCTTGTAAGCAAAATTATTCTTGATGGGATTAATGCCGGAACATGGGACAATCAGATCCCGGTTGATAACCTCGCTATGCTTTATATGGGCATTCCCGTTTCCCTTAACATCGAATTGATTCTCAGCGGGGGTGAGTTTCATACTGATAATTATTGCACCAGAATGATGCAATTAATGCTTAAAATCCTGAAGAAATAATTTTTTTCACCTTTAACAATGTAAGTACTTACTTAATTTATATGAATAAAACTCTTTCCATAATCATTCTGCTCCTTGGTTTTATAAAAGTTAACGGCCAGTCTGACAACTCCAAAGTAAAATTTGATCTGTCTGTGCGTTACCGGTTTGAATTGTGGAATGGTATGAATGCCAAAAATTATGGAGATGATAGTCCATCAGCTATTGGAAAACTCAATGACAAAATCCTTTATCAACGGGTCATTACAGGTCTGACTTTAAAGCCGGTTAACAAATTAACTATAGCATTTCATTTACAGGATTCACGTGCTTTCGGTTGGTCATTACGTAATAGTCAGTACCCTGATCTATTCAAGATTCGTAAGTCAGGTACCCAGTCACCTTATTACACCATGAACCCAAATGAGGAATTTTTTGAGATTTATGATGCTTATGTTGAATATAAACAGCTTGTAAAAGATTTATCAGTTAAGCTTGGCAGACAAAAAATATTCTATGGCGATTCAAAAATATTTGGTCCGGGCGAATGGGGAAATACAGGGCGTTGGACATGGGATGCATTAAAAGTTTCTTATAAAAATGGCGAAAACTATATCGATGTTTTTGCAGGAGGTACCAAAATACATGACCCCGTTACAATTTCAATTCCATATTTTCAGACCGAGTTTTGGGGTGGAGGAATTTATTCCCATCTTGACATTCCAAATGTACTTAGTGTTGAACCTTTCTACGCTTATAAAACTGCAGGATCAGCAGATTATATCAATCAGTTAAACTTTAACAGGCATTGGGCAGGATTACGGTTATTTAATAACAATTTTCATCACTTTGTATTTGATCTGTCATTGGTTAAAGAATTTGGCAGCGAGAACGGGAAAAGGATAGATGCCTACGGTTATTTTGTAAAAGCCGGGTATCAGTTCAATTTTATTCCGGCTAAACCCATTCTCAGTCTCAGGGAATCTTACGCCTCAGGAGGTAAGAAAACAGATGACAANATTTACACCTTCGAACCTGCTTATGGANCNCAGGATAAGTACTACGGGTGGATGAATATNACGACNTGGTCAAACCTCGATGACAGGGAAATTGTGCTGGAATTGTTTCCTGTAAAAAATATGTGGGTCGAAATTAAATACAACCGCTTTTACATTCCTGTTCCTGATGATGTGACGCTATTGAATACCATGAAGTTAGAATCAGGGAAACATCATCTTGGTGATGAACTCGACATTTTTATACGGCATCAGGTTCTCAAACACTGGCAATTGACCGGAGCATTCGGATATTTTATACCAGGAGAATTATCTCCTATAAATAATGAACCTGCTCAGAATGCAGAATGGTTTGCTTTGCAGGTGCTTTTCACCTTTTAGTACTTAAACAATTTAAAATTATGGCATACATTATTGTTTTTCTGATTATTACGGTTGCTTCTTTCATCTTTGCGATGCTCGGACTTGGTGGTGGAATGGTTTATGTTCCGGTGATCAATTGGTTTGGCTTCGATATGAAAGAGGTTGCAATCCCTCTTGGACTTCTGCTCAACGGATTAAATACCCTGTTTGCCCTGATTCCTTTTGCCCGAAAGAAACTTATTGACTGGAAGGGTGGTGCTGTCATGGCAGTCGCTGCGGTAATTGCTGCCCCTGCAGGTTCCTGGNTTGCTCAATACGTCCCTGTAGGTACATTGAAAATATTCTTTGCCGCTATGGTTGTGGTTGCTGCTGTCAGAACCTTAATGGTATCAGGTAATGCTGAACCCGAAACTATGATGTCATTTAAAAGACGGGCAATCATTGGTCTTTTTGTGGGAATTTTCGCAGGTTTTGTTGGAGGTATGTTAGGTATTGGTGGTGGTTTTATTATTGCCCCGATTCTGATGTGGATGGGATATAAAACAAAAGAAGCTGCCGCTACAACAGCTTTTGTTGTCACTTTTTCATCTTTCTCTGGCTACTTTGGACATATGGCACAAGGACACATGAATTGGACGCTTACTATTATTTTAATTGTATCCGTAATCATAGGTTCACAGTTCGGTGCAAGATATCTGTCTTCAAAAGCCAAATCAAGGCAAGTCAAGATTATATATGCTGTGTACTACTGCTGATAGCGGCTAAACTGGTAATTGATGTTTTGGTAAAATAAATTCTTATAATATTCACTTTAAAATTTAAAATCATGATTGATCCAAAAGATTGGCTCGAATTCGGGCAAAAATTTCACGGACATAAATGTCCTGCCATGCCAATGGGCTTACGTGTTGGCGCTGCTGCAATGAATAAACTCGGAATTGAACGTGCAAAGGATGGACAGATCGTTGCTTTTGTTGACTTAGGTGATGACCATTGTGCAACCTGTTATGGTGATGGTTTGCAGGTTATAATGGGAACTACATTTGGCAAGGGAAACCTCAAGAAAACACATAAAGGAAAGTGGGCAGTAACTGTAGTTGACAAAGCTACCAACAGGGCAGTAAGAGTAACTCCTAAGGNGGAAGCAATGCTTAACAACAAAAAAACAGCATTTTTTACCGATTACCGTATGCTTGGCAAACCGGCAAGCACGGTTCCGGCAGAGATAGTTGATCCACTTGTGACCGGAGTTATGAATGCACCTGATGATAAGCTCCTGAATATTTCCTCCATATTTGAATACAAACTTGAACCTAAAAAAGANAGTTTCGATGGGTTCGTGTGTGAAGTGTGCGGTGAAATGACCGTTATGGAATATGGCAGGATAAAAGGTGACAAAAAGGTTTGTATTGATTGTGCGGCAAAATAATTTTTCTTGCTATTATTATTAAGCTGGACTGATTGGTTCAGCTTTTTTTTTGATTTCGACTGAGAGTGCATGAGCCGGTGGACCTGACCATTCTCCGCCGAACTTAATTGACCACGTCCCGTCGGCTATAAATAACTGTTATCATGTGGATTATATTTTTAAACTTAAGACCGGCTGAAAGTGGTCAAGGCTTCCGGCTAATGCAGTGAAGGTGACTTTAGCTGCTTTTTCTGACAATTACAAACCTTATGCCTTTGAAAAATATCTTAAGCATGGCTCAGGAAAAGCATTCTCAATAAGACATTTATTATGACAGATATCGGTTTTATACCTTAATTCTCAACAAAAATTACACATCCAAATGGCATCGACCTGAAAACTGTATATTATCATAAATTGTATTATTCTCTTTCATAACTTTATTACAATGAATTATCACGCGGAGCTGAATTAAAAGGATTCCCATGCTTCAACTTTTATAAAACCCAATTCATATGAAAAAGAAAGAGGAAATAAAAAATCAAAAGGGTAAAAGTCTGTCAAGGCGGAATTTTATCAGCACAGTTGGTGCGGCATCAGCTGCATTTACCATTATCCCGCGGCACGCTCTGGGAGGGATTGGTTATACTGCTCCCAGCGACATGCTTAATGTTGCCGGTATCGGAGTCGGAGGTCGCGGAATGAGTGACATTAATGCGATCTGTCCCCTGGAAGTTGATGAACGGCAGGCTTTAAAGATCACGTATGACGACGCAGCAGCAGAGGCAAACAATAACCGACCCTATTGGGAAGATGACGATGAGCCAAGAAAACCTGAGAAGATAGCCAATATCTACGCGCTCTGCGATGTCGATGAGGAAAGAGCATTCCGCACCTTCAAAGGCTACCCAAAGGCCAGAATCTATAAAGATTTCCGGAAGATGCTTGAAAAGGAAAAATCGATTGATGCAGTGGTGATCGCCACACCCGACCATACCCATGCAGTCGCTGCCATTATGGCAATGAAGATGGGCAAGCATGTTTATTGTGAGAAACCATTAACTCATACAGTTTTCGAAGCAAGAGAGATGGCCAGGATAGCCAAAGAAACCGACGTGGTCACACAAATGGGCAACCAGGGCATGGCTGCTGATGCCAACCGTCAGCTTAAAGAATGGCTGTGGGCCGGTGCCATCGGGGATGTGCACGAAGTACATGCCTGGTCAAACAGGCCTATCTGGCCGCAGGGAATTAACCGTCCCCTGGATACTCCGCCGATACCACGCACCCTCGATTGGGAATTATGGCTCGGACCGGCTCCGGAACGTCCATATAACCCGGTTTATGTACCTTTTGCATGGCGCGGCTGGTTCGATTACGGAAGCGGGGCCATAGGCGATGAAGCTATTCATAACCTCGCTCCCGTCTTCTCTTCGTTAAAGCTCACGGCTCCAACGCGTATCCAGGCAAGCTCCTCACCCGTATTCCCTGAGACATATCCGCTGGCATCGGTGATCCACTTTGAATTTCCGGCAAGGGGAAAGATGCCGCCTGTGATCATCCATTGGTATGATGGCGGAATTCTTCCAATGAGACCCGCAGAGCTTGATGCCGATGCCGTCAATGGAGTCTACAGTAAGGACCTTCCTGATTGGGATACCGAAAATGGTGTGATTTTCGTTGGCGATAAGGGGAAATTACTTTCAAGGGGGGAAGGAACAAGATACCTGAGATTTATACCCAATACGAGACTCAAGGATTTTAAACAGCCTAAGCCTTACCTGCCCCGTTCCATAGGACATCACAAAGAATGGATCGAGGCTTGCAAGGGTAATGGAACCACAGAATCCAATTTCGGCTTTGCGGGTCCGTTAACGGAAGCATGTCAGCTCGGGAATATCTGTATCAGGATGGGAGGCAAAGAGATCCTGTGGGATTCTGAAAATTTCAGGATTACAAATGACAAGGAGGCAAATAGCCTTCTCCATATGGAATACCGGAAAGGGTGGAGCTTGTAAGAGACATACAGGAGGCAGTATCAAAAGTTGTTTATTAATTTCTTCCCTTTGTGTGACCTTTGTGCGGAACTTTGTGCCCTTAGTGGTTTAAAGAATTACATTTACCACAAAGGACCACTAAGGTTGGCACAAAGGTATAAGAAGGCCTTTTGATACAGCCTCTTTTAGTTGATGTACCTGCGCACTAATTATTTTTCTCAATACCTACACTCACACTTTTTCATTTCTTGCTGGGATCGAGCCACCTTTGAAGTCTGGCTGCCATTGCTCTTTTTCTTCTCGTTCTCACTCACACACTCACACTGTCAACGGATTAGAACAACCGAAAAACCAAAGTCGAATAAATTTGAGTTAACGATATAACGGATTATTTTAATCGTTGAAAAGCAAGAATCTAAAATGGCATTCCAAGACTCAATCCTACCCATGGAAGAACAGGGGGAAACCATGCGTTTGGTCCAACATAGACCAGGTATACTGGGACCCTGATTATTATCTTTTCTCCACGGTATTCATAACCACCTGAGATAAATGGCCACAGATCCGTAATTAAGCTTAATCCCGTATGCCATTGTTCTTCTAAGGTCACTCCAAGTTCAGTCATCACATGACTCTTTTTCTTTCCGAAAGACCAGGCAGCATATACTGGAATTCTGAAATCAAGTTCAGTACTCAATCCCTTTTGACTATATGCTTTTGAGGCTCCTTCAAATCCAAGTCCAACTCCCAGATGTAATTTAGCACCCAAATACCGCTCATATGATATATCGTAGTAGGAAAAGGCCTTACCTCCAAATTCAAGAACGACTGCATTCTTCTTTTGTGAAAATCCGTTCAGGCATGCTGCAAAAAACACAAGTATACAAAAATTGAAATTTACTAACCTTCTATAAGAAAAGTTGTGGCATTTTCCCATTTATTGAGAAAGATTGAGATTAAAAATGCAATCAATCAGAATGTAAATTTTACCAATATAGCCTTTCTTTTCTTATTAATTGGATTTATTGCTTCATGGTTCAATGAAAGCAGGGGGCTACCTGCTGCACTTATGGGTTATCCTGAAATGGGGCAAAGAAGGACGGATTTCTGAACAGCATTTATGATTTTTACATCATTGAAAACAAGTTTATAAACAGTAACAAAGCACAAACCACCAGGATAAATATATTCAGTGCTTTCCAGTACTTTCCTGGCAACCTCAGGCATTTAATACTTACTATTATTGCAAGTAAGCAAAAAACTATGCTCAGGTAAGTACTATCCCATGCCCCTGCAGAAACTTTGGAAAAAAACTGTCAAAAATAAGAACCCGTTCGTCTTGTGTTGTCCCCTGGTTGAAGGAATGAATCCATAATCCCAGAATAATAAGTGGAATTGACATGAACAGTATTCCCGTGAATGTCAAAATTTTCAGGATTCTCTTAATTGAGGTTTTCATCTTACACTTTTTTCCCTTTTCGTGCCCCAATTATTGAAGCAATTATTGATAGTGCCAGTCCAATACCAAAATAAATCCATTTTGAGTCTTTCCAGATACTGGGATCTGTGAATGCAATAATTGTTACCGCATTACATATCAACGGAACATACCAAAAGCTTCTGGGATTTTGCCTGACAATGAAAAAGCCACTGAAGGTAAGTAGCAAATAATATATGATTAAGATAATGACACCAACAGTGCCCAATCCACCACCTACCGTTAATGCTTCACCTATATACATTAAAGCAAAAAATGCAACAATAAGAGTTATCAATGCCGATGCCCAACTTGGGATTCCATCTAAAAATGACTTCTTATCATTGGTATTCATAACCAGATATCTAAAAAACTAATAATAAAAGTTACGATATTAATTTGGGGCTGGAGCTATTATCTGTCAGAACCTATCTATGAGCTAACCTTTCTTTGAAGTACCCACATCAATGTAAATCCAGTTATTGCCCCGTACAATAATGTTCCAAGGAGAAATGCAAAAAGAGCAGAATTCTTTTTTAAAACCAAACCAGCAAAGAATACCGTTAAAATACAAACGCCCCATCCTATAGTACTCGATATTACCCAATACCAGCTCCTATGGAAGAACCTTCTTAAAATTCTCCATTGTGATAAACCAATTAACAATCCTGCACTTGCAAAAAACAAAGCTTCAGGTAGCGGCTTGAACTCAATAAACCTTAATTCCCATCTGTTAAGATTTAATCGCCAGAGAATAATGCAAACAATCAATTCGGTAATTGCGAAACCGGCAATTAGTGTATAAATCCAGGCTGATGATACATTGAAAACTTTTTTTAGTAATGATCTTTGGTATAAACCTGTGCCAAGTCCAATTACTGCTCCGCCTGCTATTTGCATTATCGTTTGGGACAGATAGGTTCCGCCTTCCATCTGACTGAATCCAAAGGCACCGTGAACCAATAATACCACAATAAGACTAACCAAATAACTTAACGATACAATTAAAAAGCTTAATAAGGTCCAATTGGTCCAGAATTGAAGTTTATTGAGTTTAATGTCTGGTACCATGGTAATTAGTTTGTTTTCCATAATATGGAATTTCGATAAACAAAGTTACACTACCCAAAAACAGAAGTCAAATATATCTGAGTCACTCTTTTTCTCGCTCCCGCTCACACACTCACACTTGTACTTTCATGCATTTCAAGAGCGAGCGGACTCAAAATTTGTCATCCTAACCTGGTCATAAATCGGGCAGTGACAGCCAACACCGGTAAATGAAAAATATATTGTGCAGCGTATTTTGTCCCGGTCAGTCTTTAATAAAGATAACTTTTTAGACCAGGATGATATTCTTCAATAATTACATAATCCGTACTGCCAGGACTATAATGGCTTATAATAATTCCGTGGAAAAAATGAAAAAGATTATCTTAATTAATATGAAAATTCAACTCCTGACATTCATTATTATTCTTCTGTCAGCTCCGTGTCAGCCTCAGTCCAACGAACAGAAACTGAACGGGATTTTCACTAATACCTACTGGAGCCCCATCATCTCAAAAGGAGATAACAGGCCGGATTTTGACAGGAAAAAAGATAATATTGACAGGTTCCTTGTTTCGCTTTATTACGGGATTCCCGCTGGTGAATTCATGAAAAAATCCGGATGGACACAGGAAATGTACGATTCAAAAGTCCAGTTTCTGGAAGAAAAAGGTTGGCTGAAAGTGAAGGATAATAAGCTTGTTCCGACAGTGTTTATCGTTTCCGGAGTAGTCGGGAATCAGCTTTACAAATTCGCAAAACCAATTTCAGAGTCCATTGCCAGATCAATTGAAGAATCAATCCCTTCCATCATTGCAAAATTCAAAGATGAAAAGCTTGACAATCAATACAATTTTGACGAAATGGCATTCCTAATTCTAAGTGATGTCCTGCTTGACAACTGGCAGATCATGGAGATGGAATCCTCATTTCTTAAACAGGAAAACAGACCGGAACGACATGGAAAGTTTTACTATGCAGCAATCATGGAAAACTCCGGGAATGGTTATGAACCTTTCAGGATTTANGGCAACCAGAGCGGTAAAATAAATNATACCACCTGGGTGAATATTTANGGGAACAACAGGATAGTTGCAAACGAAAAACTGGCAAATAAGCACTTTCAGGACTCAATACTCGCAAACTGTCTTCATNCCAGTCCACAACTTTACATGTATTTCGAAGAGNTCGCTGCTGATTTCAGGCCAAAGCTNCTGAAGATANTCGAGGAGAACAGAGATTACTCGATGAAAGTTTTCAGGGAAACCGGATATGCTGATCAGATAAGATTTGAGGAATTCTTTATATGGTGGTACCATTTTATTTATACTGAGGCTACAAATCTACTGGTTGAAAAGAAGATCCTGAAGGTGCCTGAAACGGGAAACTTTTACTACCTGTAATACCATACTTCTTACACTTTGCCCGCCGGATATGCCGGGTATCGAAATCCCTACATGCAGGCTGTGTACATTGCTGTACATCCTCTCACTTAAACCACCCTTTACGTGATTTTTTTGGAAGTTCCCTGACAGGCTGACCACCTCTTGCAGTAGCAAATTGGCCGCCTGAATAGAGCTGGTTACTTCAGAATTTAATCTGTATGATGATTTGGCGTGGTTATTGCACTACCCGGTATGAAGAGACTTTCAATATTTTGCTAAACCAGGATCAGTTCTAACTCAATTCATCATGGAAACCAGGGTAACCCGAAGAAAGTGCATTACGATAGTAATCCTCACTTCAATTCTTTTGCAATTATCCGGCTATAAGGTAATCGCTCAGAAAAACAATCAGATTCCTGTAAATCCGGTCATGAAAGTCAGCAACCTGAACAATAGGACTGAGGACCCC
>JGI20214J51650_10001635_pt1 | contig 14230 bp, 12 predicted proteins | sample WetSurMetagenome_FD_51650 | JGI IMG/M metagenome (IMG submission 51650) | reverse complement strand
GTGCTTCCGCTCCGGCGCAGTTCGCCGATGATGGGGTCCACCCAGGCCATTCCGCACAAGGCGGGGGCGGTGTACTCGATGGGGAAGGCGAGGAAGCACATGAACATCCCTGTGATCGCCCAGGTGGCGGCGCTGACACGACGATACTCGTATTCTCGCAAACCCGCGATCTTGAGCTGGTCCTGAGGGCGCAGCATGCGGAAGAGCTCGTACGACCAGAATATCAGGAGCAGCCCGATGAGGGCGGTGCTCTTCTCCGGACCCCATGACCAGAGCTTCTCCGGCAACCAGTAGTAGATGAGGAAGACCGGTGCGCTCATGTGCACTATCCGCCTCAACCAATGGTCGCTGATCATCCGGAAGTGGAACACGGCTCGCCGATTTTAGCCTTTGTCTAGGTGAAGCTGTAGCCGGACCACTTCCTGTTGATCCCATCGTAGAAGACCTTGGAGACACCCAGGAGCAGNAAGCACATGATGGCTATGCCCGCCAGCGCGATCAATGGCGTGGAGGACAGGCTGAACGAGAGTATCGTTATGCCCAGGTCGGGGAGGACCGCGGCCAAGGCGAACTTGCCCATGACGCCCGGGTCGAATAGGAAGGAGCTGGTCCTCAGCCCGGTGAGGTAGGCCGTCGCCACCACCATGTACACGGTGGTGATGTAGAGGACCGGAAGGGCCACCCANAGAAGCTCTGTCTCCCCCTGGGCNATGGCTATGCCGATGACGAAGGCGGTGGAGACCAGGCTGGTGAGGATGAAGTAGGCCATCAGCTTGACCCTGATGATCATGGGCACGTCCACGGGGAGGGTCTCATAGTAATCGTTCAGGTCGGTGTTGGTGAGCCAGTTGTACATCAGCACACCGAAGAACCCCACCATGCCCGCGTAGAAGACGGCGTTGAAGCCCACGGGTATGTCCAGGCCGGTGTTGATATACCAGGTGGAAAGGCTGAGGAAGAGCAATGGCGCGATGTACGCGAACAGCATCTTGCTCACCATTCCGGAGCGGGCGACGTCCACCATCTCCTTGGCNAGCAGGGAGTCGTAGTTCCGGAACAGGTGCAACCTGTCACGGAACCTGATGTACCTCTCCTCGTACCTGCTNCGTTTNGANACGAACTCGTTCGGGACAAGNAATAGGGCCACATAGGTGAAGAGGGCGAACCAGGCCAGACANGCCAGGAGGTAGACGGCGCTTCCAGAGAGGTCGTCCTGGAAGGGTGGGAAATGCAACTGCATGCCCAGGCTGGGCACGGCGGTCCCCAGAGGGTAGAGGTCCAACATGCCGGCCCCGGCCAGGAAGGCCATCAGGCCAACCACCACAATAACGAAGGCGGCCAGGCTCCGGGTGTAAAGGACGGATATGGCGAAGCTCAGGGATATGCCCAACAGGAAGCTCATGAAGAGCGCCATGAACATGAGCCCGACCGAGACCAGGCTGTATGGCACTATGAGGGCCGCGATCAACAGGCCAAGGAACGCCGGGAGCAGGATGAGCACACTGTAGAACGCTATGTCCCTCAGATACATGCCCAGGAAGGTGCGACGGAAGGTGATGGGGATGAGGAACGGCATGGTCACGATGAAGTTGATCCGGCCATAGCGGCGCTCCACATAGGTCCTCCCCAGGAAACCGAACGTGCCCACACTGACACCGTAGAGGAATATCCCCAGCTGGGTCAGTGTGACCATGTCCACGAGGTCGATGGTGTCGGAGAGCATCGAGAAGGTGGAGGCGAAGAAGGCTGTGATGAGGGTAATGAACAACGGCATGGTGAAGAACATCTGCCTGGACGAATAGGAGACGTGGAGGCGGTACTCCTCCTTCATCATCAGCCTAAACAGTTCCAACATGGTCTCCCACCATTCTGAGGAACACCGTCTCCAGGTCCTCCCCCCGCGCCAGCACCGCCTTGGCCTCGTCGCGCATTACCACCTTGCCGCGGTCCAATATGATGAACTGGTCGCAGAGGCGCTGGGCCATATCGAGGATGTGCGAGTTCAGGAAGACCGTCCTCCCCTCCTCCTTCAATCCGAGCAGATAGTCCCGCAACTTGCGCTGATAGATGGGGTCCAGGTTGATGAACGGCTCGTCTAGGAACAGGAGCTTGGGATCGTGTAGGAAGGCAGCGGACAGCATGAGCTTCTGCCGCATCCCTTTGGATAGGTCGCGGCACAGCGTCCCGGTGGCGTCCTGAAGGTCAAAGAACTTCAGCCAGTGGTCCACGCGCCGGTCTACATCGTCCACCTTCCTGACATCGCCCACGAAATGCAGGAACTCCGCGGAGGTGAGGTACGAAGGTGGGGATTCCACCTCCGGGACGATGCCGATGGCCCGCTTGACCCCTAAAGGGTCCTTGGTGGGATCGATGCCGAGGACCCGGACCTGACCAGTGCTGGGCGAGGTCTGTCCTGTCATCACCTTGAGCAGCGTGCTCTTCCCTGCCCCGTTCGGCCCAAAGCATCCGAAGAAGGAACCCTCCTTCACCACGAACGATACATCATCGAGGGCACGGAGGTCGCCATAGCTCTTTGATACGCTTTGAACCATCAGGGCCGACATTGTGGTTCGATGCCTGAAGTGATTATATAAGGCCTCGGAGCTGGTTCCCATTCCCGCCAATTGAGGTTGGTAGCATTCAAATACGTTCGAGTGTTATCATGCGTCCATCCCAGTGATAGCATTTATCACGGTTGGAGGTCTATCGATGAAAGGCAGGAGCGCCCTCACCAACAAGATCGATGCGGAGATACATCTGCTGGAAAGGCACGTCACCATGCTCAACACCATCGTCGCCCACGAGCCCATAGGCATCATTCGCCTGTCCGAGCTCCTGGGCATCCCCCAGCACAAGGTGCGCTACTCGTTGCGCATCCTGGAGCAGGAGGGGCTCATACTTCCCTCGCCCGAGGGCGCCATCACCACCGACAGGGTGCAAAGCTTCTATCTCGAGCTCACCGAGATCCTCCAGAAGATGGACCAGACGGTTAACATCCTGCGCGACTCGCTGGAGACGCAGGGTTCCAATAGCGTTAATAATAAATAAGCGGGGTATGTTGTCGCAAACCTAAGCCGTCGTAGCTCAGTCGGTAGAGCGTGTGACTGTTAATCACAAGGTCAGCGGTTCGATCCCGCTCGACGGCGCCACGACATCTTTTCTATCATTTCTGTGAAATAGGCAAAGGTTAATCACTTAATGTAAAATATTTCATCCCCATCACCTAGGGAAGACCATGTTGACCGTCGATTCTGTGAGAGACCGGCCCATCCCTGGCCGCTCGGCCAGGTTTTTGTCCGGAATAGTTGTGATGTTATTGATCACTTCGTCCCTGTTGTTCCTGCTNTCAGGGACAGTCAGTGCCGCCTCCACCATCGAGGTGGACGACAATGCCGCCGGGGGTTGGTACGATGCCACCCATGTGCACACCATCACAGAGGCCGTCAACTATGCCAACGATGGTGATACGATCCTTGTGCATGCTGGTACATATAATGTGACGGTAACTGTCAATGTCGGCGTCTCAATAATTGGCGTCGCCAGCGAACCAGGGGCCAAGATAGTCCAGGCTTCAGGGTCTAATGTCATCAATATCACCCACAACGATGTCATCATCTCTGGACTCACCGTCCGAAACGGAAATGCGGGCATCGCGATAATTGGTGTGGACGGCTGTCGCATCGAGGGATGCAACCTGACCAACAACGAAAAGGGAGTATCTATCACTGGGAGCATCCCCAACCTTGCAGAGAACAATGTCGTTTTGAACAACCATATCAGTGGAAATTCGATCTCTGGAATATACAGTTCACAGATAGTTGCCCTTCCTATCGATCTTCAGATCAGTGGGAACACGATTGAGGACTGTGGGATCATCCCCTCATCAGAGAGTGGCGGTATCTACATCAATGGCGGAAGAAGTTACCAGATTGACAATAACTCCGTGACGAACAACCCGAACACCGGCATATATCTTTACTCATTGAACGGTGCTTGGTTGGAGAACAACACTGTGTCTGGGAATGGTCTGGAAGGCGTTCTCATAAAGAACTCTCATGACGTCGTCATGCGTGACAACGACATGCTCGATAATCTGTATGATCTGAGTGTGGAGGGTGGGTATGACCAAGATATCTCCCAGAGCAACATTGTGAAAGGGGGGACGGTCTACTATTATGCCAACAAGAACAGCCTGACCGTACCTTCAGATGCAGGGTACATTGGACTGTACCAGTGCTCTGACATAACGGTCAAGGACCTGACCATCTCCAACGTGGGTCAAGGGCTACTGCTGGCAGAGAGCTTCGACATCCACATCAGCCATGTAACGGTCCAGCATTGCCTGGTCGGCATCGATCTATCCGAAAGCCACGGAAACTCGGTAAAGTTGTGCCTTGTGAACGATTCCAATGATTATGGAATACGATTGTCCGGAAGCTACCTCGATACCTTCGGAGATAACACTATCGAGAACACGACGGTCATGGGTACCCACGCCCCAGGGCTGGGAAGCAATATCTTTGTCACCTTATCCTCTCAGAACAAGATATACCATTGCGATGTTAGCAATAATGTCGGAACTGGAGTAGAGGTCATCGATTCCATCGACTGCGAGGTGGTGCTTTCTACCATTTCCGGTAGCCAACGCGGTGCCATTACGATTAGCACATCATCTGATTGCCTGGTGGACAACAACACCATTGTCAACAACGAAGATGGGATAAAGATAACCGACTCGACCAATGTGACGATCATCAATAACAAAGTGCTAGACAATAATGCCGGCAACGGAGAGGGCATCAGGTTAGAGGGGTCGCCCAATTCCAAGGCCCTGAACAACCAGGTCAGCGGAAACAAGCATGGGATCATCATCGAATCCTCCGATGATTGCTACGTGGAGAACAACTCCATCAACAACAACCAGTGGGATGGCATCAGCATAGGTTCCTCGTCCTCGGCCAATGTGATGAACAACCTCATTTCCCATAACGACATCGGCATAGAGGTGGTCGATTCCGCAAGCGCTGACTTGATCATCATGGATAACAATGTGCAGGATAGCACTAAGTGGGGGTTGTATATCATCGCCCCGGTGACCAACGCCCTTGTACGAGGGAACACGATATCCGGTGTGGGGGACAATCTCTCCTGCATCTTCTTGGGATCACTGACCAGCCATTGTCTCATCTACGATAACAGCTTCATCGGTGATGTCAACGCCCACGATGCTGGAACGGATAACCTCTGGAACATCACTCAAACCCCGGGAACGAACGTGCTGGGCGGAGATTGGTTGGCTGGCAACTATTATTCGAATAACACCGACGCCGTGGACATAAACACGGATGGGATCTGCGACTCGAAGTACAAGCTGGACGGCTTTGGTAAGTTCGATTTCCTGCCATTGTTCAAGGTAGAGCAGCCATCCGCTCCACGCAACTCCACCATTGTCTCAGGGGATGGTAAAGTTACCCTTAATTGGGGTGTACCTGAGTCGAATGGTGGCCGACCGATCATTGGCTACCAGGTTTTCCGTGGCTCTACTCCCGATGATACAGTGATTGTACTTTACAAGTCTCTAGGGAATGTAACGGAGTACATTGACACCAATGTCACGAATGGTCACCCATATTTCTACCGAGTGGCCGCTGTCAACACCGAAGGGGTGGGAGAGCTGTCCGAGATGTTATCGGCGTTGCCATCAGTGGCGCCCTCGGCCCCTACGTTGGTCGCCGTGGCCGGGAACGGCTATGTGAACCTGAGCTGGTGGCCTCCGGTCAATGGAGGGAGCCCGATCAACTCCTACTTTGTCTATCGTGGTGGATCTCCCGTCGCACTGTTGGTCAAGGTGCCCAACACCCAGCTCTACTACAACGACACTTCGGTGATCAATCGGGTCAACTACACGTACCAGGTATCGGCCAACAACAGCGCGGGAGAAGGACTGAAGAGCACCCCGATCTCCGCCATACCAAACTGGCCGGCAAGCATGCCCATCATCAACATCACGTCGCCTTCGACGCAATTCCAGAAGGTGGACATGGTTGATGTCGAGTGGGAGATGAGCGACAGCGGCTCCGGCATAGACTATTGCGAGATCCGTTTGGACGCCCTGGCTTGGATCAACCTCAGTCTGGCCCAGTCCTACACCTTCAACAACCTCGGGGAGGGGGCCCACGTGGTGGAGGTCCAAGCGTGGAACCTTGCGGGCTATAGCAACAACTCCAGCAAGTCCTTCGTGGTGGACAGCTTAGCCCCAGTGGTCATTTCNACCTATCCCAGCGGCATGGCGGCGCCGGTCACCCAGAACGTCACCATCGAGTTCAGCGAGAACATGGCAAATGCGACGGCGACCATCGATGGGCAGAACATGACCGTCACCATCGTGGGTGACGAGGTCCGTGGCATGATACCATTCAGCATAGACCTGGACACCACCTATACAGTGATGGTGATGGGTTCGGACCTGGCCGGGAATCAGATGGACGCACCCTTCTTCTTCAATTACACGACCACCGACAAAGTGAAAGTGACGGGAAGGGTGGTTGACTCGGACGGGAAGAGCGTTTCAAACGCCTCGGTGAACATCGGTGGAATTTTTACGACCTCCGACCCACAGGGGAACTTCACCCTCTATGTGCCTCCAGGGACACACAACATCACCATCGAGGCGGACGGGCTGGACCCATACATCAATCAGGTGACGGTCAATAGCAATGGCGGTGACCTCGGTCCTTTCCTGACGGCAGGGTCGCAGGACAACGAAGATGACACTAACTGGCTGATGCTGATCGGCGGCCTGGCCGGTTTGACCGCTGGGATCGTGCTCCTGTTCTTCGTCCTGCGCATGAGGAAGGGCACGAAGAAGGGGGATGAAAAACCGCCCGTCCAGTAAAAAGGGGCTACGGCCCCCTCTTTCCTTGTTTTTCCAATTCCTACGCTTTGATCAGGCCCTGATCATTATCAGCATCATCTTGAACTGCGTGATCGCTCGAAGCGCGTGTGGCCGGTCCGCTGGCATGATGACCATCTCCCCCGCCCTGGCCCGAATCGGATCCCCATCGATGGTGATCTCCGCCTCGCCATCCAGGATGAGGACCGTGGCATCGAAGGGGGCGGTGTGCTCGCTCAATCCCTCGCCCTCGTCGAAGGAGAACACCGTTATGGTCCCCGCCTTCTTGTCGAGTATGGTACGGGACACGACGGCTCCAGGTTGATAGGAGATGAGCTCCTGGGCATGCATCGCCCTTGCCTTGAGGTCCTCCTTCTCTGCACCTTCCATCTTGACCATTCCCTCATTCATGATATCGACAGTGGTCATCACGAACCAATAAACATTGTCCCGAACGCAGGTGGCCGATGCCCTGATGCCCAAAAAATCTGTTCAACGACCATGCCTCTGAGACCTTCATCGATCGACCAGCCCAGCCACCATCTCGTTCACGGACCCCAGGGCCTTGGCGCCCTTGGGGGTCAGTGAGTACATGCGGCTCCGACGGTCCGAGGCGACGTAACCAGCATCGCGAAGCGCCTTCATGTGGAACTGNAGGTGACCTGTCCTCATCTCCAGCCTCTTGCATATCTCGGTGAGGGTCCTCTGTTCCTCTGCCAGCATGTTCATTATCGTCAGACGGTGAACGTTGGCCAGAGGCCCCAGCGCCCTCTCGGCCACCTCCGGGCTGACCATGCTTTTCGCCGCTATGGTCGGGATCCCCCCAGGACCGATGGAATCGAACTTATCCAGAAGGCCTGAGTAGAGGTCCAACATCAGTCGCGCCCGTTTGATCGTCTCCGAGGCGGATCGAGAGCAACCCTCGTCCAAGCAAGGGGAGGAGTCGCCACAGATCAGATCGCTGGTCTCGTCCAGGATGCGGTGCGCGGTAACCAGGTCGTCGTGCTCCATCGCCCCTGTTACCNCGTCCATNATGTGGCGCAGCTTGTCCATACAGGCCGTGCGCAGCGAGCACGTGGAGACGACCTGCACACTGTCCAGGTCAGACCGCATGGCTTGTTTGCCCTGCTCGCCCAGAGCCTCTCGCATCTCGTACACGAATACGCCCTTGAGGTCCTCGTAGCGCACGGAGACGAAACGCTCGTTCATCGAGCCTAGGTCCCGGCGCAAGGAGCGCAGCTCGTTGAGTATCACCTCATCGCTCATAGTTGGTATAGAAAAGTATACTCAAGCAATATTTATGTATTTTGAATAGTGGTAAGGGCCTCAGTGATCACATGGTAAAGCTACCTGACGAAGTGTTCAACGCCATAAATGCAAAGTCATCAAAGGTCCTGGCCACCGTGAACGCGGCCGGAAACCCCCACGTCATCCAGGTGGGGAGCATCATCGCCCCCAGCCCAGAGATGATCGCCTTCGGCGCCATCCTCATGAAGGAGACCGGCAAGAACCTGGAGTCCATGAAGAAGAAGAATCAGGAGGTCGCCATCCTGGTGACCGTGGAGATGAAGTCCTACCTGGTCATGGCCAAGATCAAGGAGCACTACAGCTCTGGCCCACTCTTCGACAAGATGAACGAGGAGCTAAAGAAGATGGGTATGAAGGCCAACGTGGTCTGGACCGTCGAGCCGGTCGAGGTCTACAACCAGAGCGCCTCCTATGAGGCCGGCAGCAAGATGGTCTGAACATTGAACTCCGGGGCGAGGAGCCCCTCCTTTTTTATCCCCTCTTGACTTTGGCGCTAAACTCCACCCAGTAAAATAAATTCAGATAATTATATAGTATTGGTCCGGCAATTCTTTNTGGGTTCGACGTTTTGCTACATGGATTGGAAATCTCCAATTGTCATTCACCAGGTTTGAATAGCAGATTCGATCGTAACCGCCAAAGTGGCTCGTAGCCAACTGAACTTTTCTTTCATGAAATCAAAATCTGGGCCGGACGTTACGAACCTTGCATTTCCCTTGATTAAGAAACCAGCACCCGGCCCATGCAGACCCTGAACCTTGCTACTCCCCAATGTAATCAATATATTCGGATTGTGCGCAATATTGGCCTCCGTCTTGTGCATGTAACCTGCGGGGATAAACAACCGTTCATCTTGTGATATTCTGAGGTAGCTATTCCAAGTATTGACCATATGGGGGCCATCTGGCCCCAATGTGGCAATAGCAACAACTCCGTCTTTGTTCATTATTTCCTTCAGTTTATCTGGAATCATCGTGTGTTCCCCATTATTGATAGGTTTGTTCTATCAGAACCACATTTATTAGGTTTTATGCTAAACTCCACCCAGTAAAATAAATTCAGATAATTATATAGTATTTTAGTAAATATTATAGGTGGGGTAGTTCATATGCCCAGTTGCTTAGTCAAGGTGATTAAACTGACTCCCACCACCATCGACTTTCCTGTCGAAGTATTCAAGCTTTCAGCGGATGATGGCTTGGAACTCGCTCAAAATGTCAAATCGAGTTTAGTGTCAAAGCCCTCCATTATTGACTTTCATCGACGCTCAGCCAAAGGTGTATGCGTAGATGTGGAATCGATCTCTGTCGGTGATGATCTTTAGCTCGTGCTCCCCGAAGTCCTTGGACCTGATGATGTAGAACATGTCGTTGCGATCGATGCGCAACCATGATCGGTTATCATGGAAATAGATGTCCTGGCCAGCCTCCTCCGGCAACAACGGTCGGTCGTCCATCCGCACCTCCACCTCGATCACCTCGTCGGAGGACATAACCGCATAGACCTCCTTGGCCCGATAACGGAGAAGGACGTGGCCCAGACCGCTGCCGGCATACTGCAGGAACTGGGTGTCGTGATACCATTGTCCGTGCAGGTAGATCACTCCGGGCTCGTGCTTCATCTCATCATTGTACTGGCAGACCTTCAAGGCCTCGCAGTCCACGTCATTGCCGATGCCTTTGTTGCGCAAAGCTCCAGCATAGGTCTCATGGGTGGTGCGGGGGTCGAACTCCTTGGATGTCTCTCGGACCTCGGCCAGCTCCACCTCCACTCCCATCTCCTTGAGCAGACGTACTATCCAGGCCTCGATCTCCAGCTCCCCGCCCTCACCCGCATGTATGTGCCGGATCATGCCATCCTTGTCGATGAAGTATTGCGCAGGCCAGTAGCGGTTCTCGAAGGCCGCCCAGGTGGCCATGTCGTTGTCGACGGCGATGGGGTATTCCAGACGGTGCCTCTTGATCGCCTTCCGCAGGTTCTCTGGCTCCTTCTCGAAGTCGAACTCAGGGCTGTGCACGCCGATCATGACGAAGGGATGGTCCTTGAACGTGGACCAGACCCGGCGCATGTGCGGCAAAGTGCGCAGGCAGTTGATGCAGGAGTAGGTCCAGAAGTCGATCATTACCACCTTGCCGCGCAACTGTGACATGCTCAGCGGGGGGGAGTTGTACCATTCTATGGCTTCCAGCGCCGGGGCGGGGCGACGGTCGAACATGGGCCGAGCGAGGGAGCGGAACGTTATTAATTGTTGCCCTTCAGCTTGGAGACCAGTTCCTTCGCCTGCTCGAGGTCGACCACTCGGAGCGTCCTTTCCAATTCGGGCACCTTGGACAGGTTGCGCGCCTCGGGACGGCTGGTGATATAGAGGTCCACGGACCACAGTATGGCCAAGGACATGTGGGCCAGCTCGGCGGACGACACGAAGTCGGCACCTCCCCTCCGCAGGACCTCGTCCAGATGGGCCATGCGGTCCTGCCACCCCTTCTTGGGCTGTAGGATTAAAAGACGCAGGTCTCGGACCAGGTCCACCAGCATATACTGGACCTCCTTATCCCCCTCCATCATCACGGAAAGCGCCTCGCCGACCACGGTGGTGGACGTCACCAACCGATGGTCCCGCCGGAGTAGACGTAATTTGGCCAGGACCGATGCGTCACGAAGTGCGTCGTTGAGGACGCAATAGTCCAGGAAGATCTGCATGTCCCTGCCCCTCAGTCCACCAGCAACAGCCCGGTCCAGATGGCCTTGCCCTCGGCCGGGTACTTGATCGGCACACCGGCCTTGTCGGCGGTGGCGATGACGTCTATGCCAACTGCTTCCATGCTAGGCCTGGCGGCGAATGGATGACGACAGGGGTTGCCAGGCCCGACGCAGGACTCGCAGAGCGAGCAGGGTCCGGCAGCTAGAGCGGTGGCGAAGCGGTATCCCATGCGACAGGCCTCCCTCTCCAGCTGGCCCAAGGCCTCCATCATCCTCTGGGAGGCGTCCTCCATCGTGTCCTTGTAATCGCGTTGCCCATCGAGTTCTGCCAAGGGGACGCCTTTGATGTCCCGCAGCAGCTCGTCCTTGAGGACGATGTCGAACTGCACGATGATGGCGGAATCGTACTTCTCCAGCGCCTCGGCGAAGTCCGCTGGTGAGATGGTATGGGGAGGGCACATCAGGCTACGCCCGTAGTTGGGGCATATCGGTACCTGGCACTTCAGTCGGACCCTTGGGTCCGTGAAGATCAGGTCCACGGACAGCGGTACCGCCCTGGAGGCTCCGTACTCTCTTGCCTTGGCACATAGGGTGGTGAGGTCCTCGAACTTGGTGGTCATGTCGATGATGGCCATCGTCTTGCCAGGTAATTAGCTTTCGTTCAACACCTCAGGAGGCGGGGGGACCACTTCCTCCTCATATGGCTTGACGTTCCTGAAGTTGAGATAGAATGCAGTGATGGCGATGATGTAAATCACCGCGGCCAGGAAGAACGGCAACGACAGTAGGCCGGCCGCAAGCATCGAACCACCTATGAAGGTCGTCACCGAGTTCGGAACACGCCAAACGATGGAGTTGATGGCGCTGGCGAGGCCGCGATCGTCCTTATCGACTATGCCCATCATATAGGAGTCGAAGATCGGCCAGGCCATGTTCATCAGTGCGGAGCGGATCAGGAACATCGCGCCTGCCAGGGCGGCACCGGGCATGATAGGTATCGCCACCATGAAAACGGTGGACAGCGCCTGGGTTATCACTATGCTCTTCACCTGCCCGAAGCGATGGGAAAGTCGAGAGCTCAACAGGGCGGCGAACGCGATCGATAGGCTGGATAGGGCGAGAAGCGGCCCTGAGACCGAGTCAGGCACACCATACTGCAGAAAGAACCATGTCGGTATCAGCGGTATGATCAGACCTGCGCCAAGACCGATCAGGGTATTGTTGATCGAGAACCTCACCAGCGTCCTTTTGCTCTTCTCCTTCAGCAAGGTCCCTCGACGTAACTTCGCACCCGGCGCCTTGTCCTTGTAGCCCTTGAGCAGGAAGAGCAGGGAGATCGGCGAGATGGCTGTGACGACGGTGAGAGCGACGAAGGCGCCCGAATGCACCTGGACCGAGGACAGCCCGGTCAGGTCCTGAATGGTCGGGAAAAGTATGGGCAGGGCCAGACCGATTCCGTAGAAGCAACCGTTGACGATGAACGACATGGAGAAGGCCATGTCCCGGTTGTCGACCGTGGTCTGGTCGGCGATCATGGCGTTCCAAGTAGAGAGCAGAGCCCCCTCGGCGATGCCGATAACGATGCTGGCTATCAGGAAATAGACGGGATCGAGTGACAGCGCGCATAGCAACATCGCCACGGGCACGCCCACCAGGCCGATGATGAGGATCCATTTCCGCCCGATGCGGTCCGACAGGATGCCGAAGGGGATGGCGCAGAAGATCATGGCCAGGCCCGAAGCTCCGATTATGAGGCCGATATCGACGGAGCTCACACCCTGTTCGGGGAGGTAGGCGGTGATGGCGGTGATGATGTACCCATAGCCGATGGCGCTGAACGATGCCAGCAAAATGAGCCATTTCACATTGCGTGGGACCTTCAGTCCGGCAAGGCCTTTCCTCCTCATCGATGGCTGCGAAATTCGTAGGCGTATTTATCAGCTTGGGACCTGGTTCATGGCCTGGCCCCTGGGGCTCTGGTCTTCCCGGTCTGGCCAAAGCGAACTGTGGCATCCACCATGGTCATAATGTTCTCCAGCGGAGTGCGCGGAGCGAGACCGCATCCAGGAGCCAGTACATCGGCACCGGCCTCGAGGCAAGCCCTGACCTCCGTGGACACCTCCTGCGGGCCCTGGAACAACAGGGTGCTGGGGCTGACGTTCCCTATGAGGGCAGACCTGTCATCCAGCCTCTCCTTCACCCATCGCATGTCCATGCATTGGTCCACGCTGATCCCGTGGGCCTTCGTCCGGACCATCAGGCGCATGTTCAAGGCCGTTCCCCCACAGATGTGCAGGACGGACCGCCCTCCGCAGGTCAGCACCTCGTTGGCCACCTCGGCCTGATAGGGCAGCGCGAACTCGGCATATTGTGCGGGACCGAGCAGATCGCCGCTCGAGGTGGCATCGATGATCGTTATGACGTCCGCCCCGGCCTGGATCGCCGCCCGGGCATAGGCCTTGGCCCATCTCGTGGTGATGCCCAACAGCCTCCTCATCCCCGCCGGGTCTTGGATGACGTCCATGAGCGAGGCCTGGAGGCCATGCAACTGGCAGGCGAGCATGAACGGACCGACGATACCGCAGATGAGTGGGGTGGAGGTTGTTCGCTTTGAGAGCGCCTTGAGGGCGGACAGTACCACTGGAGCCCTCCCATCCCTGGTGGGCTCTGGCACCTCTATCAGGTCAAGGCCGTACAACGTTTCCACGATGGGCGCAAGGAGGGCGGGTTGTCTGTCAAGGCCCTCGAGGCCGGTGAGGGCACCGAAAGCGGAGGCATCGACGGTGACGTCGAACGGGACCCGGACCGCCTCCAGCCCCGCCATGGAGTGGGCGGCCCAGGCCAGGTCGGCCATCAACACCGGATCGTGGTTAGACTCGGGCCATCTGGCCCTGCTCAACCTCATCAGCTCGACGGTACCCGTCTGCAATGGGCTGGCGCAAGGCACCCGGTCCACCTGCTCCCGGTCCAATGCCATCAACAACCGCTCTCGCTGGTCCATTCCNNCGCTCTCCTTCCAATCTTGGGGACNGTGGCTCAGGACTTGTGAGGGATGACCTGGTCCAAAGCATCCAAGCTCAGCGAGTCGAAGATCTCCTGTGCCAGTCTTACATGCTCCTCACTATCTGCCGCCACTCCGTCACGCAGTAGGTAGGGATGGATATCACGGTCCATGGCCCCTACATAGGTGGCCATGATGCACCCCATGGCGCTCAGGCCGGCCAGGATGACGGTGTCGCATCCGTCCATCGCCAATATCTCTTGCAGCTCGGTCTTATTGAAGGCGTTGGGATAGGACTTGACCAACATCAGGTCGGTGACCTCGATCTT
>JGI20214J51650_10001633_pt1 | contig 14238 bp, 28 predicted proteins | sample WetSurMetagenome_FD_51650 | JGI IMG/M metagenome (IMG submission 51650) | reverse complement strand
AGGGGGACAAGAATTACACGGAGGAATAAAAGGGGCAGGGCCGGACGATCAGAACACCACGCATGCAAATTTGCCACAGCAAAAATGCATGGCTAAAAATCAATGCGTATCCGCACAGGCAAAAATGCATAGCAAAAATTCACGCAAAAATCCGCAACATACCGCTTGACAGCGTAAAATCGCACGGCTAATATGTGAACTCGGAAATGCAGCGCTAATTTGGAAGGGTAGGAAATGAAGCGCATAACAGTAAAAGACCAATGGTACACGCCTAGCGTTGGCGAGCCATGGGACACATGGGAAAAATACAACACCGAAACGTGCGCATATTTTGTCTCTATCAAGCGCGACACCAACAATATAATCACACATATTTATGGCACTTTTATAACAGGCGAATTGCGCGCCGCTCTTTTCACAGATGCCGTGCATATACGCTTTTTAGACGAAGATGACTTTTCATACCGCGCATGGGCGCATTTAGCGCGCTTATTCGCCGGGTTAGATGATCTTTATTCCAGGATATGCATACCAAACAGCCACAGAATTACAAGGTAACATCATGAAGCGCATATTCGCGGCACTACTTCTCACACTCGTAACACCGCAGGTCACTCACGCGGCCGAGACCGACAGTCTATCCGGCATATACATATACACCCACGCTAGCGACGTACTAGAGCTTTCCATCATAGAGAAGCGCGACGGTTCTTTACACACAACGTTGCGCAAGTTTGTTTCAGGCAAGGTGACGCGCGATACAGTTATTGGTGCGCGTGATGGGGCAATGGTGATGATAGGCGGCATAGTTTGTGTAGCAGACAATCACGAAATAGATTGCAAGGTTCCGGGCGGGCATGCTATATTTCACCGCAGTAACACAACAGCATTTTCCGAAGCAATAGCCAAGAGCATAACCGGGGAATAACATGAAAGACCGTGAAACATACGACGATGTGGATGCGCTACTCGACAAAGTTGCCGACGTGACTCGCGCTGAAGAAGCATTGATTGCGGCATTATCGCGCGTCTTAGCCGATCCAGCGTGTGTTGGCTGTTATAGGGAGGCGTGTCAGAGCGCTCACGATAGGAAACGCGGCACTTTACAGCAAACTGTTGGTATGACCATAAATTTGCTATATGTGCAATACGCGTCTATATAAACCGCACAACAGGGCACCAGAAATGAGCACACATGAAATAGACGCGCTTATCGCGAACTTTGGCGAGACAGCATTCGCCGAAGATAAGACAATCACGCTGTTGACAGCATCTGCAATGTCGCCCGACTGCACGAGTGCGCAGCGTGTTTTGTTCAAAATTCTGCTTGATCAAGCACGCATACGGCTGCGCGCGCAACTTCACGCTATAGACGCCTTACGCGGCATGACAATATCACAGGACGCTCATGACTAACTCTCAATGGTCGCCAGAAATGGCGGTACTATCCGCTTATTTTGACAACCCTAAACTAGTGCAGGGCCTAATGAACACCGCTAATGAAACACTGGCGCTTGGCGGCGAGGTATCCGCGCACACGCCAGAACAACCGATGACGCCTATCGAAGAATTATACGCGCGTATGGAGTCTCTAGAAGCTGACGTCGCAAAATACCGCTTTAGCAACGACACGCGTGTTGTTGGCATGGAGTGCGAGCACGACAAGCTTCTCGTCACGCGTGAAAATGACATGAGACGCATCCAAAAGAGTCTCACGGCTATTTTTCACCGGATTATCTCTCTTAACACCGAGCCTTACGCGCATAATGATTATCATTTACTTGAACTGGACAAAATGCGCAGACGCTTGCAATACGCGCAAGCGTCCATCGCTTTACTCGGCGTTTCCCAACTGATAACTTGGGTCACCATATTTTTCGCACACTAATCGGAGCATCAAAATGCACAACGTTTGGCCGCTTCAATCTAAAGCGCACGAATATTACAGCCACACCGAAACAAGCCTTGTTTCACTTCGTTTCCCGTACCGTGTCACTTACGACGGCTCACCTGTGACCAAGTATCGCGCACACGCTAGATGCGCAACATCTCTCTCGCGCGTTTTGGAAACCATCCAAGCGCACTACGTTGCACTACACGGCAAATCCGCAGCGTATGACGTTATGGAGCTTGACGGCGTCACGATATACGACGGCTCATATTGCGACCGCGCTATGCGTGGCAATCCCAAGCTTAGGTCCATGCATGCATACGGTTGTGCAATAGACTTTGACGCAGAGCACAACCTGCGCGGGGGTCATGGGCGCTTTCAAAATTCCAGCATAATTGTGCAAGCATTCAAGTCAGAAAGCTGGATTTGGGGCGGGGATTGGCACGGCGCTAGTTGCGACCCGATGCATTTTCAAGCCGCGAGGGTAGGGTAATGCCTAAAGACATAAGCGACAACTTTAGGGCGTTATTAGACGAACTCGCGCTGCTATCTTTGGAACGAAGGTTAAACGCTTACCGCAACATGGCAGAATTTCGCGAGATATTTTGCTATCGCTTAACACCCACCGAAGTAGCGCACGTTAGCGCACTACTCAAGAAAGCCGAGGAAGAAATGCGGCCTAAAGCAAACACATGGTATCCCGCAGAGGCGTTCAAAAACGCCGGAATAATCTCGCCAGTAATTGCAATCTACAAATTTTGGTCTGCGGAACAAGACGCATTTATACACACCGTAAAAGCCATGCGTGATTTTGAGTATTCGCGCGATTGCATCCTTGACGAAAAGCTCAGAATTGAGTTGTGCATGCGTGTTAATCCTGAGCAACTTATTCAGGCGCACACATCACAACCAAGAATAATTGCCGGCGAGGGCGCAGACGCCTTGTAATCTTAGCCCAAATACGCTAGGGTTACCACGAACACGCACACGAACACAACCACGAACACGGGATTCCCCTCATGACCACGAAGCTCAGGCTCAAGAAAACTGCCAGCGTAACGCGCGAAATGCTTTCCATGACGATTGGCGAAGATTATTATCTCGAATTTCAGACACGGCCTTACTTGGCCAAAGAACAGCGCACACGCGCGCTCAAGGAAGGCGAGAAGGTAAAAGCTCCACCGATGCTTGCTGACGTACTCGCCTTTTCTGAAGACGACAGCGGCGTACTCACCAAGGAATACACCATAATTTGCAACGCTGTTTTGGTGAGCATACTTGAAGACAACTTTCCTGGCGACGCGGTTATTGGCGAGCGTCTTATCGTGACCAAGCTCGACAAGATAAGCGGCAGGGACTACAATCTGTTCAACGTTTCCACATTCGACCTTGACGACGGCACCGATCCGGAGGTTGTTGAGGCGCCTCAGCCGAACAAGTCACGGCGCAAATAGTCCGCACACCCACTACTTGACATCCTCGGCCGACTGGCCCATAATGAAGGCCGCCCATTGTGGCGGCCTTTTTGCCGTACACAGCACAAAGAAATGCCGCCGACAGAGGGCAATCTGTGCGGCGGCGGGTAGGAAACCAGAAATAGCAGGATGGCATGGCGGCGAAAAATAAGCAAGCGAAAAAATCGCCCAAGGGCGGAAAAGTTTCCGGGTGGTCGGCCACCATGGACAAGGCGTTTAAAAAGCTCAAGAAAGCCAAGGTGTTCGCGAGTTCGGCAGTTGCTGGCACCAAGGGCGCATTCAACAGCATGCTTAAGCTTTTCGGCGCAGGATATTCCGAGGGCATGAGCGTATGGCTTACTATTCCCGGCAATAAAGCCGAACGCAAAAAGCACGAAGAAACTTATACCAAGGCCGGTTACTCCGTCAAAAATGGCAAGGTCATGATGCAAAAGGTATCGCCAAAGGATACTTTGCGCATGGACAAGAAAACCGGGCTAGTTAACCGCTATAGAACAGACGCGCGCACTGGCAAACGCAGAAAATCAACAGTAACATTTGCGCGTGACATTTCAGAACTCCCAGCCATAGAAGATAATGAGCGCTACATAGTATTTTTCCGCAAAGGGCGCGGCAAAAATGTGACCTATTACCCGCGCTATTATGATGACGTCAAGGCGATGGATGACGACATGTCGTCCATGTACCACCGTTACACCGATTGGCAAGCGCACGTTGAAATTTTGCACTAAGATTACACCAATGGGCAAATTGGTATGCATGACATCGACGCGGCAATCGCTGCAAAGAAGGCCGCGCGGAAGAAAGCGGCCAAGCTCGCAACCGAGAAATGGCGGGCGATACCTGCCAACATGCGCGCTCGCAATGCTGCGCGCTCAGAAGCTAAAAAGCTTAAGCGCGCCAAGTCACGCGCGGCCAAAAAATTGGCGGTTCTAGATTTCGAGACTGATCCGTTTGACTTTACCCGCCCTGACCTCGAAATTGAACCTTTTACATGCTGCATTTACTCGCCAGAATTAGGCCACAACGTATTTTGGGCTGATAATAGCGAGCGTTTATATGCGCAGATTGTCACCTTCCTTGAAAGCGTTGAAGACGAACACGTTATTTACGCGCACAACGGCGGAAAATTCGACTGGTTTTTCTTGCTAAAATTCATGCATGGCGAGGCAACCTTTAAAGGGCGCGCGCTCATGACCGGCAAGCTATGTGGTCACGAAGTGCGCGACAGCATGCATATAATCCCCGCACCATTATCCGCCATACAAAAGGACGCGTTTGATTACAGCTTACTTAAACGCGCTACGCGTGAGCAGCACAAAAACCTTATTATCCAGTACATGAAAAACGACTGCACATTTTTGTACGAAAATGTGCAAGCATTCCGCAAGGAACACGGTATGGCCGTAAGTATCGGTCAAGCTTCAATGGCTGCATGCCGCAAGGTTGTCAAAACCGAACGCACCACAGACGCCTATGACACCAAGTTCCGCGCGTTCTATTATGGCGGGCTAGTTGATTGCATCCAAGGATACGGGCAGTTCCTTGGTGACTACAAATTGTATGACGTAAATTCCATGTATCCCGCTGCGATGGCGTTTTCTAAGCATCCTTTTGACACAGGGTATGAACTCCGCACCAAAGGTTGCCCCACGGCCGACACATATTTTCTCAAATTAGAATGCACCAACGACCGCGCGCTAGTTGGCCGCACAGAAGATGGCAGGCTAACAACGCGCGCCAAAAATGGTGTGTTCTTCACAACCATACACGAATACAACACGGCAATAAAGCACGGTAGAATTTCCGACGTGAAGTTCTTAGAGCTATACGACTACTTCAACGTTGGCACGTTCGCGCCTTTCGTGTTGCCCGTGTACGAAGAACGTTACGCGCTTAAGCTGCACTGCCAACTCAACCCCGACGATATCGCCGCTAAGCGTCGTGAGCTAATCCTGAAACTGCTATTGAACAACCTATATGGAAAGTTCGCGCAAAATCCGCGCAAATTTAAAGAGGTATATATTTCCGCCCCAGAAGAATATCCGCCCGAGGGTGCAGGGCGCGCGGGCGGTCTATGGGGGGATTGTGGCGATGGTGTATGCGAGCCAACAATTATTAATCCTGAGTACTGGAATTGGGAACGTCCTAATCCCGGCAAGCATTTTAATAACGTCGCAATCGCAGCAAGCGTTACTGGCGCGGCACGCGCGAAACTTAATGACGCTATTTTTCAGGCTGTTGATCCAGTATATTGTGATACGGATAGTCTTATATGCAAGGAACTTCGCGGAGTAGAGATAGACAAGGCCAAGTTGGGCGCGTGGGGGCACGAAGCAACATTTTCTGAGGTGTTAGTAGGGGGTAAGAAATTGTATGCTTGCCGACAAGTAATCGACGGCAAGCTAATAGGAAAGCCCAAGATTAGGCACAAAGGAATATCGCACCGCAACGGCTTGACTTGGGACGAGATGCACGATATTGTGGTCAATGGCGCAGCAATACCCAAGACAAATTTTGCGCCAACTTTTAAGCGCGACGGTTCGCAGTTATACGAGCGCCGCACAATTAAGCGCACTGAGTTAGTGCCCGCACATTAAGGTCGCAAATAATGCCCGTATTCTCACCAAATTATCGCGCGTATTCTTTTGATTACGGTCTTATGCCCGAAGATATCGAGCCAAAATTTGCTGTGTATGACGCGACGGTGCCGGCAGCAGCGACGCGCGAAAACCCATTTATTCTTGATATCAGCGATTTAGTTCAATCTAACGCTATAGGCGAACATATTCAGAGTATAATTTTGACATCATACATTGGCGGCGGCAGGCTATGCCTAGTGTTTGGCGGCACAAATATTTCTGTCAATGCGTACTCAGCAGGCGTCGGAGTTGGTGACAGTGGTAAAATAATATTTCCTTATATGTCACCGCGTGGCACGGTGCAACATAAACTTTTTAATACATTGGGCAATCCTACACCATTTCAGCTAGTATTTTGTAATATACCGCTTCCGCCTGTAGGTTATTCGCCCAATTTCTAGAATATTGAAGGATTTTCCTAGTTGGCAAAACAAACAGTCATCACTCCGGCGATGCAAATCAACACGGGACGCGCGCCAAGCGCGGTTAACGGTGCAGCGCCAATTGGACAAGCCGTGCGAGTTGATGTATATTTTGATGCTGCAATATCAGACGTTGACATTTCAATGACTGCAATAATGCAGAATGGATGTTTTAGCACTGTGCAATGCATCTTTGTGGACAACTCGCTTAATCCAGCATCGGTGATTATTACCATTCCGGGGATAGAGCAACGCATAATAGTTAATGGTTTTTCGCAGTCGCTTGAACCTGTGTATGTTAGCGATAGTGCGGCAAGCGCACCAATTAGGGTACATAGTAAGAGCGTCAATAAGCCGGGTTTCCCAGTATCGCTATGGTTTAGTAATGTTCCACAACCGTTCTATTCCAAAACCGCATTGCTAAATAGCGTGTTTACACAAATAGCTTCAATGAACATCGGCAACAGTGGGGGTGGATATTCATACAGTTACACTTTTGACTTATCAAATGTGATGGCTGTAAATGGAGTAGCAGATTGGCCGACAATTTGGGTCGATAATTCTATGGGGTTCCAGCATCTGTATGTGTATGACACCGACGCTGGGATAGTAATTTACATTGTGTCGCCATATAGCATTGCACAATTCCCAGCTTTAGGAGCTGGCGCGTATAGATATTCATTCCTCGCTCTTGATCAAGTAGTAGGAGGCTCGCAGACAGCATTTTCTTATGGATATCCCGCTGTGGTATTTTTTAAATCCCAGCAACAACCATATTATGAAATAGATAGCGGGGGCAGTAACGGCGGCCTATACTCGCAAACTTGGGACACAGCGCTAGGCATCGGTGCAGGCGTTGCGATATCCGCAAACGAGTCACGCAAGCGTGTGGGAATGTCCGCCGCTAATCCGTTTAACGTTGTTTACGGTGGATGGCAACAGCACTCTGTATTAGAAGGCGCGCTGTACGTGCTTGCGCTAGATATCATGTCTACTAGCACCATGCAGCGTGGTTTTACTGTGTTAAATGGCGGCACCGCACAAACGGTCACAATAAGGGATAGATTTTGATATGGAAATAACATCAGCAGCCACGGACTTGGACGATAGCCGCCCCACATGTGTGTTATCGCGTAATGAGCGTGACGTGATTATTCACGACTTAATCACGAGCGATAATCCGCTAGAACTTGGACCGCTGGATTTGCCATATAATTCGCTAGATGCGCGCATATTGAGCGAGCTTAAGATACACTCGCGATTGTTGCAACAGCTAGTTGAGCATGTCACTAGCTTATAAGTTATAAGCCGCCACACTAACGGGAAAAATAAAATGGCTGATTTAATGGGTGTCATGCTTAAGAGCATGGGTGTTAACCCTACGGAAATAAGAGACGCCGCGACTAGCATGCAAGGCATGGTCACAGAAATTCATGGCATGCTTTCCACAATCATCCGGCAAAACGAATTAATTATCGTGCATTTAGGCGATAGCGCTGCACGTGATTCGGCGCTTGGTCTGGAAAGCGAGCAACTTTTGACAAGGATGATATCCGATGGACGGCTTAGCGAGTGCGCACACAGAGACGCCACCGTTAGAAGCGGCGATTGATGCTGCGGTCGATGTCGCTGTTGAAGAGGCTATCGACGATGTTGCGATTGATGCAGTGTTCGCAGAAAGCAAGGCCGAACTCGCGATAGAAATAGCGACACAAGCCGCTGATGACGCCGCATTAGGTGATGCAATTTTAGGAGAGGAAATTAAGCTATGCCTACAGCAGCACGCAGACTTACAAGTGTCCCTAAGCGAACGAGTGTTAGCGCTGGAAACATCGCAAGCGCTGCTGATGACAACCGTCAGTACACTTCAGACGCTGCTAGCGGATTGTCAGATGACGTTGTCATTGATCCGCACGTCTTCGGATCAGTTGACGGAGAATCCGCCGACAGAGAAATCGACCCAGAAGCCCCATACGGACGAAAAGCCGACGGAACTCCCAGAAAGCGCCGCGGACGACAAGCAGGCGCGGCCTCAGCCGAAAAAAGCGCCCGATCTGCCAAAAAGACGAAAGGTGCTTTGGGGATAGAAGGTTTGGCAAGTATAATGTCGAATATGACGCTTATGCTTGCCGCCGCCACCAATATTCCGGAGGCGTCTTTAAGTAATGACGAAACAACGCTGATTAGTAATGCCGCCGAAAATGTCGCGCAGTTCTATGACTTTTCTCTCGACAGCAAGGCTGTTGCTTGGGCTAATCTTGCCATGGTGACAGGCGGTATTATTGGCGCGCACGTTATTGCTTACAAAATCAGGCGCGACACAGAGCGCCAGCGCGCGGCTTAGGAAAAGTCAAGAGAAAAACCTTGACCGGTTGCGTGAAATAGGGCAATATTTCGCTTGACACGAAGGAACGGTATGAATTTCAAAATTACACCTGCAGCAGTCAACGCCTTGCATGTAGTCGCGGCAATATTGCCTACCGCCGCAGGTAGTGCAATATTAGGCGGCGGCGGAAACACTGCTATCGCTATCACGCTTTTTGCGTCGTCAATTCTTAGCGCGCTCGCACAAAGCTTCCATTTTAGCGCGTCCGCAACTAACCTTATCAACAATCTACCTATGATTGTTGCCGCTGTAATAAAGGCCGCAGAAACGCCAGCAATAGAAGTGCCCGAGAAAAAGTAATGCCGGAATTTAAGCTTCCATCTTTAACACAGCGCGTAAGCGTTAGTGGGCGAACCGGAAGCGGGAAAACACGGCTTTCTGCGCACTTGCTTAGCATGGCTCAGTACGATAAGCAGCCTTTTGTTATAGTGGATTTTAAAGGCGAAGAATTGTTCATGTTGACGGATAGCATTCGCGAATTGAGTATGCGCGAAAGCCTTCCCAGTAAACCGGGTGTGTATATTATCCGTCCTGATATCAGCGACGAAAGCAAGGCGGAATTAGATGACTGGCTTAAAAGAGTGTGGCGAAAAGAGCGTATCGGCTTGTACTTCGACGAATTCGCGCATGTCCCTTATCGTGGCAAACTTAACGCGATTGAAGGCATACTTATGCAAGGGCGTAGCAAAAAGTTGCCGCTCATTGCCTGCACGCAAAGACCTTGCCATTGTACTCGCTTTTTATTCAGTGAGGCTGATATACACTGCGCGTTCAACCTTACACTTCGTGCAGACCAGGAAAGAATAGAAGAATATATTGGCAGGCATAGATTGGTTGAGCCATTTAAGCCTTATCATTCCGGGTGGTTTGATATAGCGCAACACACATACTGGAAAATGCTCCCGTGTCCATCCGATGAAATAATATTGCAGCGTTTCGAGGATAGACTGCGACCGAAAAGAAGGTTTGGGTGATGGACGACAAATTTTATTTGCAGCTTAACCTTGTCAATATCATCACAGTTTTTCTAATGTGGTTGATAGTGGCGGTTATTTTAGGGCTAGCTGTTACGTGGTTTGGGAAAGGTAAAGACCAAACAGAAGGCGCATAATGGACTATCTACCGCTAAACTTGCGTCTTATGGCGCATCCTCTTAACTGGTTTATTGTATTCGGAATAATATTCCTTGCTGGATTATCATTTCATGCAATGACTGGTAAAAACCTAACTGAATTATAAGGACGCGAAATAATGGCCGCTCCCGCCAACACAGTAAATCCTCAGCAGGCTAACGCCTATGCCTCTATGCTTGTTCGCCAGCGCGCCAAGAAAATGGTGCAGCGGACTTATCAGCAGGTGATTGCGTACACTTCCGGCACTGCCAACGTTATCAACATTCCATTGCGCCCGGTTGGCTTGTTGACTGCGCTTAAGGTTGTCGTTTCTGGCACGTTTACCGCTGGCGCTGGCGGTCATGGCGCGACACGCACCGATGCAATCGCCGCTGGCACAATCGGTGATGGGCACGGCGCCGCAAACTTCCTCAGCAATATCAGCCTTATTGATTTGTCGTCAAATACCCGTGTGAATGCCCCAGGGTGGTATCTCCACGCGCTCGCGACCGTGCGCCGCAATGCCCCCTTCACGGCCGCCTTCACTTCGGACGATACGTCTGGTTATGGCGCAAATTTCCCTGTGAATAGTTGCCCCGCTGCAATCGCCGCTGGCGTCACAAGCACTGCTTTCCGGCATGTTTACGATGTGCCTGTTGCTTATGGACCTGATGACTTGCGCGGTGCAATCTATGCAGCCGTGACTTCTGCAACGCTGAATTTGCAGCTCACGCTTAACGCGAATATCTTCGCCGCGCCTGCCACTAATGGTGTTGAAAGCGTGTACTCTTGCCTTGCCGCTGGCGCGGCGTCGGAATTCAGCACTACCGGCATCACTGTGCAGGTGTATCAGGAATATTTTGATATGCTTCCAGTTGATCCGAATTCTGGCATGGTCATTTTGCCGCCGCTTGACTTGGCGAAAGCTTATATGATCAATTCCAGCGTTTATACAGGGCTTGCGGCAACCGCCGAATTCCCCATTAGCTTTGCCAATTGGCGCGAATTCCAAAGCGCGTTTTTCATCTATGACAACGCTGGTATTTTGAACGTCGGTGGCGACATTAGCAACATTCTGTTGCAGACTGCAAACTTGACGAGTATTCTTCAGTTTGACCCATTCCTGTGTCAGGCTTACACGCGTGAGCGCATAGGCATGGATATGCCCGACGGAACTTACTACATCGATTTCCGGCGTCAACCGCTTATCACGCAGGAATTCGGCAACTTGCAGCTTACCGTGACGCCTAGCGCTGTTACCGCCGGTGCGCGCTTGCTTGTTGGTTGGGAGGCTATTGCTGATCAGAACACCGTCATGCTCTCGGGCGCTTTTCGTCAGAACTAATAACTGACAGGCTAAAATCGCCAGCTTTTGCGATCTTGCAAATAGCGAAAGATTTTATGCCTTCTTGCCGCAAGGTTACAATCTGAGCTTTCCGAGAGGGGCGAACCATGGACGACGCTTTATCACACGCGCAAAATTGGATTGCAAAACCATTTAGCGAAGATATGAGCGTCGTCCGTTGGGCGCTTTTCGTTGGTCTAGTTTTGGTGTTACTCGTTATGTGGCGGATAATACTGCACCACATTGAAACCGCATTAACATAGGAATGCAAATATGCCTCGCTTTCATATCTCGCTTAGCATCGTTTTCGCGCTGCTCATTGGCTATGTCATCGGCGCTAAGTGGCCATCGGGCGCACAGCGCGTAGGCATTGCCTGAAAATATAGGTGTTTCCCATGAAGCCCGATATATTCGCCGCTCTAATTATCGTGGTTGCTTTCATAATCTGGATAACCGCGAAAAATGAGTTGCGGATATATCTTGGTTTTCTTACGGGGTAAACCATGCCTTTAGCGCTACTAGTCGTCGGCCTAATGCTGCTAGTTTCTGCCATGCGCGGCACAACTAATGCGCTAGGTTCGCAACTTAAGAAAGACTTGTTTGGCGACGGCCAACAGGGCGGTTTTATTGTGTGGGTTGTTATCATCGCAATATTAGCCGTTGCTGGCGGCGTTGGTGCAAGTTATGGCCGAAAAGATGTGCGTAATTTAACACAGCTTTTTATGTTTGTTGTGCTTACGGCGCTGATATTGCGCAATCCTAATGTGTTTCAACAATTTGTTGAGCAAATTAATGCTGCGCCTGTATCCCCAAAAGTTGACGAAAATATGAAAGTTGATGCACCAAATGACGCGGAAACTAAAAGCTCTGTATCATCTGGACTTAAAACCGCTGCTAATGTTGCTGCAAATTGGATTAGCGGCGGCATGGCCGGTGGCACCGCTGGTGATATGCTAGAAAATGTTGCGGGAAATAATAGCGGTAACGCTTCGTCGCGTGCCAAATTAGGGCTGAATTAAATGGACGATATCACCGAGGCGGTCATAGCTATTGCCACAATGATTGTTGGCGCGTCTTTGCTCGCATTATTAGTGTCCAACAAATCCCAGACGGCAAACGTCATCAGCGCCGCCGCAAATGGTTTTTCGACAATGCTCAACACCGCGCTGTCTCCCGTGGTGAATAACGGTGTGTCAATTCCAGTCGCCACATATCATTAGAGGATAAAATGAACAATATCATGGAAGGTGTGGTTTCGATTGCCACGCTCATTGTTGGCGCTGGAATTCTGGCGCTTATCGTTAGCAAGAATGCAAATACGTCGGAAGTTATTAGCAGTGGCGGAAACGCATTTTCCACTATGCTTGCTACGGCTATGGGTCCTGTTACTGGATATTCGCCAGCGGGGCATACTAGCCTGTATGGCTTTTAAGCTTGCGCCTTAAGCTCGCACAATAACGGAGGCTCTATGTTCAATTTTTTACGTCGAAATAACGTTGTTGTGCGTGATATGCTTGCGGATGTCACCAACGATCCGGACGATAGAAATAGCCGCACATATCACCCTACGCAATATGTGCAGCAGCCGCTCAATAATCCGGGCGGCGTGCGCAATTTGTCGTATGCCAATCTAAGCTTGCCGCGCGCTAGCTGCATCGGACAAGGTGTTATGGTTGATCGCATGATGCGGCCTTGTGCGCCAAAGTTGATGCAAGCAGGACAGGCGGTTATCACGTCAACTTACGGTCGTCAAGTGACCGGTGTCACATCTTCCCCGCTGTATGACCGTGATAGCGGGAAAATGGCGTACGGACAGGCGTTCGTCGCCAACGTATGGCCATATAGCGGCGGAGACGGAAGCGTGAATGATAAGCGTGTAGCTTAAGTCAGGCGCAAAGGATGGAAATTATGCCCGCAAATATTGGCGCACTAGTCACAAAGCACCCTGCCGCTAGCGCTGCAATTGGCGTGGGTGTTTTCCTTGTTGCATATTATGCTTTCTCCAGTGGTGCTAGCGCAAGTAGCGATAGCAGCGGAGGCTATGCAACTTATAGCGTCTCACCAACTACCGATAGCGCGACTACGCAAGCGCAACTATCGCTGCAAAGCGCACAAGCGCAGTATGACGCGCAAACCAAGATTTCGGCCGACACCAACGCCGCAAGCTTGGCTATCGCTACTGTGCAAGCCAATCAGCTAACCGATGCTGCGAAATTAGCGTCGCAAACCAACATTGCGTCAATCAATGCGCATCAAGCCGAGACGCAAATTACCGCAACGACGAGTCTTGAAGCGGCGAAAGCTGGATACCAAAACCAAACTACACTTGCCACGATTGCCGCTGATGCTACGGTTAAGCAAGCCGGATATGCTAGCGCAACTACGATTGCCCAATATAAAGCGCAAGCTAATGTCGCAAATACTCAGAGCACAAATGCCGCCGCTGTATCTATCGCCGGTTATAGCGCAGATGTGCAGAAAACCGCATCAATGAGTGCTGCGCAAATTAGTGCTGCGCAAATTAGCGGGAGCTACACTGTTGAAGCGGCGAGGATAAACGCTAGCGCTGCTCAAAGTATTGCTGCTAGTAATGCTGCCGCAAGCGCCGCAATTGCGAGTAGTAATGCAAATGCCGCTGTCGCAATCCAGACTACGAAAAGCACGGGCGGTTTCTTCAGTAACTTGATTAGCTCAATTTTCTGATGCGTAAATATGTACCGTTGTATATAGCGATGTTGCTGGCGCTTGTTGCGGCAATATGGTGGCTGGAAACTGAAGAAAGCACAGATGACGTGGTAGTCATGCCAGAATTACCGCCTGTAACACCCAAGCGGGAATATTGGTCATTCTTGCCACCTGTCGCTTATGTCATAAGGAAATAACGCCATGGCTTTATTGCTGCCGTTTATGGGTCCAACTGCTCACCCTTCGCGCAGTGACTATTTTCTGCCAGTGTCGCAAAGTA
>JGI20214J51650_10001632_pt1 | contig 14250 bp, 9 predicted proteins | sample WetSurMetagenome_FD_51650 | JGI IMG/M metagenome (IMG submission 51650) | reverse complement strand
TACAGCGGTCCGGCAAACTGGGCGGTGAAAGGACCTAAGGCATCTCCGACAACTACTTTTCCACAGGCTTATGGTCTTGCTCAGACCTGGGACCCCGAACTTATACAGAGGATAGCTGACTGGCAGGCAACAGAAGCAAGGTTCCTAGCACAGAATAAAAAATTCGGGACAGGTGGACTGGTTGTGTTTGCTCCAAATGCCGACATGGGTCGTGATATACGCTGGGGAAGAACCGAAGAGTGTTTTGGAGAAGACCCTTTCCTTAATGGAGCTATCGTTACTGCTTTTGTAAAGGGACTTCAGGGAAACGACCCCGTATACTGGAAAACGGCTTCGCTTATGAAGCATTTCCTTGCCAACAGCAACGAAAATAACCGTGCATTCAACAGCTCTGATTTTGATGAAAGGCTGTTTCGCGAATACTACTCCTATGCCTTTTATAAAGGAGTTACAGAAGGTGGTTCACAGTGCTTTATGGCAGCCTATAACAAATATAACGGCATCCCCTGCACCGTTCATCCTGTATTGAGAAGTGTAACTATGAATGACTGGGGCCTCCGGGGAATTATTTGTACTGATGGAGGAGCTTACCGGCAGCTATTAACCACTCATGCGTATTATCCGTCGCTCGATATAGCTGCTGCTGAATGTATTAAAGCCGGGATAACCGTATTTCTTGATAATTATATGGCACCGTTAAAGGAGGCTCTTGGAAAGGGACTTGTAACGGAAAAGCAGATTGATGAAGCTATCTACGGAAATCTGAGGGTTGCTCTCAAGCTCGGAATGCTGGATAATTCATCCGGAAATCCATACAATGAAATCGGCATAAAAGATACTATTGCACCATGGACAAAAATGGAGGGCCATCAGCTTGCCNGACTGGCTACTCAGAGATCGATAGTCCTCCTGAAAAATAAAGACTCATTTCTTCCGCTTCAGAAAAACAAAATAAAATCAGTTTCAGTCATCGGACCATCATCAAACAAGGTTATTTCCGACTGGTATTCCGGCACTCCACCATACAATGTCAGCATTCTCAATGGGATCAAGAATGCTTTGGGGGATGATGTTACAATAAGATTTGCAATGAGCAACAAAGCTGATTCAGCAATTATAGCTGCCAGGGAGAGTGATATTGCCATAGTTTGTGTTGGTAATCATCCCCTTAGCTATGGTCTGGGATGGGGACAGAACCAGGTAGCCAGCGACGGCCGCGAAGATGTGGACAGACAGGCAATATCATTGGAACAGGAGGACCTGGTAAAGCTTGTATATAAAGCCAATCCCAACACGATCCTGATAATAGTGTCAAGTTTTCCGTATGCCATAAACTGGTCTAAGGAGAATGTTCCGGCAATCCTTCATGTAAGCCAGTCAAGCCAGGAACTTGGCAACGGGGTTGCAGATGTACTTTTTGGAAAGGTCAGTCCTGCAGGAAGGCTTGTTCAGACCTGGATAAGATCGATCGATCAGCTTCCCCCGATACTCGATTATAATATCAGGAATGGCCGGACTTACATGTATGATAAAAATGTACCTCTTTTCCCGTTTGGTCATGGACTTTCATACACCACTTTTAAATATTCAGGATTAAAAACTGACAGAAAGACTTTGACCGGGGATGATATTGTAAATGTGAGCTTTGACATTCAAAATACAGGTATTTACGACAGTGATGAGGTGGCTCAGCTGTATGTCAGTTTTCCTGATTCAAAGGTTGGACAACCGCTTAAGGCCCTAAAGGGATTTAAAAGAATTCTTGTGCCAAAAGGTAGTACTGTTTCAGTCACAATCCCTTTAAAGGCAACAGATCTTCAATACTGGGATCCATCAAAACAGAAATGGGCACCCGATATCGGGAAGGTGAATTTCTTCATCGGAGCCTCCTCCATGGATGCCAGACTAACAGGAAGTCTGACAGTTAAATAGAAGCCAGGTTATAATAGGCTTTTAGTTAAACAATGAAGGAATTTTTAATTTGTCAGACAGGAGAATACAATAAATTCAGATTGTTTATAATTTGATTAATTCCTATTCTCTTCTAATAAGACAAACCCAGTCTTTTCCATCCCTAACCGGAGGATTGCCTGTAGATGCTGAGCCATTTACTGTTATTTTATTAACACTGGTCTGTATCAATTCACCACCCTCCCGGGGATTATACCAGTTAATTGAATATTTCCCATCTGGAAGCATTAAGTCAGTGGCATTTCCTTTAGGAATGTAAATGGCATAAATATCTCCTTCCTTGGCCAGACAATAAGCGTCTTTATCTTTTATGAGTTCATCAGCATTCCTCATATCATTCACCGGCAGGAATTTATGGAAAAAATCAAGAGCAATTTTTGTTTGATCCCACAACTTATCCCTGCTGCGCCAGTCTTCACAACTGAGGTCGGAATGGGGATATTTGTACCCGAAATACCACTCTGTTCCGGCTCCTCCCGCCATTAAATTGCCCCAGAGAGCTTTATACCTTATTGTATCATGATCAGGATCAAATGAATCGGGCAAGGCTCCCTTGTCNGCCGGACCTATTTCATCAAGACATACTACCCAGCTGTGTCCGGAAGAAGCAGATTGTTTNAGCCAGTATTTTGCATCTTCATGGATTTCATCAACATTTCCGCACTGGATTGAAGGTCCTTCGATATTCCCGAATCCAAGGTATGCTGTCATATCTTTCATTCTCTGCTTTGGTGCGGAATGTGTATGAACAACAATAAAATTTTTATAGGGATCTGTTGANCTGATATAATCGGCCATTTTTTTTGTATCCTGGTAGGTCTGTCCGTAAGGNGACCATTCTGTCGGATTATGCTCTTCGCCGAGGTTCCAGGTTACTCCAAGGTTATGCGAGAATCGGGCAATCAGTTCCCTCAGGTATAGTTTTCTCTGCACATCGAGGTACCCGCAATCGAGCAGACATTCATTCTCGGTCTCCTGCAAAACAAAATGTTTCATGATTCCCAATCTGTCAGCATGTGAAAATATTATTTCCCACTGGTCCAGTTTGCTGCAATCGAAACGGTAACGTTCGTTCCTGTCAGTATATGGCCAAACATCTTCTCCATCGCCAAGAATATTGAGTGTCAGGAAATAGAANCTGTTCATCCCTTTGGACGCCAGATAGTTCAGAGCGCCGATGATACCCTTGCCTTTCCCGTTCTTCCATTGAGGATCTCCTTCTTTCCAATCANGGACATGAGGTCCATAAAGGTGGAGGCCACTGTTGGGCACGGCTTCTCCGCTTCTTGCCTTGCTGGCACCTCCATAATATGTCCCGTCAAACTCCCTGTAACCAAGAAAATTTTCAGGACTATCGGCTCCTCCCTTGAGAAAAACGTCACCGTTGCCTGCATGTTTCAGGAATTGGGTTCCATCATACTGCAGCCTGCCTTTTGCACGGAAATCAGGAACACTTTTATCTGTTTTATCTACCAGGAGAGTCCCGGTTTTCCCATCCGCAAAACACTTTTCACCGTAGCTTAGATCATCAGCGACCGCGATATTTTTACCCTTCAGGAAGCTGACTTTATAAGACCATTCACCGTCTGAAGNAGGACAAAAATGTGCGCGCCATTTATTACCTGCTCTTGCCGAAGTTTCACCGGCATTTCCGTCGGCAGCATAATACCCCGGAACAATGATCTTATTTCTGTTGCTGGTGAATTCAACATCGAGACGGTAATCAGTGAAAGGATTTATTGTGTCGTATTCACTTGTCCCGGGGCCATCGAAAGTAAAGGTTATTGTGTGCCAGACTTTCATCTCACCTTCTGTCTGAACCTCTATTGATTGACTGCATGAAACTGTCAGTAAACATAGCCCGAGAATCAGATCTGGTAATAATAAGGAATTGCTAATCTTCATAGTTTATCAGTATTTGTATATTATAAAGTATACCTTAATTATGGTTTGATTTTTTTCCAATCATAAAAATAGGACTTTAAGTATTTCAAAGCCTGAAAGTACCTGAAAAGAATGTAAACTTTAAAATATTAATTTTTTAAATTATTTTTGCGAGATTATTTCTGTAATAAGGCTTAATAGGTTACAAATTGAAAAAATCGGAATGGAAATACAGTAAAATTGCAATTAAAGTAGGCAGTAATGTAATAACACAAAGCGATGGCTCACTTAATGTCGGGAGAATGCTTCGCATTGTCGAGGATGTTGCAGTTCTTTCAAAGCAGGGACTTGAAGTGATACTTATCTCATCAGGAGCGGTCGCAGCAGGACGCAACTCTTTAAATCCGTCGAAAAAGACGAACATTGTATCGTCAAAGCAGGTATGGGCAGCTATTGGCCAGGTAAAGCTTATGTCGACTTACCAGTTCCTTTTCGGAAAATATAATATTAACGCCGGACAGCTTCTCGCAACAAAAGAGAGCTTTAGCGACAGGAGACATTATCTGAATATGAAAAACTGCATTTCGGCAATGATCGAAAACAATGTTCTTCCTGTTGTAAATGAGAATGATACAATTTCGATAAATGAACTGATGTTTACNGATAATGATGAATTATCGGGAATGATTGCTTCCCTGATGAACAGCGAAGCACTNTTCATCCTNTCTAATGTGGATGGCATTTACAATGGCATGCCGGGGAGTTGTACCGCTGAAATAATAAGAGAGATAAATATTGATTCCACGGGCCCGGAAAAATTCATTACATCTGAAAAATCTGGATTCGGGCGCGGAGGAATGCATACAAAATATCTGACCGCCAGGAAAATTGCATCGTTGGGAATTGACGTTTATATTGCAAACGGTATGCGTGATTCAATCGTTACGGATATTTTAAAGGAAAGGGATGTTCCGTTTACCCGTTTTATCCCGAATGATAATAAGAAAAACAGTGTCAAGAAATGGCTTTCTCATTCTGATACTTTTGCAAGAGGCGCGGTTTATATAAACAACGGGGCAAAAGATGCACTTCTGAATGACAAGGTTACCAGTCTGCTGATGATAGGGGTCACAAAAATTGAGGGCTTCTTTAAAAGAGGTGACATTATCAGCATACTTGATGAAAATGGAAACAGCATTGGTTTGGGTAAATCACAATATGACTCAGAGAAAGCTGCAGACAATATTGGTGAAAAGCAGAGCAAACCTCTTATTAAATATGACTACATGGTTATCAATGAGGATATTAACACAAACCGAAATTAATAAGGCAATAATTAATCAGTTTTAGATGAATCTTACATCTGCATTTATTAAAGCATCAGAAGCTGGCCGGTCTTTACATGTAACAGATCCGGCGGTTTTTACAGATGCATTGCTTTTAATAGCTTCAGAGACAGAAAAGAGGTCAGGAGTTATAATTTCGGAAAATGAGAAGGATCTGGCTCTTATGGATAAATGGGATCCTAATTATGACCGTTTATTGCTTAACCCTGAAAGGATTTCAGGCATTGTATCGGATATACGAAATGTTGCCAGGATGGCAAGTCCGCTTGGCAGGATTTTATCAGATACCATCAGGCCTAACGGATTAAAAATATCAAGAATTTCAGTTCCTTTTGGTGTGGTCGGGGTTATTTACGAATCACGTCCGAATGTCACTTTTGATGTTTTTTCTCTCTGCCTTAAATCAGGCAATGCCTGCATACTGAAAGGGGGGAGTGAGGCAATAAATTCAAATAAGGAAATTGTCGGAATAATTAAGAGTTGTCTGGAAAAGCTGAAAATAAATCCGGATATTATTACACTTCTTCCTGCCGGTCGAAATGAAACGAATCAGCTTCTGAATGCCCGCAGTTATGTAGATCTTATAATTCCCAGGGGAAGCCGCGAACTGATTGAGTTCGTCAGAAAAAACTCTACAATACCGGTTATTGAAACAGGTGCCGGAATATGTCATACATATTTTGATGAATTTGGTGATAAATTAAAAGGAAGAGACATAATAAATAATGCAAAGACCCGGAGGGTGAGCGTATGCAATGCCCTCGACTGCCTTATTATCCATAAAAAGCGTCTTGGTGATCTGGCTTTTCTTGTTGATCTCTGTTCCGGATCAAATGTTGAAATTTATGCTGACAAAGAGGCTTTTTGTGCATTAAAAGGAAAGTACCCTTTAAAGCTTCTTCACAAATCCACTAAGGGATCATTTGGTACTGAATTTTTATCTTACAGGATGGCAGTAAAAACAGTGGAATCATTTAACGATGCACTTAAACATATAGAAGTTTACGGATCAAGGCACAGCGAGGCAATAATCTCAGAAAATGATGAACGGATTAACCTGTTTTTAACCCTTGTTGATGCTTCATCTGTGTATTCAAATGCCTCCACTGCCTTCACCGACGGAAGTGAATTCGGACTTGGAGCAGAAATTGGAATTTCGACACAGAAACTTCATGCAAGGGGACCAATGGCGCTCGAAGAAATGACTACATATAAATGGCTGATAAAAGGTAACGGCCAGATCAGGAAATGAGACTATGTTCCGGCATAAACAAGCAGGGCGAGTCCTGCCAGGTAGGCAAGGAACATAAGCAGAATAAGGGTGTTAACCTGTTTTGATGCNCCTTTAAACTCTTTCCATATAAATACTCCCCATAAGGCAGCAATAAGTGTTGCCCCTTGTCCCAAACCATATGATATTGCATACCCTGCCTTTCCTGAGGCTATAATACTCATTGACATTCCCAGATTCCAGATTACACCTCCCAATATGCCTGTCAGGTGTACTCCTGCGCTTCCTGACCTGTAATCTTTTAAAGCAAGAGGTTTCCCTTCAAAGGGTTTCTTCATTATCAGGTAGTTAAAAAGAAAATTACTGACCAGAACCCCTATGGCAAAAAAGAAAAGTGCAGAATACGGAGTCAGCTTTCCGGCTTCAGGATTTACGAAATCGGCAGCCATTGAGCTTGCAACAAATCTGTAAAAAAGAGCCATAAGCACACCTGCGCCGACTGAAAGCAAAATACCTTTACCTGACACTTTTTTCATCGAGGTGCTGTGCTTCTTATATGCAACTGCATCGATTATTATAGCAGCCACTATCAGTGCAACCCCTGAGAACAGAAGGACCGGGTTACCCTGGGGTGCAAAAATATAATTGATAATCACACCCAGGGCAAGGGCAATTCCAACACCCACCGGGAAGGCAACAGCCATTCCGGCTATTGCCATCGCAGCGACAAGAAGAATGTTTGAAGCATTGAAAATCACACCGCCCAGGATTGCCCTGAAGATATTCCCCGGTTCAGCCTGGGCTAAGTCAGGCAGGAAGCTGCGTCCGGCAGTACCGGTACTTCCCAGAGTGAAGCCGAGCAAGAGTGAAAACAGTACTATTCCTGCAACATAGTCCCAGTAGAATAGCTCAAACCGCCAGGTTTTTCCTGCAAGTTTCTGGGTATTACCCCATGATCCCCAGCAAAGCATTGTAACGATGCAAAGGATGACTGCTAAGGTGTAAGATTGAGTTATAAACATAGTTTAAAAGTTTGGAGTGAGCTGGAGTTTGGAGTACTTAGAGTAGTGAACCTGACTCTGGGCACTCTAGGCACTTTAGGCACTTCTCCTATACTATTTTTCGAAAGAAAACTTAAATTCTTCATTCCTTTTAGGTGCAGTTTTGAAAATTGTAGCTGAGGTTATATAGACCCTCGTTCCTTTTGATTCAGGTCTTTTCTCACCATTTACAACGAGCCTTACGGTATGATCGCCTGGTTTCAGGTTCAGAACATGCCATATACTTTCAGTATGCTGTTGATTCGCAAAATCATAGTAAGTGTCAATTGTACGGTGAAGGGTTCCGTCAACATAAATATCGGCTTTACCTCCGTCGCGATACCAGTTGCCTTCAAGTGATATGCCTGTTCCTGAGAAGTTAATTATCAGTTCATCGTCTTTCTTATCAGTAAACATCGACTGATAACGAATCTGATTATCTCTTCCTGATTCAATTTTATAAACATCCCATTTACCCTTAAAGTTCCAGGCGGACTTATCAAAAATTGAAATCTTCCGGTCGAAAACCAGGTCGGGGAAAGAAACCTCTGCAGCAGATGCAGATGGTTCTTCAGTTTTTATAAAGATCTTATTACCTGTTACTTTACCGCCTGAAGCAGAAATAAAATCAAGAGCATATTTATATGTGCTNTTAACTGCTGAATTAAAGGAATAAGAAGTATGAATGAATGTTGAATCACCGATAGCCTTAACACCATCCTGCATCTCAACAGGCAATCTGCTGAATCCCTTTATGACTCCGAGAACGGCCATTGCATTCGACGGATTACAGTCAGAATCCTGCCCGCACCTGGTTGAAATTTCAAGGGTCTTCACCGGATCACCTTCACCATAGAGAAGCCCCATAACAATATAGGCTCCATTCAGTTTGGCGTCAATATTGAAAGCAGATCCTGCACCGCAGATGTCTGTATCACCCCACTTATCTTCAAGTTCCTTCCATGCCGGACGCCAGTCGGCCGGATAATGATTATGAAGGTTTATCACATCTCGGATGACTTTGTAATAATCGCTTTCAGTAGGGACTGATCTTAATGCTTTTTCGATGATCTTAGGGATATCGGATTCAAAATAAGCTTCGGAATAGAGCGCTGCCACAAATATGCCGCCATAAACACCATCGCCATAATTCATTATATGACCTATTTTATCAGCTATCCCTGAGGCCCTCTGTGGCATCCCCGGACACATGAAGCCTATATAATCAGCTTCGATCTGAAAATCAATATCATCAGCATGAAGATTGTATTCAGGGGTTCCGGATGCCGGAGCAAAAATACTGTCATAATAGTTTTTTCTCGCCTGCATATTGGCATGCCATAACTGGTAACCGGCTTTTGCAAACATCTCCTGGTATTTCTTTGCAGGTGCCTCAATACCGTATTTATCCATCGACATCAGGAATGTCAGCTGGACGTAAATGTCGTCCTGCCACATGCTGCCCTTAATATCGGTTGGTTTCCATTCAATTGAATCTTCAAAGATACGGCTCTGGGCCCGGAACTCGGTTGGTGCACCATAAGTGACGCCAATCATTTTCCCTGCCCAGCCTCCTGCAATCTTGTCCTTCAACACATCAGGACTGATTTTCTTAAATTCATCAGACTGGTTTTTGCAGGAAAAAAAAGCCAAAAACAATGATGGAACTAAAATGTAAGTACAGATTCTCTTCATTTGTGTAACTATTTGTTTTTATTAGGTATATGCATCATCCTGTCTTCAATGAACTTTGTGATTTCCGGGATGGCCATCTTTTGAATTACATATTGGTGTTTCCCTTCCGGATCGTCCTTCCAACTGTTTCTGCCATCGGGATAAACAATTATTGTGCCTCGCTTTGTATCGAAGAATCCCTCCGTTCCGTAAACAGCTATAAGCACCGCGGTTTCGTCCCAGCTCATCCTTCCATTCCTGTCTTCTTCAGAAAGAGGTATGCTTATTCTGAAAACATCCTTCACCGGACTGTTCTGCACAGGTGACTGAATTAACCGTAATCCTGTAAAGATTTTACTTCCGATCTCAAAGCCGGTGAATACTATTTCTCCCGGCCAGTTCTCTAAAACATACTTCGATGCTGCAGAGTCGATGAAAATATTAAATTCCCTGCCTTCGGGAAACCATCCTGCCATTGAGACGAGCCTGGTGACTTTCTTCCTGACAAGCTCGTCTCCCGAAAGATCGCTGACACTATCAGGCTTTGATTTAAGAAGGGTGCAGAGATTTGTCAGAAATCCTACAGTAACCACGGTAACGCTTTTATCTGGCTGACTCTGAAGCATCTTTCTGTAAACTGAGACAGCATCAGAGGCTTCAGAAGTTATATTTATCCTGTGCGGATACTTGCCGACAATTGAATCGGCCCAGTGCTGTGAGGATCCCATATTCGCTCCTGCTGATTTTGGTGCCCCAATCTCCAATTGTGGACGATTGAAATATGTGTTTATTACATCAATTGAAGGTGCGACCAGCTCATGTTTGTTGGATGATATGGTGGCAAGAACTTCTGCTTTTCCGCTATCGGCCATTGCATGAAGAAAAGCAAGGGCGCCTACGTCATCATAATCGGGGCCCAGGTCAGTATCGAAAATGATTTTAACCGGCGTTTCAGTTTGTCTCCGGGTTTGGTTTGTACATCCTGAAAGGATCAAAATAAAAAGTAAAGATCCAATTAACAAATATTTCATTATATCTATTATATCTATTATTTCTCATATCCCTCAAATCTCTTTCCTATATGGAGCTGATGCCTGTGCCCCCATACGTGTAACTGATATTGAAGCAGCTTTGTTTGCAAAATCCACAGCCTCCTCAAGTTCTTTTCCTTCCGAAATTGCCACAGCAAGTGCACCATTAAAAACATCTCCTGCAGCAGTTGTATCCAGAGCCCTGACTGGTACAACCGGAATATGTTTTGAAATCTTTTCGGTTAATAAATATGCTCCTGCTGCACCCAATGTAATAATAACATTTCGGACGCCTTTAGCCTTTAATTTTTCCGCACATTTTTCCGCTGAAGAGATATCGGTGACTTTTATTCCTGTCAGCAGTTCTGCTTCATTTTCGTTTGGTGTAATTAAAAACAGGCTTTTCAATAAATCGCCCGATAGTTGCTTTGCCGGAGCCGGATTCAGAATAACCTTATTACCCTTCCTTGAAACTTTCTCGGCCACGAACTCCACTGTGCTGAGAGGTATTTCAAGTTGCATAAGGAAAACATCTGAAGGGTCATTTCCATAAACCTCGTCAGCAATATCATATGCCGACATGGTACCGTTTGATCCTGGTGCAACTACAATACAATTTTCTCCGTTCTGATCGACCATAATCAGTGCAATTCCGGATGGATTCTTAGGATCTTTTACCATATACNTGGTGTCGATCTGCTCAAAGTCAAAGATATGCCTTGCCTGTTCGCTGAAATAGTCATTTCCTGTTTTTGTAACAAATGTTACATTCCCATTAAGCCTTGCCGCTGCCACAGCCTGATTTGCTCCTTTCCCTCCCGGATTCATAAAGAATGTACCTCCGATAATCGTTTCACCGGGAGCCGGAATGGCTTTCGATTTTACCACCATATCGGTGTTTGTACTTCCGATTACAACAATTCTGCCCATTGGTTTATTTCCTGTTTAAGCTTTTAATAATAAAATCTAAGATATAATTTTCTTTTCTAGAATATTTTTTTTTGATCGGGTCAGTAAAAATAAAATTAGCATTCTGATGGTATCGGCCCAAATAAGTATATTTATAAACTATTAACTGCTAACATGTTTCCTGTTATGAAAAAAAAGGTTATAACATTTGGTGAAATTATGTTACGTCTGGCAACACCTGAGCGCCAACGGTTTACCCAGACAAATTGTTTTAATGCCACATTCGGAGGCGGTGAAGCAAATGTTGCAGTGTCGCTGGCAAACTTCGGATTAAGTACAGAGTTCATAACGCGTCTGCCTGAAAATGATTTCGGACAGGCAGTCATTATGGATCTGAGAAAACACAATGTCGGTACAAACCATATAATTAACGGTGGCAGCAGGGTGGGTATCTATTTCCTTGAAACCGGGGCAGTATCAAGGCCCAGTAAGGTTATTTACGACCGTGCAAATTCAGCAATTTCTGAGATTAAGCCCGGGATGATAAACTGGGATGAAGTATTTGAAGGGGCTTCATGGTTTCATTGGACTGGCATTACTCCGGCCATTTCTGAAGGAGCAGCTATGGTTTGCCTTGAAGCAATTAAAATTTCAAAGCAGAAAGGTTTAACCGTTTCATGTGATCTTAACTTCAGAAAAAACCTCTGGAAATGGGGAAAGAAAGCCGGAGAGGTAATGCCTGACCTTGTAAGCGGATGCGATATCATTCTTGGCAACGAAGAAGATTCTNATAAGGTATTTGGAATCAGGCCCGAGGAAGGAGATGTTTCGAAAGGGGTTGTAACTGCTGAGGGATACAAATCGGTTTGTGTTAAATTAATGAAGAAGTTTCCGGGGGCAAAGAAGGTGATTATAACACTTCGCGGTTCAATAAATGCCGACCATAATTCATGGTCGGGTGTTCTGTATGACGGTATAAAACTATTTGAAGCACCTGAATACCAGATAACCCATATTGTTGACAGAGTAGGCGGGGGAGATTCTTTTATGGGCGGATTGATTTATGGATTGATCACCTGGCCCGGTGATGATCAGAAAGCTCTTAATTTTGCTGTGGCTGCCTCATGTCTTAAACATACAATTCATGGCGATTACAACCTTGTCTCNGTTGCCGAGGTTGAACAACTTATGAAAGGGGATGGATCGGGGAGGGTGATCCGCTGACATTTCTTTTCAAAGCAATTATCGTTAGAATAGCTGAAAAGAAAAGAGATCCGGCCATGAAAATATAAGAAGCACCAAATCCTCCTGTGGTGCCATTCAAATAACCCACGATGTAAGCACCTACAAAAGATCCCAAGGCACCCAGACTGTTTATCAATGCAATTGCGCCAGCTGAAACATTCCTTGGTAAAACTTCAGTTATTACTGCGAAGAATGGTCCGTAAGGGGCGTACATCGCTCCGCCTGCAATAACAAGCAATATATATGATAACCAGAAGTTGCTTGTACCGATCAGGTAGGAACCGTAGAAGGCNAAAGATCCGGTTAACAGGAATGGCCAGATGAATGAATTTCTCTTTAATGTTTTATCGGAAAAATAGGATGCTGTTAACATGCCGAAAATAGCCAGAAGATAGGGAACTGATGCCAGCCATCCGGTTTTTACTATGTCCGAATCAGGAGCAGCATTGATGATAGAGGGCAGCCACATAACAAATCCGTACACACCGATGCACCATAAAGCATATTGAAGGCATAGTAAAATAACTACCCTGGACCGGAATGCGACTGCGTAGTTTTTAACCGGTTTAATCGATTGTTGCTCGAGATCAAGCTGTGCCTGCAAATCATTTTTCTCATCATTTGTCAGCCATCTGGCATCTTTTGGCCTGTCTACAACAAGCCGCCACCACAGGAAAGCCCAGATAATAGCAGGAAATCCTTCCAGGATAAACATCCAGCGCCAGCCGACAGAGTCTACCAGATAACCAGATAAAATNGACATCCATAATATTGTTGCAGGATTACCCAGTATCAGAAAAGTATTGGCCCGTGAACGTTCAGATTTAGTAAACCACATGCTCAGGAACACCAGCATCGAAGGCATAACGGCACTCTCAACTACACCCAGCATAAATCTGATTACAATCAGTCCGTTGACATTACTCACCATTCCGGTTGCCATTGCCAGGCCTCCCCAAAGAATTAAGGACCAGAATATTAGTTTTTTGGCACTTTTTCTTGATGCATATACTGCACCGGGTATCTGAAAGAAGAAATATCCAAGAAAGAAAAGTGATCCCAGCAGCGAAGACATTGCTGCTGTAATATTCAGATCTTTAGCCATTCCCGCTGCCGCCGCGAATCCAAAGTTGGCACGATCGAGATAAGCTAGACTATACGTAATAAAGGCAATAGGTATTAACCGGTACCACCGTTTTCCTGACAACACATTTCCCATTTTAATCGATTTATTCAATCAGCTAACTCCATAACCGGTCGTGCGACCTTTTGGCATCCCATTCCGGTGTCGGATTAAACCACCCTGATTCCTTCCCAAGATGCTTTTTGCACTCTTCTTCATTCAGTTCAACACCTAACCCCGGTGCATCAAGCGGTACATTGGCAAACCCTTTTTCTATCATTGGCTTACTTCCTGTCATCCTGACTAGGTTCATCCACCATGGTGTATCGACACTGTGATGCTCGAGTGCAAGGAAATTCTGGGTAGCAGCCGCACAATGCACATTTGCCATGAAACATACCGGCGATCCTGCCATATGCATCGCCATGGCAACTCCGCACTCCTCGGCATAGTCGCCAATTTTCTTTGTCTCAAGAAGTCCACCGGATGTTCCAAGATCAGGCTGGATGATATCAACAGCTCTTGCATCTAGCAAGGGCTTGAATCCACCCTTCAGCATATAAATATCTTCACCTGTGCAGGTAGGTGTTTCGATGGCATCTGAGACAATCTTCCACTGATCGGTATAGAACCAGGGAACCATGTCTTCCACCCATGCAAGNCTGTATTTTTCCATGGCTCTTGCAAAACGGATTGAATTATTTATGTCAAAATGGCCGAAGTGGTCAGCACACAAGGGCATTTCATACCCTACCGCATTTCTGACCGATTCGACATATTCAGTCAGACCAGCCAG
>JGI20214J51650_10001631_pt1 | contig 14253 bp, 11 predicted proteins | sample WetSurMetagenome_FD_51650 | JGI IMG/M metagenome (IMG submission 51650) | reverse complement strand
GTGCTGGTCACCGGAGCGCTTTCTGTGGCCATACTGGGGATGAGCACTACAGGGAAGAGCCTGGAGCAGATTGCCGTCGAGGAGGTGGGGAAATCCAAGTAATCTTGTTCTAACAGCGGTATGCGTGTCATGCTTTTGGAACTGGGGTAGCGATTCAATCGCTGCCCCAGTTTTCTTTCCATGTGCTGCGATATAAACATCAACTCATTCTGTTTTGAGTATTAAAGAGAGGTTATGTTGGAGATATAAGGAATCGCGAAAACGGGTCAGCTCACTTGAAGATCGTCGGCACGCCCAGCACGTTGACGGGATCGTCGCCGGGCTTGAGGCCCATGAGCTTCACCAGCTCGGGGCGGATCTTCTCCCACTGCTCCTTCGCGAGCTCTTTGCCCCGGGCCGTCTTGGCTTCTTCGAAGAGGCGGAAGAAGACGTAGTAGACGATGTGAGCCTCCTCCTTCGTATCGCTCGCCTTCCAGCGCTTCTTGGCAAGCTCGCGCCATTTGCTCCCGTCGGGAACGACCGACTCGTAGACGAACTGGGAGATCAGGTCGGCGTCGTGGGCGATTTTTGCGATCTCGTTTTCCGGCTCGGGGTAGACGATCTGCCAGGCGCCCTTGCGGCCCGCCCCGGCGTCCACGGAATCCCGGAAGTACCAGTACCCGGTGGAGTGCTCCAGGACGGCCACCTGGATCATCTGGATGTCCTTTTCGGAGAACGCCTGCTTGGCCGCGATCTCCCCGGCCGTGAGGGCGCCCGTGATGTGGTGGATCAAGCCGAGGTTGCCCCCGACCTTCGGGTTCTCCAGAACGGCCCGATCGTCCCAGAACCCGGGTGAGCTCTTGAAGTAGCCCGCCTGCCTCAGCTTCGAAACCATCGCGGTCGCCTTTGCCAGCATCTCCGGGTTTGTCAGGACGGCCGCCTTGTCCTCCTTGCTGATGTTGTGGAGGATGTCCGTCACCACCGCCAGCTTTCTCTCTGGTGTGGACAGCTTCGCGGCCATCTCGTAGGCCAGGGCGGAGCAGACCCGGTTGTGCAGGATGTCGGCCTCGGGGTCCTTGAGCTGCGCGACCGTGGTGGCGATCATCACATCCATCAGGCCCTGAAGCTCGGGGAACTCCTTGAGGTATGCCTTTTCATGGGCCAGGTAGGGCTCAGGCAGGGCGTATGCGTCCTGCGAGGCGGCCACTGCGCTTCCCGTCACTCCGAAGACAACAGCAATCGCGATCCCATACAGGATGAATCTCTTCATGCGCGGTCCTCCAGGTTTAAGGTGAGCTTTCGAACGGTTGAGCAACTCGATCTCAAAACGGTCTCTGCGTATTCAGTCGCCGGGCGCATAACGGCCGGATCAGCGCTTCACCGTTTTCCGCTTCTTTACCGCAGACTGCGGTTTCGGCTTGATCTTTGGTTTCGGAGCCTTTTTATCGGTCATGGCCGTGGGCGGCCGCCGGGCGGGTTTCACCGGCGCAGACCTCTTTTTTCGCGTGGGGGCGGCCTGTGCCGGGCGACGCTTTCTACCCGGCGCCTGTGAGGGCGAACCGGGTCCGGGTGAGGCGCCACCCTCGCCCGTACCCAACTCCAGACCGAACAGCTCTGACAGCCCGTCGGGGGCCAGGACCTTGTCGTCCGCGGGGCCTTTCCTGGACAGAGGGATCCCCTTGCCCGCCTTGGCGATGAGGTCTTTCTCATCGACCGCGCGCAGCTTGAAGAGCAGCTCGGGCTGCTCGTCGAGCCGGGCGCCGATGCCGTAGAGCACTGCCGCAACGTGCTTGCACATCGAGGCCCAGTCCGGGCAGCTGCAGGAGAGCCGGATTTCGTCCGGGGCAGGGAACAACCCGGTTTTCTGTTGACAGATGCGTGCCATCACCGCCTTGGAAAAGCGGCCCTGCAGCAGCTCCACGAGCGAGTCGATCGCACCGGCGCAGTCGGTGCAGATTGAGCTCCAGCGCGCCTTCGGCACAGCAGACACCTTCACGGACACCCGGTAGATCTGCGAGCCGCTGACCAGGGCGGTCACCTCGCCGGGCGCGATCTGAAGGTCGAGCACGGAGCCGTTGCGCACGTACGTGCGCCCGCGCGGTAGACGGTTTTCGAAGTCGCTGTAGCGCTCGAGGTTGTCGCACCAGGCCTTGCCCCAGAACGTCTTTGCGATGGCGCGGCCATCGATCGCCACCGGCGATACCGGGCGGCCTTTCTTCTTGAGCTTCTGCATTCCGCGCTCGGCCTTGCGCCTCCGTTCGGCCACGGGCACGTAGGGCGCCCATCCGTAGTCGTCGTAACGGGACATGCCTCACTCCTCCATTGCGGCATTGAGATCGAGGGCGACGAGCTTCAGCAGATCCTCGTCCTTGAGCTCGGTCAGATTGATCTCGGCGCCCCCCTCCAGCAGCTCCTGCGAGAGGTGCTTCTTCGATTCGATGAGGGCGTCGATCTTCTCCTCGACGGTGCCCCGGCAGACGAACTTGTGGACCAGCACGTTTTTGGTCTGNCCGATGCGGAACGCGCGGTCGGTGGCCTGGTTCTCGACCGCCGGGTTCCACCAGCGGTCGACGTGCACCACGTGCGNGGCGGCGGTGAGGTTGAGGCCCGACCCGCCGGCCTTGAGCGACAGGACGAAAAACGGCACCGACTCGTCCTCCTGGAAGCGCTGCACCAGGTCCTGGCGCTTCTTTACCTCGGTTTCGCCGTGCAGCACCAGCCCGGGACGGCCGAACACCCCGCCCAGGAACGCCGCCAGCGGCCCGGTCATGACGCGGAACTGGGTGAAGACGAGCGCTTTCTCCTGCTTGGCCGCGATGACCTCGCCGAGCTCGCGCAGCCGTGCCCACTTGCCGCTGTCGCCTTCGGCCCAGGCGCCGTCGCCCAGCCACTGCGACGGGTGGTTGCAGATCTGCTTGAAGCGCATGAGNAAGGCGAGCACCAGCCCCTTGCGTCTGATCCCCTCGGCTTCACCAAGCTGCTCGGCCAGCTCTTTGACGGCCTGCTGGTAGAGGGCGGCCTGCTTGCGGCTGAGCGGGCAGAAGGCCTTGACCTCGGTCTTGTCGGGCAAATCCGAGATCACGTTCCGGTCGGTCTTGAGGCGCCGCAGGATGTAGGGCCGCACGAGATTGCGCAGCGGTCCGTAGGGATTGTGCGGCCGGTCCGCGAGGCGCTTGGTGTAGCTCGTGAACTCCCGGGCCGATCCGAGCAGCCCCGGGTTGATGAAATCGAAGATCGACCACAGGTCCGCCAGCCGGTTTTCGATGGGGGTGCCGGTGAGCGCGATGCGCGCCTGAGCCCTGAGCTTCTTGGCCGCGCGGGTCTGCTTGGCGCCAGGGTTCTTGATCGCCTGGGCCTCGTCGAGGACCGCGAGGCGCCACGCGGCGGTAGCGAGCCAGGGAATGCGCAGGAGCGAGCCGAAGCTCGTGATGACGAGGTCGGCGGTAGCGAGCTTCTCGGGCGCAAGCGCCTTCAGTTCGTGGGCCGGCATGGCCGACGTGTGCGCGATGATCGCCTTGAGCCCCGGCGCAAACCGTTCGAGCTCCGCGGCCCAGTTGGCCAGCAGCGAGGCCGGGGCCACCAGCAGGCTCGGGCGGCGTTCGCGATCCGGTGCGCGCCGCAGCACGAGCAGCAGCGCTATCACCTGGATGGTCTTGCCGAGGCCCATGTCGTCGGCGAGGCAGGCGCCCAGGCCGAGCTGTGAAAGCAGGTGGAGCCAGCGGACGCCGGCCTGCTGGTAGGGCCGCAGGGTGCCGCGCAGCTCGCGACCGGGGTCGACCCTCTCGATTTCCTCGGGCGAGCGCAGTCCCTTNAGGGTGGCGGCAAGCCAAGGCCCCGCGACGAAGNGCGACCAATCGTGATCGGCGCCGGTCGCCGCGCTGTCCGAGGCGATTTCAGCCCCCGCGAGCATCCGCATGGCCTCGGCGAACGAAAGCCCCCCCTCGGCCGCAAGCCGTTCGGCCTCCTGGAAGCGGTCCATCATCCGCCGGAGACGGTCACGATCGACCTCGACCCACTGGCCGCGAATGATCGCCAGGCCGTTCGTACCGGCCAGGATCTCCTTCACTTCGCCGGGGGTCAGCCGTTCGCCGTCCAGCGAGACCTCCACGCGGAAGTCGAGCAGCGCATCACTGCCCACAGCGGACGGCGCTTTCGCACCGACGGTACCCGTCACCTGCGGCCGGGGCGGGCGCCCGGCCTTCCAGGTTGCCGGCATGCGGACGACGACGCCGGCGCGCTCCAGCTCGGGTAAATCGCCGAGGAGGCGGAACGCCTCCTGCGGCGTCCAGCGCAGGGGGTGGAAGATATCGCCCGCGTCGACCATGCGCTTGAGCCAGGCGCAGCGCTCGGCCGCGCGCTGGACCGGGAGCAGGAGCGAGAGCAGCCGGTCCCTGTTGGCGGCCCCGGCGTACTCGCGCAGCGCCTGGCCGAGGGGCAGGTGCCGGGCATTGCCGTGCGCCGAGAGCCGGTCGGTATAGGTCGCGAGGAAGGCGAACGGGGCCTGCTCGTCCTTGCGGTTCTCGGCGAGGTTGAAGTGGACGCGCCCGACGACGTTCCAGGCCGGGTTGAGGAGCTTGAGGAACCCCTGGACAATGGTCCCGGCCTCGGCCAGCTCGACGGCGAACGCCGCGCCCATTTCCGCCCACAGCGACAGCAGGACGTCGACGGTCAGATACTCGGCGCCGGGCATCACCGGGGCGGCGGCGGCCAGGGCCTCCAGGTCCTCGGGCGGCGGCGGGAGCTCGGGGCGGCGTTCGTCGATATCCGGCCGGGTGCAGAGTGCGGTGACGAAGCGCCCGCCGAACTCGCGCCAGTAGGCAAAGACCGGCGGAAGGACCTGGCCGACCTCCCCCGCCCCGAGCCGCAGCAGGCCGTGCCCGGCCCCGCGGTCAAACGCCTGCCGGATGCGCTCGTCGCGCGCCGGGTCCAGCTCGGGGGCGTCGTCCGAACCCACGAGCAGCAGACGCCCGTGCGGACTAAGGCCGGGGGTCAGGCGCAGACCGGTCGCGGGAGAGGTCATTTCACGGCGCCTTCACGGCCGGGCAGCCGCGGGGGGGTTGCGTGCAGGAAGGTGATGACGCACTTGAACCCCTGGCGCAGCGACGCATCCGGATTGGGGACCTTCAGCTCGACGCCGTAGTAGGTCGGGCGGTCCAGCGCCACGTCCTGGGGAGACTGGTCGATGTGAACGATGACGGCCTCGACCTCCTTGTTCCCGAGCGACGGCACGCTCACCCTGGCCTTGCCGCCGACGCGCAGGCCGGCCACTTCCCCCTCGAACACCAGCGAGCGGATGAGCATCGGGTCCATGCTGCCGATGGAGACGGCATTCGGGGTCGGCTGGAACGCGTTGCCGGGGCGCAGCCCCTTGTCCACGAGCAGCACCTGTCCCGTGATCGGCGCCTTCAGGCTGAAGACCGTCGGGAGCCGCCCCTTGTCCACGGCGGCCCCCAGCTGGTGCTCCAGCTCGGCCAGCCGGCCCCGGAAAGCGGCTTCCTTTTCCTGGACGAGGTTGGTGAGCAGCAGCTTCTGCCGGCTCAGGAGGTCGACGCCCGCGCTCAGGCGCCGGGCGCTGTCCTCCGGTCCTAGACGCGCGTCGGACAGCCGCCGCGAGGCCGTCAGCTTCTCCCCGAGCTCCAGCAGCTCGCGTTCGATCTCGAGCAGGCGCAGCCGGAGGTCGTGGGTGCGCGCGCCGGCGGTCACCTCGTTCTGCAGTGCCAGCGCGGCCTCCTCCTTCAGCACGTAGCGCACCAGCACGTCCCCCTGCCGCACCTGGGAGCCCGGCGTCACGAGCAGCTCCTGCACGACCCCCGGGAAGTGCAGCGGCGCCCAGCGCACCACCGGGCAGAACAGCTTGCCGTTGTGCGTCGGCTCCTGGCCGAGGGCGGGGCCGGCGGCGAAGGCGACAATCAGCATGAACATCATGGCGTGGCGGCGCATGAGCTCTCCTTGGTTCAGGCCGATACGGGTCAGGACGGGTCCCGGCCGTCGGCGCCCGGCGGCGGAGCGAAGAAGCGACGCACGAAGTCGCCGCCGGCGAAGTAGCGGCTCCATTTCTGGCGGCGCAGGTTGAAGACGGCCTCCTCCAGGCGGATCTCCTCCTGGACGACCTTCTCCTGGCCTTCTATGTACGGGGACAGCGTCGACTGCCCGGAGTCGAATTCGATTCCGGACCGCCGGGCCTCCAGCCGGGCGAGGGCGAGGTTCTCCTCCGCCAGGCGGCGGGAGGCCTCGAGGAGCGTCAGGCTGCGGTCGGCCTGGGCCCACTTGTGAGCGAAGCCCAGCCGGTGGGTTCGCAGCGACTCCACGCTCTTGGTCTTCTGGAGCCGTGCCTCCTCGACCCCGCGGGCGCGATTGCCGTAATCGAGCAGCGGGAGGCCCAGCCGGAACACGGCAAAGGCCTCGTCCTCGCCGGTGCGGCCCACGGCCGTGGTGCCGGGGTCTCCCGAATAGAGGTCGAGGCCGATCTCCGGCAGATAGCGGCTCCAGGCGAGCAGCACCTGGTAATCCTGGAGGCGGAGCGACAGCCGGGAGATGCGCGTCTCGGTGCCGGCCTCCCAGGCCGGTTCCCAGTCGGAAGGGGCGTTGCGGCGGTCGCCCATGGGGTCCGACCGGAACCGGCGCTCGAACGCGGGTTCCAGCTGCAGGGCGTGGGAGGGGTCCAGCCCGAGCAGCAGCTTGAGGTTCAACCGCAGGGCGGCCAGCTCGGCGTCGGTCTTCTCCAGGGCGGCCCGGGCCTGCCGCTGCTTCTGGGCGGCTCGGGCGGATTCGAGGCCGTCCCGGTCGTCCGCCGCCCGGGCCGTGCGCCAGTAGCTCTCGGCCTTTTCGGCGAGCCCGGGCAGCGCGGCCTGCCGCTCCCGGACGGCGGCCAGCATCTCCATACGCAGCAGGATCTCGCCGATCTGCTCGGCGACGGCTTCGACCGCCCGTTGGTGCGTGAGGACCGCGATCGCCTGGACCAGCTCCGCCGCCTCGTAGGAGAGATAGTTGGCCACGGGGTTGAAATCGCGCACGGCAAAGCCGACCCAGAAATCCGTTTCGCCCGCGCCACCGCCGTCCTCGCCGCTCTTGCGCGTGAGGTTGGTCGTGACCCCCATGACCAGGCGCAGCTCGGGGTACTGCTTCCAGTAGGCGCTGTCCTTGCGCAGCCGGGCGATCTCGAGCTCGACGGCGCCGTTGACGAGCCCCGGCGCCTGCTGCATCGCGAGAAAGACGCAGTCGTCGAAGGTGAGGGGGTGGTCGGCGGACACCGCGGCCGGCCGCTCGCCTATCTCCTGCGACATGGGCGGTCGCGCCTTCTCGATCCAGTGCCGGCCGGGAAACTGGGGGTCCGGGCGCGGGGGCAGCGCGCAGGCGCTCAGCGCCAGGATGCCCAACAGCGCCGCTGCGGCCGTTTCCAGGCCCCGCGAGGGGGTCCGCGGTTTCGGGTTCATGGGGGGTGGGCTGCCTCCTGTCGGCGCGGGCCTGGGCCACGGCCCGCATGCCGGAGCGGCTTTTATGCCCAAAAAAACCAGGAAGCGCAAGCCGCAGCGGCAAGGCTCCCGGCTCAAGCGAGCCGCCGCAGAAGGCAGGCGCAATAGGGGGCGAGGCTGCCGCCGAAGCGCGGGTTGATTTCGAGGAGCATGGGGGTGCGTCCCGCCGGCTTGTAGTTCACGCAGCACAGCCCCTCGAACCCGATATGCCGCAGGATGGCCGCGAACAGCCCCAGGTGCGGGCAGCCGCAGATCCGCAGGGTGGCCGGCTGGTCTCGGCCCTTGACCGGGAAGGGATGCCCGAAGGTGTACTCGATGTTCAGCGCGTACCGGATCCGGCCGTCTTCAACGAGCAGGTGGGTGGCGAATTCCCGTTCGCCGGGGACGAAGGCCTGGCGGTAATACCCCGGGTCGTCCAGCAGCGGCGCGAGCTCGGCCTCGCGCCGGGCGTCGCGGACCACGTGGCAGTTCTGGCCCCAGCCGTCCACGCGTTTTTTCAGGACATAGGGGAAGCCGGTCGCCGCGGCGGGGACGAGCCCGCCGAATCCGGCGTCTTGCAGCGCCTGGTTGAAGCGCAGCTTGTCGTCGCAGAGCCGCACGCTCTCGCTGCCGGGGATCGGAAGCCGCGGGCGGGGGATATCGCCGCGGTGCTCCTGCAGGAACTCGATGGCGGGGACGCTCAGCGGCACCACCACGTCGTAGGCGGCGATGCGCTCGACGGCCAGCTCCTCGAAGGCGGCCCGATACGGCGTGCGTGCAAGCGCCGTGCGGATGACGGGATCGAACCGCGGATGGGGCGAAAACAGCACGGTCAGGGAGCGCCGGGGGCCGAGGCGGGACACCAGCGTCTCCCTGGCCAGAAACAGCCGGCGCCTGGCCCGGCTGTCGAAGCGCAGCCGCTTGAGACGCAGGCGCCGCATCACGGAGTCGGCCAGAGCCGCCTGTCCGTCCCGGGGATGCGCGCTCATGCCGCCACCAGGCGCACGGCGCACCCGGTCGCCGAAGCCGGTCCGAGTGGCCGGTCCTTTTCGGCGGGGTGGCCGATGAGAGCCTCCAGCCGCGCGCGCAGCGGCTCCCGGCCGCAGAAATCGCTCGAGGCGATGCTGGCCCGGTATTCGCCCAGACGGCGCTCGAACGCGTCGATCGCGCCGGACTCGAGGTCGAGGCGCATGTGGCAGGCGCCGTAGCCGTTGCGCTCGATGTGGATGCCGTTCCAGTACTGCTCGTAGTGCAGGTGGGTGGGGAAGCACAGGGTCGGCTTCCCGAGCTGCAGGCACTCGGACAGCAGGCCGTGCCCCCCGTTGGAGACGACGTAGGCGCAGGAGGCGAGATCCTGAAGGAAGCCTTCACGCGACGGCTCGCGGAAGCGCAGAGTCTTCCAGTCCGGCATGCGGCCGAACCCATAGATGCGGTACTCGCGGCTACGCCCGCCGAACAGCCGGCGGAGCCGGCCGAGGTCGCCGCCACGAACGTAGACGAGGCCGTGCTCCCCATCGGTTGCCGTGAGACCCATCACATCAGTTGCCGGCAGGGTGCCGAAGATCTCGTCGCAGCGCGGGTCGCGGACCGGGGGGCGGTGGAAGGAGGACATGAGGAACCGTGACGCACGGCTCATGGCGAGGGTGATGGCCGCTTCGGCGAGCCACCGGCTGATGCGCTGGTCTCCGGGGTGCTCGTAGCGCGTGCGGGTGACGACGTGCTGGTGATCCAGGCTGATGCACTCGCGGCCGGCCCGTTCCGCCGCCAGCGGCGTGAAGTACTCATAGTCCGTGATGACCAGCGCGGGGTCGAACGAGCGGATGAGCTCGGCCAGCCGCCGGATCCACCGGGCGCGGCTGCACAGGGCGCTGCCGCAGCTGACGGCGGTGGCCAGGAGGTCCACCCGGTTGCGCCGGGGGGAGGTGGCCAGCAGGGGGAGCGGTTCGTACGCATAGCCGTGCCGGCGTGCCCGGACCACCGCGCCACCTCCCGCAAAGAGGATCTCGTGGCCGTCCAGCAGCTCCGCCACCGTGAGCGCCCGGTGGATGTGGCCGTTGGAATCCCCCTGCACTCCGTAGACGATGCGCGCCATGGCGTCGGCCCCGATCAATAGCCCATCAGCCCGCAGCAGCGCGTGCACGCCGGCATGAGCCCCTCGGTGTGCAGGCTGGACCGGAACCGCCGATAGCGCTCGTCGTTCCAGAGCTCGGTGATGGTGCGCTCCTTGACGTTGCCCACCACGTAGTCGTGGTAGTCGCGGCAGGGGGACATGTCGCCGTTGGAGTCGATCTCCACCGCGTGGAAGATCGAGATGCAGCGCGTGTAGCCGAAGGCTTCGCGGTGGTCGGCGTAATAGGCGCGCAGCGCATCCGGTCCCTGGACATCGGGAAAGAAGGTGACCGGCGGCATGCGCCGACGAACGCAGCGGCGCAGCAGGGCCTGCATCTGGTCGTCCAGCAGCCCCGGATCGTTCGCTGCCCAGTCGCCGATCCACCCCCGGTGGAGGGTGGGGGTGAAGCCGAAGCGCCGGTGGAAGTCGTGCTCGTGCTCGGCGGAGCGCTCGGCGTCGATCCACCAGGAGAGATAGAACACGAACAGGTCGACTTGCTCCCGGTAGGCGTCGTAGATGCGCGTCAGGTGGGGCAGATTGCGGCTCGAGACCGTGCACAGCGCCGCGACCAGCGGCAGCCGGCGCCGTCGGCTCCGCTTGCGCTCGCTCACGGCGTCCAGCGCCCTGCGGACGACGGCGTGGTTGTCGCGTCCGCCGACGGCCGGCCGGGCGGCGTTGTGGGTGGCCGCATCGTGGCCGTCGATCGACAGCTGCAGCAGGAACAGGGGGGCGTCGACCAGCTCGTCGGCCGCCTCGGCGATGCCGGTCCCGTTGGTGGCGATCGTCGGCGGCATCCGCAGGGCGGCTGCGTGGCGCACAATGTCCAACCAGCCGGTGTAGAGCGTCGGCTCGCCGCCCCAGAGGTACACGGTGGGCCGGTGCCCGTGCCGGGCGAGGTCGTCGAGCAGCTCCCGGTAGCGCCGCGGGCTCACCTCGGCCTGCTTGAGCGCCTTCAGCGCGCGGCCGCGCAGGAACCCGTGGTCGCCCCATTGCCCGCAGGTATGGCAGCGCAGGTTGCAGACATCGGTGATCCGCATGGACATCTGGCGGATGGCGCGGGCGCGTCCCGACCGGGGGTCGCGGTTCAGGACGTCGAAGAAGATCTTCTCGGCTTCGATGGCGGCCAGGCGCTGCGCGACCCACGGGGTCTTCGCCATGCTGAACGCGTTCTTGAGGACGGTGGCAACGGACACGCGGCTGAGTCGGGACATCCGTTCTGCTGTGCCTTTCCCCGCGGCTACGCCTGCTGCGCGCCGGCGCAGCCGGAATCGGGCCTGTGGCTGCCCCGCCGGTCGATGTGGGTCACGCGGCCCCGGTCGTCCAGCTCATACCGTACCCCTCTCCAGCGGATGGCGGTGGCCCCGAAGGTCCTGCCGTACGCGGCGAAGACGACCACGAAGGTCCGCATGTAGCCCGGCCACCAGACCGCCGGGGGGCAGGCCGCGCACAGCCGCCGCCGCAGCACTTCGCCCAGCGTTAGCGGGAGGCACAGGTGGCCGAAGGCCATGGCCGTGACCGTCGGCGAGGAAATTCCCAGGAGCACGCCGCCGGTGGCCAGGAACAGCGAGCTGCCCGGCAACAGGAGCGCGGCGAGCAGGATCAGGCCCATCAACAGCCAGGCCGGGCGGGTGTAGAACTTGGGGTAGAGCAGCTGGCGGGTGAACCAGTCGAGCATGCGGTCCGGGCGCATCGCGCGCACGGGCGTGCGCAGCATGGCGCCCGGGCAGTGCCGAACCGATATGCCCTTGCGGGCCAGCAACCCGGCGAGCGAGCAGTCGTCCACGGCGGACGCCGCCCAGAGCTTCCCCACGCCATGGGTCCGGAAGGCGTCGGCGCTCATGGCCATGGCCCCGCCCCAGGGCTGGGTGAAGACCGGCATCGCGTGGAACTGCCAGATGCTCCAGATGATCAGCCGCTGGGCGACGGCATCCGGGTCGTAGCCGAGGAGCTCGATTTCGCGGTAGCCGGTCGTGAACTCGGCCTCGCCGCGCAGGATGGGCGCGACCAGCTGCCCTACCAGGTCGGGGCGCGCGAGGTTGTTGGCATCGCCGAACACGAAGACCTCCGTGTCCGGATGCGCCGCCGCGACGCCGTCCAGCAGGTTGCGGTTCTTCTGGGCGCAGTGGGTGGCGGCACCCGCGAGGATGTGGCGGGTCGATGGGTGAGTGCGGGAGAGCTCGTCCGCCAGGCCGCGGGCCGGGTCGGACTCGCCGCTGGTCACGAGGAAGGTTTCCAGGCCGGGGTGGTCCTGGGCCATGAGCGACCGGAGCGCGGCCTCCATCTCCGGGGTGCGGCCGGTCAGCGGGACGATCAGGGAGACCCGGGGGCCGGCGGTCCCGGTGCGGGCGCCCGGGGCCCCTGAGGCCGACGGCCTGAAGAACCGGGCCGGACCGATCCCCCAGATCAGGACCAGGAATAGGCATTGCAGTGCGACGAGCGCACCCCATGCTGCCAGCAGAAACGTGAGCATTCCGGATCTCGAGCCGACCGTCGATCCGGATGAATCCGAGCCGTGCGCCGGCAGCTTGAATCGTCTGATCCACCTGTGCTATGAGCCCGTCGGGCAAAACCTCCTGCGCCCCGATCGAGCCGGGCGGGTTGTAAACCAACTCAGGGGATTTTGCCATCGATATTTTTAAGGCCGGTCCGTCTCCCCGGGGTCGGGACGACGGTCCGATGCGTGCCCGCGGTGCCGCACCCTCCGTGCGAGCCGGGCGTTCCGGTCGAGGCCATGATTCGAGCTGCCGATCTCATCCGCATCGTGATCCGCCAGCAGGTGCGGCAGGCGCACTATGGGGTCATCCTGGCCATCGCGTTCGGCATCTGCATCTACCTGACCATGGGCATTCTCGGCAACCAGATCGAGGAGCTCATCGTCACGGACATCAACTTCATCGGCGGGGTCTCCGTCGTGAAGGCCACCCTCGAGGAGAACTATTTCCCGGGCGACCCGCCCCAGTCCTTCTCCCCGGCCGCGCTCGCCGAGCTGCGCGCGCTGCCCCAGGCGCTGTCGGTCAGCGCCAGCATGCGCCGGGTGTGCTGGGTGCCCATGACGATCGGGCGGCGGCATTTCGACCTCTACGTGCTCGGGGTCGACCCCTGGTTCTGGACGACGAGCTCCATTCTGCCCGCCGAAGGGCGGCTGCTGACCGCGGCGGACGAGGACGGGCGGTCCCGGGTGTGCGTGCTGGGCCGGGAGATCGCCCAGATCCTCTTCGGCGACGGGCCCTACGTCGGCCGCATCCTGCGCATCCACAACGACAACTACACCGTGGTCGGGATAGGCGCCGGCCTCATGCTTCGCGGCAACTGGTGCTTCATCCCGCTGGGCACGGCGATCGACCGCGGGATGTCCGATGCGGCGCCCAACCGCCTGCAGCTGCGCATGCGCCGTCTGGAGGACGTCGAGCCCGTCGCCCGGCTGCTGCCGGACATCGTGTTCCGCCACCAGCCGGCGGCACCCATGAAGGTGGAGATCCTCTCGGAGGACCTGCGCAAGATCCAGGCCATCGTCCGGTGGGTGCGGGTTCTGCTCATGCTCGGGATCGTCTCCTCGCTGGTGCTCGGCTGCCTGGGGATCTGGCAGGGCACCGTTTCCGCCGTGCGGGAGCGGACCCGCGAGGTGGGGCTCAAGCTGGCCATGGGCGCGGAGCAGTGGGACATCTGGGCCCAGTTCCTGGGCGAGGCCGTGTGCAAGTCGCTGCTGGGCGGGATCCTCGGGGTCGCGCTCGGCGCCGGGTGCATCTATGCCGCGGGCCTGCTGCTGCAGATCCCGGTCGGATGGGCCCGGTTCGGGCAGGACAGCCTGCTCTGCGTCGGGGCGGCCACTCTCGTCGGAACGATCGGGGGCATGGTCCCCGCGGTCGCGGCCAGCCGCATGGATGCGGTGCATGCCCTGCGCTACGAATAGCGGCGGCCGGGGCGCCATGCCGGTGTTGATCCGGGTCGAAGACCTGCACAAGGGCTACGCGGGCGCGCCGGTGCTGCAGGGCGTGTCTCTGGAGATCGCCGCGGGGCAGATCGTGGCCATCATGGGGCCCTCGGGTTGCGGCAAGTCCACGTTGCTGCACATCCTGGGACTGCTGCTGACTCCGGACCGGGGACGCTACGAGGTGCTGGGGCAGTCGCTGTTCGCGTTGACCCACCGCGAAAAAGCCCGCTTCAGGCGGCAGTCCTTCGGATTCATCCTCCAGAGCTGCAACGTCTTCGCGCACACGACGGTCTCCGAAAACGTCGAGTACCCGCTCCTCTACGCCGGGGTNCCGCGCCGGGAGCGGGTGCAGCGCGTGCGCAGCGTCCTGGCCCAGGTGCACCTGGAGGGCAGCGCGCACGAGCGCAGCAACACGCTTTCCGGGGGCGAGCAGCAGCGGGTGGCCATCGCCCGGGCGCTGGTCAACGACCCCCGGATCCTGTTCGCCGACGAGCCCACCGGCCAGCTGGACCGCAGCAACACCGAGCTCCTCATGCGTCATTTCCGCGCGGTGACCGACCGTCGGCAGCTGGGCATGGTCATCGTCACCCACGACGCCCAGGTGGCGGCGTACTGCGACGTGGTGCACACCCTGCGCGACGGGAGGCTGGAGCTGCGGGATGCGCGGGCGGCCGCCCCGTTCAGCTCGCCACCGGCCGGTGGCAGCGCATGAACAGGTCGAAGACGCGGCGGTAGTTGGCCTGGGGATCGAACCGCTCCAGGACCCGCCGGCGGCCGCACTC
>JGI20214J51650_10001630_pt1 | contig 14255 bp, 14 predicted proteins | sample WetSurMetagenome_FD_51650 | JGI IMG/M metagenome (IMG submission 51650) | reverse complement strand
TCTGCGTCTTCCATGCCGAGCCGCGAGACCCATCGCCGGACAAGCCATTCGGGATGTGATGTCACGACACTTAATTTTTTCACCGGATCGCGCGGCAAGCCTGCTTCAGCCTTCTGCCTGTTGCGCAAATAATTCCGCAACACGGCATTTACGAGCGGGGGCCTGCCGCCCTGCCGTTTCTCCACGGCGACCGCTTCATCCACAGCCGCCCATTCCGGGACACGCGTAAAACGGAGCTGATATATTGCAATCCTGAGATTATTGATCGTCTCAGTTGAAAGCCCGCCCGGCTTTTTCAGAAAACCGGAGAGCAGCCAATCCAGATAGTCCCTGTGCCTGAGAGCGCCGTAGACAAGCTCCATAAGGAATGAGCGTTCGCGCTCGTCAAGGTCCGCGCCGGGCGAGGCCAGGGCCTCCTTCGGCCTCTCGCCCTCCTTCAGAATCCTACCCAGTGAAATGACGGCAATATATCGTGTATTCATATACAAATCCAAAATGATATTGAAAAAGAGACTCCCTTAATTTGACGGACCGATATGCTGCCGCTCTACCCATTCAAAACAGACATCATGGGCAGTTAACACAAGGTCACTCACTTTTTTTGATTTCAGGCCCCTTGTCCCTGCCTGCAAAAAAGGCTATCGCCTCTCCGACCTTTGTCATATCCACCCTTGTATTCAGGCATGGGCCGAAGGGGCGGTCATTCAGTATGCCGATGACAGGAAGGGGATATGTGTCCACTATTCCGACACTGAGGTCCCTCTCGCACGCCACGGCAATAATGGCGTCGGGCCGGCTGTCCTTCACTATGCGACGCGCAATGGTGCCGCCGGTGGCGACAAAGATATGCAGACCTTCCCTTTCAGCCACGTCGATCAGATGACCGATGTCGCACCTCCCGCACCTTTTGCAATTGGCCATGTTATGAGTGATCCTCACATCACAATCGCTTACCTGTATGCAGTGGGGCAAAAGCAGGAGTATCGAGCCTGCCCTGTATTTACCCGACATCACAAGCCTGTTGTTCAGTCTTATTATAAAAAGCTGAAGGGCCTCTCTTCTGCTTTTAAAAAGGGCCCCGGCAAGGGTCACAAGCGGATAGAAGGCCTTGAGGACTATGCCCCTAAGAAAATTTCTCATCGCCCTCCTTCAGCCGCCGGCCGGCAAGAAACGAGGCCGCCGTCATTGCCTTTTTCCCCTCAGGCTGGAGTTCCCCGATCTTCAGCAGCCCATCGGATGTCCCCACCATCAGGACTCCTCCGGAGGCCTTCTCTATCCTGCCGGGCTCTCCTCTGCCGCCGACCGCAACAGCCCTGATGATCTTTATATTCCTGCCGTCAAGCCTGCAAACGGCGGACGGCCATGGACTCATACCCCGGACAAAATGCGCAAGCTCGGCTGCGCTGCGCCTCCAGTCGATTATTCCGTCCTCTTTCTTCAGCACAGGGGCAAAGCTCGGCTCGCCTGTCTGGGGCCTCGGCTTCACAACACCCGACCTTATCCCCCTTATAGTCTCTACAAGAACGCCCGCCCCAAGGACCGCCAGCCTGCCAAAGAGAGAGCCCGCATCTTCATCCTCTTTAATTTCAAGAGAGGATTGCATGAGGACATCTCCGGTGTCCAGGCCTTCATCCATATTCATGGTTGTAACGCCGGTGACCTTCTCCCCGCATATCAGCGACCACTGTATCGGGGCGGCCCCGCGATATTTGGGCAGTAAAGAGGCATGCACATTAATGCATCCGCGGAGGGGCAGGTCGAGGATGTTCTTCGGCAGTATCCTTCCATACGCGACTACTATGATGAATTCCGGATTATATGCTGCAAGTTCGTAAAGGAATTCCGGAGTCCGTATCTTCTGCGGCTGTATTACCCTTATGCCACGGGACACTGCGAGTTCCTTTACCGGCGGAGAAGAAAGCGCATGGCCCCGGCCCCTGACCTTGTCGGGCTGTGTCACAACAAGCGCAACATCTTCCCGTTCATCGAGCAATGCGCCGAGCGCCGGGACCGCAAAGTCCGGCGTACCCATAAAGATTATTGCCACGGACACCTCTTTTTACAAGTCCGGATTCCCGGGCCGGCATACTCGCTCAGGCCGTCTGCTCCTTGCGGGTCTTTTTATAGCGCTTTTCGAAAAATTCGCGTTTGATGGGACTAAGGCGGTCTACTATCAGGATACCTTCAAGATGGTCTATCTCGTGCTGGAGCGCTATTGCGAGCATCCCGGTCGCCTCAATCTCGACATCATTCAGGTCCCTGTCCAGACCTTTTACAATGACCCTGCCTGCCCTCCTGATATGCGCCGTATATCCCGGCACACTAAGGCAACCCTCTTCGGAATCCACTTCGTCTTCAGCCAGGGTTATTTCGGGATTGACCAGGGCCAGCAGATCGAAATCCTCGTAATAATTGCCGACATCGATTACGATTACCCTCTTCTGCACACCCACCTGCGGGGCAGCAAGCCCTACGCCTGCAGAGGCGTGCATTGTCTCGAACATATCGTCAATCAGGCGTTGCACCCCCTTTTCATCCTTTTCAACAGGGGCCGCCTTCCGATGGAGGAATTCATCCGGATATTTTTTGAGACCAAGTATGGACATATTCAATTATAACATACCGATTCGGCCCTCCGGCAACGGCAGGGATTTACCATAAACAGACATCATCGGCAGCCGTACCGGATAACCGGCGCAGATCTCACAGGACCATACTGTTGAAAAATTTGCTCAAAAATAGTAGCATAGCTGTGACGCCGGTTGAATATATATTTTGAAGGACTGAATGCAAAAGTATATTCCCGGCGATATTATCTGCAACCGCGGGATTGTGATTTTATATCCCTGCCGCCATGAGAGGACGGAATGATAAGGGTTTTTTTTACCGAAGACCACGCCATTGTTCGTGAGGGCCTCAAACAGATACTGGCCGACACAAATGATATTATAGTGGCGGGCGAGGCCGCCGAAGGCGAGGAGACGCTCTCAAAGATCAGGACGGGAGACTACGATATCATCGTCATGGATATCTCCATGCCCGGCAGAAACGGGCTCGAAATACTGAAAGAGGTCAAGGAAATCAAACCGGCGCTGCCGGTGCTGATTCTCAGCATGTACCCGGAAGACGTATACGCAATCCGTTCCTTCAGGGGCGGGGCTTCAGGCTACCTCTCAAAAGAGAGCGCCCCAACGGAACTGATAAATGCGATCAGAAAGGTCTCTGCAGGCGGCAAGTACATAAGCGCGGCCCTGGCCGAGAAACTCGTGGTCAATCTCGGAGATGACGCCGGGAAGCCGCTGCACGAAAAACTCTCCGAGCGGGAATACCAGATACTCTGCATGATCGCCTCCGGCAAGACCGGCACACAGATAGCCGCCGAACTCAATCTCAGTTCAAAGACGGTCAGCACCTACAGGACGCGCATCCTCGAAAAAATGGGCCTCAAGAACAACTCGGAACTCACACATTACGCCATACAAAACGGACTCACAAATTGAAAACCTGCCTTTAGAACACGCTGAATTTAAGATACTTCTTCGGGTTGGCCTTCATGTCCCTGATCATATCTCTGAGTTCCAACACCGCCTGATTAAGCCCGTTTATAGACTCCCTGAGCTGTTTCGCCGTCGCCTCGTCCTTGAGCAGCATGCCTGCCGTCCCTCTGCCGGCCTCAATGCCTTCCAGAACGGCATTGAGATTGCGCGAGGCCTTGTCGAGATTATTATAGAGCGAGGGGTCCCTGACCAGCTTTCTGAAACTGCCTTGTGATGTCTCTATCTCTTTAAGGGTCACGGCAAGAGATTTTGCGGCCGCATTTATATTATTGAAAACAGAGGGGTCGTTGAGCATCTTTCCCACGGTGCCTTCGCTCTTGTCGATCTTCCCGACAATCATGCCGAGCTGTTCCATCAATGAAGAAACCCTGGAAAGCGATCCCGAGGTGGCCTCATAAAGGTCTCCGAGTTCAAGCTGCACCTTGCCCTGCAGCACTTCCTCCGGAGAGATCTTTTCACTTTCTTCCGAACCGTGGCTGATCTCGACATACTTGTCCCCGAGCAGCCCCATAGTCATGACGGTGGCGGTCGAATCCTTTTTTATGAACTCACTCGCATCCTTTCTGACCAGCATGACAACAAGCGTGCCGTACCGCTGATGGAGATTTATGTCCCTGACCGAACCTATCTCTATGCCCGACAGCCATACCGGAGAGCCGCTCCTCAGGCCGCGCACATCCTTTACCTGCGCAAACAGGGTAATATTATTTGTAAAGAGGGTTTCGAGGCTGCCGGCAAATATTACGGTTATCAGTACAATTACAAGCGCAGCCGTCACCACCAGTCCGACCTTCATTTTCGACCATATCAGATGCTTTTTTATTTCGAACATAGCTTTTCTACCTCTCTCCAATATACGGGTTATCATAAAAAAAAGTTAAAAGCAGTAAATAAAAACAGTGAAACAATGCGTCACAACTAAAACTTCTCTTTTTTTTGCTTTACACTTTTCCCTATATTCCCTGTTTTGCCCTTTACGGTTCCGGTTTTTGATTTTACCTCTTTGGCATAACTCTTTACGCGGCTAACCTTCAAATTCCCTGCGCCGGCAGCGCTCTTTGCGCCGCCCACTTTCACTTTACCTGCGCCGGCAGCGCCTTTTGCGCCGCTTACCTTCACTTTTTCCGCGCCGGCAGCGTCCTTTACCGTTTCAACCACTGTTTTAACTTCCTCCCCTACATCGAGTCTGAACTCATTCAGGAATTCGGCTATCGCAGGGTCGTCCGATCCGAGCAGGGCCTGCCGGTCTCCATCGAATACGATCCTGCCGTCCAGCAGAAAGAGGAACCTGTTCGCCACCCTTATGGCGTCGATGACCTTGTGGGTAACGATAATAAGCCCCGTGCCCTCCCTGCATATCTCGTTTATGAGCCTGCATATCCTCTCCGCGTTGACCGGGTCCAGACCCGTGGTGGCCTCGTCAAACAGGAACATCTCCGGCTCGAACGCGGCGAGTGACCTGGCTATTGCAACCCTGCGATGCATACCCCCGCTCAGTTCGCTCGGCATGAGATCAATGGCCTGCTCCACTCCGACAACCCTTAACAGTTCCCGGACCTTTGCGTCTATCCGCTCCTCGGACATGTCCGAAAACTCCCTGAGACAGAAGGCCACATTCTCCTTCACGTTAAGGGAGTCAAACAGCGCGCCCTCCTGGAAGACTATGCTGAATTTCCTGCGTATGTCCCTGAGCTCATCCTCCGGCAGATCGGTGATATCGACCCCGTCAACGCTTATTCGTCCGGAGTCGGGCGTTATGAGCCTCAATATCAGCTTGAGTATCGTCGTCTTTCCCTCGCCGCTGCCGCCGAGTATCGCGACCCTCTCATCCGCGCCTATCCTGAGTGTCGCGTTCCGGAGGACCGGTTTCGCGCCGTAGCCGAAGGTTACATTGTCGAAGGTTATCATACCGAGAACCCCAGGACATAAAGCAATATACGGGTAAGCACAAAATCGGCCATTATGATCATGACGATGGAGTAGACGACCGCGCGTGTCGTGGAACGCCTGAGCCCGACCGCGCCCCCGAAGGTGGAGAGGCCCATATAACAGCTTATGCTCGATATGATAAAGCCGAAGACAAAGGGCTTAGCGATCCCCGAAAACACATTCTGGAAGGTCAGCACGTGTTGTATGGAGGTCCAGTACACATACCCGCTCTGGTTGCTGACAAAAGAGGCTATGTAATAGGCCCCGAGCAGCGACGCGGCGTCGCCTATGATGGTCAGGGCCGGGAGCATGACTACGGCTCCGAGTATTCTGGGAGTGACGAGCTTTTTTACCGGATCGACCCCGAACACCCTGAGAGAATCCACCTGGTGCCCGAGTATCATGAGCCCGAGTTCGGAGGCCATGCCCGCGCCCACCCTGCCTGCAAATACAAGCCCGGCGGCCACGGGGCCTATCTCGCGGATTATGGAAATACCGACCACCTTGCCGGTATACATCTTCAGTCCCATTACGGACAATTCGGCCGAAAGCTGGAGAGAAAGCGCCATGCCGATAAAGAGTGAAACAAGACAGACTATGAGCAGGGAGCCCACACCAGCATAATCCATCTGCTCGACAAGGTCCTTTCCGTAAAAAGGCCCCCTGAAGATTCCGGCAACACCCTTCACCGACAGGAAATAATATTCCTGAAGCTCGTCAATAGTCTTCTTGAGATCGATCTTCATAATCCCGAATAGCGCCAAATGGTTTAATCAATGCAACCGGGCCTGTTTATTCCCGGCCCCTGCAAAAGAACATCTATTTTACATCCAAAGCCCTGTCCTTTGCTCATTCTTTATCAGGCGACTCCGGAGCCCGCTTCCAGCGGCGGTGTATCCACAGCCACTCGTCCGGATGTTCGCGTATATAGTTTTCGATATAACTGCTCAGGATCTTTGTGTCCTCGATCATTGCCTTTTCAGGATCGGGGTCCTGGGACAGTTGGACCTCCGGATAGAATGTGCCGACACGCCTGTCGCCCTCACGATGAATGAACGCAGGGACCACTGCGGGCTTCAGCCTCCTCGCCATGATTGCCGGTATCTTTATCGTCCAGGCAGGCCTGCCGAGAAAGTCTATGACTATGCCCTCCTCGGGTATGACCGCCTGGTCCATGAGTATGCCGATAACGCCGTTATGCCTCAGCCCGAACACCACGGCCATAAGGGCGTCGTCCTTGTATATGACACTGTTCCCGTATTTCGTCCTCGCCTTTTCGACAAGCCGGTTCAGCCAGGGATTGTTCTGCGCCCTGGCTATCGAAGAGATCTTCTCGCCGCGCGCGCCGAAACAGAGGGCGGAAAGCTCCCAGTTGCCGCAATGGCCGGTTATCAATAATACCCCCCTGCCTTTCTCTTTTGCCCTGTAAAAATTTTCGTCGCCCCTCGGCTCGACGGAATCGATAATGGATTTGCCCATGCCGAAATATATCTTTACGATCTCCGCAAAAGACTTGCCGAGATTCATGAAACTCCTGCGGGCTATGACCTTCGGAGGAACGCCGATCTTAAGGCCTCCTGCAGCCACCGCCTTTTCGATATTGTCTATGGCGATCCTGCGCCTGCTCCCCCACGCCAGATAAAGCAGCAACCCAAGACCCTGCCCTGCCCTGAGAGATAATTTAAGCGGCAACAGGGCAAACGGAAGGGCCAGGCACAAGACCGATATCAGTTCAACAGCCCATACTATTTTCCGCATTTGTCGCAGCCGTTATCGTCTTCCCTTCCCGGACGTTTCTCCTCGTCATCACTGTCCTTGTCCTTTTTCTTTTCGAGCGCAACGGATATCTCTTCGAGTCTCTTCATGACGAGATAATTCAATGTGCCTTCAGGATATTTCCCATCCTCCCCGAGTTCGCCCGCAGTCATGCCGGTAAACAGTTCAAACCCCTCCTCTACCCGATCGATGGCATAGATATTAAACTTGCCGTCCCTGACCGAATCCGTCACTTCCTGTTTCAGCATGAGGTTCTTTATGTTCCTGCCCGGAATTACGACTCCATGAGAACCGTCCAGGCCCCTGGCCTTGCACAGCTTGTAAAAGCCCTCGATCTTTTCGTTGACTCCTCCTATGGGCTGCACCTCACCGTTCTGGTCCATCGACCCTGTAACCGCAAGACTTTGCTTCAACGGGACCCCGGAGATACTGCTGAGGAGGGCATACATCTCCGCGCATGTGGCGCTGTCGCCCTCCACCATGTCGTACAACTGCTCGAAAGTAATCGAAGCGGAAAGGCTCAGGGGTTTTTTTATGGCGTATTTTGCGCCGAGATAATGGGTAATGATCATAATCGCCTTTTCATGAATGCGACCGCTCATCTTGATCTCCCTCTCGATATTTACAACCCCGGCCCTGCCGACATAAGACCTTGCCGATATCCTCGAGGGCTTCCCGAACATGTAGTCACCCATGCTCAGCACCGCCAGGCCATTCACCTGCCCGACCTTCTCGCCGCCGGTATTGACAATGACCGAATCTTCGATCATCGCCTCCTGCATCTGCTCGTCTATCTTGCTCGATCTGTAAATCTTTTCTTCCTGCGCCTTCAGCACATGGACGCCGGTTACAGTCTTTCGCCCGGCTTTCCTGGCCCAATAGTCGGCCTCCCTCAGCAGGTCCGCAATATTATTAAACCGGGTCGAAAGTTTGAATTGATGACCGGCGAGCCTCGATCCGTATTCCACGACCGCGGCGACCCCCTCCCTGTCAAAGGGCAGCAGGCCCTCTTCTTTCCGGCACGATGCGACAAAGACCGCGTATTTTTCCACAGCCTCCGGGGTGCGGTCCATCCTGCTGTCGAAATCGGCCTTGACCTTGAAGAGCTCCCTGTACTCTTCGTCGTTGTTATAAAGCATATAGTACATATAAGGGATGCCGGTCAGGATGACCTTTACATTCAGGGGTATCGCCTCGGGCTTCAGCGCCGTAGTGCTCATCAGTCTGTACTGCTCCCATACATCGTCGATCCTTATCTCGCCGTTCTTGACGGCGCGCTTAAGGCTGTCATATGAATAGATATTTTTCATAAGGTCGAGGGCGTTTATCACGATATACCCGCCATTGGCCCTATGGAGAGATCCGGCCTTTATCATTGTGAAGTCGGTCGTCGCCATACCGTACTGCACCTTGTATTCGAGCTTGCCGAAGAGATTGAGATAGGTGGGATTGCTCTCGAACACAACCGGGGAGCCATGCGCGTCTCCGTTGTTCACTATCACATTCACCTCATACCTGGTAAAAGGGTTTTCCTGCTTGGGCATCTTGATGAACGGGACGGCAGGCTGGGCCTGCTCTTCGCCCCCCTTGAAATCTTCGAGGTGCGAAAGTATGTCTTCCCTGACCGCATCCAGATATGCTGGGATCATTGAATGGTCGCTGTATTTTTCCCTGAGGTCATCGATATAATGTCCGACGGCCCCGAGCGCCACCTGTCTTTCGATCAGGACCAGGGTCTCCTTCATCTGTTTCTCGGCCGTTCTCACCTGCCGGCCGGATTCGTTCAGTTTTTCCTGAAGCATTTTACCGACCTTTTCAGCGTTCGCCCTTGTCTCTTCATCCAGCGCAGCGAACTCCGCCTCTGTCAGGGGCTCGCCGTTCTTGCCTGCAGGAGCTATATAAACCCCCTGCGCGCTGCGCTTCACCGTAAAATCCCGCGCATTGGCCTCAGTCTCGATGCCCGCAAGGGCCTCCTTCTGCTTCTGCTGGAACTCGTCGATCACCCTGCTTCTCTGCTGGTCGGCCTCCCTCGACTCAAAGGCCTTGGGGATCTCGACCGTAAGGGCCTTGATAAAATCACTCATCTCCCTCTGGAACTGTCCGGCAATCCCCGGTTTCATGGAGACGGCAAGAGGTATGTCCGGCTCCTTGAAATTGTACACATAACACCAGTCCATCGGGGGCGGCTCCTTCGCCGCCCTTTCGTTGAGGATGCTGCGAATGGCCCTTGACTTGCCGGTGCCTGATTCTCCAAGAGCGAATATATTGAATCCCTTGTTGTGAAGCGACAGGCCGAAGTCGATTGCCTTAAGCGCCCGCTCCTGCCCTATAAGACCTTTCTGTTGCGGGATATCGTCGGTGGTATTGAAATTGAACAAATCCGGGTCACAACTCATGTATAAAACATCGGCGGTTAATTTATTTGACATCAATACCTCCCATACAATCAAGAAGCTCAGGCGGACAAAGTGCGCCCTTTGGTCATTTGGCCCTTGGGTGATGGTCCGTATAGGCCTTGCGGAGCCTGTCGGCCGTTACCTTTGTATATATCTGGGTAGTTGCAATATCCGAATGGCCGAGCATCTTCTGCAAAGACCTGAGGTCCGCGCCTCCGTCGAGCAGGTGCGTTGCAAAGGAATGCCTGATGGCGTGCGGTGAGAGCTTCAGCCCGGCCATGTCCCCAAGCCTCTTCAGCGCCTGCCAGTACCGTTGTCTCGTCATCGGGGCGCCTCTGACGGTCAGGAAAAGATACGGCGAATTCCTGCCTTTCAGCAGTTTCGGCCTCAGGTCGCGCATATACTCTTTTATCTTCTCGGCGGCCCTGCGGTTCATAGGAACAACCCTCTCTTTCGAGCCCTTGCCGAATACCCTCAAAAATCCGGCCTCGAAATTCATATCGTTTACCTTAATAATAACAACCTCGCTGACCCTGAGCCCGGACGAATACATCAGCTCGAACATCGCCGAATCACGCAGGGCGGTCCCGCTCCTTATCTCCGTCGATAACAGTTTCCTGATCTCCCCGATACTCAGGGCCTTGGGAAGCCTGTCCCACTGCTTCGGATTTCTGAGCGTCTCGGTCGGGTCTTCGGAGATGATCTTCTCGGAAATCAGGAACCTCGAATAACCCTTTACGGATGAGATGAAACGGCATACACTCGCCGTCGAATGGCCGCCGGCCCTCAGCCTGTCCATGTAATCGACGATGTCCGCCCTGTTGAACCGGTCCTCCTGCACACCCCTTTCACCGAGGAACGCGAAGAAGCCCTTCAGGTCCAGGGTATAAGACACAACCGTATTCCCGGCAAGACCTCTCTCCACCGTGAGATAGGAGATATACTGTTTAAGCGACTCCACAGGCAAGCCTGGCGCGGGTATATTCTTCAATGCCGGACAATGATCTCATCTTGTCATAAATAATCGACGCGATGGCAAGCAGATTTTTGGTGTCTTCCATGTTGTATGTGAGCAACAGGTCCATCGCTTCCGAACTGCCCCTGCGGGCCTGCTTCCAGAGTTTGACCGCGTCATACCCGTTCATGCCCTGGACACTCTCCTCGCGTATAATGCCGAGCCTGGCCTCGAGCTTCTTGAGTCCCCCTTCCAGCTGCACCCTGCGGGCGGCAAAACAGAGGTCGAAATGGGGGATATTGAATTTCACGCCCGGCATGGTCCGCATCAGGAAAGGCACATCGAACGCCGCGCCGTAAAAAGTAATCAGGCACTTGTAACCTGAAAGTTCACGATTGAGTTCATCGACCGAAAGATTTTCACCACGCACAAGACAGCGGCTTTCGCGCCCGTCATACAGGCCGACTACCGTAGCGTAACCGCCGGCGCCGGGCACAAGCCCGTTGGTCTCTATATCGAGACAGACCGCCTCATCGCCGAAGGCCTTGAACAGGCGCCAATGCTCGTTTCGCTTGAGCATGCGGGCAAAATATTCGGCATTTCCGACCCCGAGTTCGATGGAGGCATGGGTCAGCAGTCCGTCATAGGCGCTCTTTCTCTCAGGGCTTATACCCTCAATCTCGGGCGTATTTATAAAGTCGTCCCATGTAAGGATACCCCTTTCCCATAGATTGCGTTCGAGTTTTTCACCAATGCCGTTCAGAAGGGAAAATGTATGGCGTATCACAAAAGACTCCTTTTTTTGTTTATATTATACCCCTTAATACACAGGCATAACAATAACGGTATGTATTTCCCCGCGCAGGCTGTACGAAAAACCATAAATATTATCAGGATTTGTCATCAGAAAACGCGGCACATGGCGTTCCCATAGCGCAGGGGGCAGCAGGATCAAGGCGTGATGTCTGAGTCCTCAGGGCTGCGAAGAGCAGCAGGGCAAATTGCGCCGTCTGAATCGATTTATTATTCTGAAAACTTTAATCCGGTTAAATAACAAAGAATAATTCATCGCGCCGAGAGACGGCAGCCGCCTGCGCTATAAATAAACGTGAAGGATATCATGGGCATCCTCAGCTAACCATAATGTCTATTTGAATCAGCTCCGGATTTCCAGCCGGATTGTCATGCAGCTCCTAAAAATGGAATGTGAGCCCGCCGAGTATCGCATAATCGACTTCCGGTTTTGTGAGCCCTCCCTTTATCCCGAGGTCCACATCCACATGCTCCGATATCGTATATATCAGTCCACCGAGGATAAAGGCGGGATGAACATTCGAGTCCCGGACAGGGTTCCTTTCGATTCCGATATTCGCCACCGCCTTCAGGTCTTTAACAACCTCGACCTCTCCCGCAAGCGACGCATGCCATATGTTCTTTTCGTCCTCTCCCTTGTTCTCGTTCCTTATGTATCCGAGATTCAGATGAAAGGCAAACGGCTTGAGCTCTTTTGTCGTGATAAGATAAACGCTGTAACCTACCCTGCCGGAGCCCAACCCGTCTTCCTCTTTACCCGTCGGGAATATCAATCCCGGTTTCACCGCAAGGCTGAACCCTTCGTATTCAAGGAAACGCCACTTGGCCTCGAGCGTCATGTCGCCTATACCGTTCACATGCGTCGATGTCTCAGGGTCCTTTACCCTTATCCATTGATAAGGCGCTCCAAGCACAATATCGAGATTCCCCAATATCCCATATGTCAGGGTGGCCGCCACCTCGGTCGTCTTTGTCTTTACCCCGTCCTGCTTGTCATAAGAATATTCCGAGTTCAGCTCGACCTGCACCTTGTTTTTGCCCACCGTCCCCGCGTCATCCGTAATGAGCGGATGCGCCGCAAAAGCTCTGGAAGCCGTGAACAGAAATATCGCCGCTGCGCATAAGAGCTGTTTCATGCCTCATCCTCACTTACGCCCGACAAATCTGGAAAGGGCATACACAACGCATGAAACAATAATGGTCCCTATTATTGCAGAAAAGACATACCACACAGCCTGTATCCAGATTGAAGCCCCATCCCCCCCGGGATTATAGTCGGCTATCGGCGCCTTCCATAAATCGGCAAGCTCCTCAAGCCCGACAGGCGTAAAGCCGAGCATCTCTTTCAACTGTTCCGAGCTCCATTCTCCCCAGGCATCCTCAGCCCTGAACCAGCTGGGTAAAAAGACACCCAAAGGGCTCAGGAGCGCCATGATCACGAGTCCCGACCAGAGTTTTTTATGAAATTTCGTCATCTTACACCTTCCTGAAAGCATGTATAACATCCGGATCATGCTTTATAAAATATTTCAGTATCAGGACTGTGACAATACCCTCTATTATACCGAACAGGGCCATATGCTCGACAGCCATGACCGGGACCGCAATCTCCAGCGGATACGGGGCATAAAGAGGCCGTCCCTGCGCATCCTGCGCGATCAGCGGCTGAATGCCGAACTGGACTGCAGTCGAAATTGACGCTATGACAAGGCCTGCATAGCCCGCCAGAAAGGCGGCTGCAAGCACACGTTTACCGGACTGTTCCCGGCCCTTGACAAGACTGAACACCCAATACGAAACAAACGGCATGACAATCGCCATATTGAAACAGTTGGCCCCAATAGCTGTGATCCCGCCATCTCCGAATACAATCGCCTGGATGATCAGGACTATCGACACTGCAAGCACGGCAGACCAGGGGCCAAGCAGAATAGCAATGATGGCCCCGCCTACTGCATGGCCGGTCGTGCCGCCCGGTATCGGGATATTGAACATCTGGACCAGAAAGGAAAATGCGGCCGCCATTGCGAGATACGGGACGTGACGGTGAGACAGCTGGGTCTTGATCCTGCGCAGCGCAACCGACCAGAAGGCGGCTGCGACTCCGAGCATAGGCAAATATGTTTGAGGACTCAGATAACCATCAGGAATATGCATTGTTTAATGCTCCCATAATATTTATTGTCCGGCTGTAAAGGCAGGCAAGCAAGAGCTCCACTGTGCCTCAGCCTGAACTGCAAAAAAAAACACGACAACTCCTCAAACCTTCATGGTCCGAAAGGAGCCTTCGTGGCTCTATCGCGAATAGTACCAAAGCATATTTGCAGTTGTCAATAAATTTTACGTGAAGCAACCGATACCCATTTCAACGTGTTTTTTAGATGAGGCAACACGTAAATCCGGATTTGTTGTCAGGCCGTTCTTGACTTTCAAAAGACAAGACCTGCTATCATTAACTACAGGCCCTTGGCGCCGTCCTGCTGCCGACCTGTCGATACTTAAGGGAAAGGCAAATGCGCCGGGACATGGAACGGCAATCCGGGCAAAAGATATCCGGCCTATGAACAATTTCAACCTCAAGATACTTCTGATGCTCTCTCTGGGACATTGCATCACCGATTTATATCAGGGCTCCCTGCCCGTCATCCTGCCCTTTCTCAAGGCGAAACTCGATCTTTCCTATACGACCGCAGGGTTGATACTTATATTTTCCAATGTGGCATCATCGGTCGTTCAGCCGCTATTCGGTTATTTTTCGGACAGGAAGGCAAAGCCTTTGCTGTTACCTGCAGGGTGCCTCTGCGCCGGAATAGGATTTTCATTATTGGC
>JGI20214J51650_10001629_pt1 | contig 14255 bp, 13 predicted proteins | sample WetSurMetagenome_FD_51650 | JGI IMG/M metagenome (IMG submission 51650) | reverse complement strand
AGATGCCGCTGACCGAACCCGTATAGGCACCCTGTACACTCACTTTGAGGTCGTAGTAACGGGCATTCTTGATCTTATCCAGATACGACGCATCGATCTGATCGGCGAGGCGGATAACCACGGGCTGGCCCGGATCCGACGGCGTCCAGCTCAATGTCGAGCCTGACTTGATGCTGAAGCAGGCCGGGATGTCCAGGTTCACCGCCACAAGGAATCCATCGTTGATGCACGTAGAACCGGTCGTAGCCAGAATGCCAAGGAGAAACACAAGCAGAATTTTCGTCTTCATTTTCGATCTCCCATTAATATCGTGCGCAGCGTCAAGAGAAAACCCGTCACCGGCCGAATCCGATACCGGCGGAATAGTTCGTCACAGAGCCGAAGTTTGCATCCGCGAAGACCTTCAGGATGCCGAGCGACAACCCGACGCCGACGGTAAAGCGGACTTTGTTCGAACCGTCCAGGGTGATGTCAACACCTTTCGGGAAGGTAGGGTCTGTTGACGAGTATTTCAGGTTCATCTTGCTGCTTTCGTAGGCGATACCGCCGTAGAGAATGAGAATCTTGATGCTCTTGCTGGCCTGGGCATTCACGGCAAATCCCTTGAAATCCATCAGATCGCCGACAGTGAAACTGTTGAAATACACACCGGCCGCGATGTCCACCGGACACTCATAGATATACTGACTGATGCTGTGGCGGGCACCAACACCCCAGAGGGTGATAATGGGAAACTTGTTGTCTCCGATCGAGGGAATCGTGATGAACCGCAGGGTGAGATCCGAACCATACAGAGAGCCGATGCGGAGTTGCGGTACCGCAAGGGGGAAAATCGAGGTGTTCACGATTCCGTCCGATCCCTTGTATTCAAGCCCGGGAATCGTGGAATTGGTGATGGATGTCCCCTTTCCCCCGAAGATCGTGGCGGTCTTGAAACTGCTGGGAGTGAAACCTGCCGGGGCATTCGCATTGTAGTATTTCTGCGCGTCCTGGACAACCGAACCCATGACGATGATGTCAAAGCCGAGACTGAACCCTGACGGGGCGATCCATGCGTTGTGGTAGTAGCCGGCGTGCATATCGGCGCCAAAGAGATCAGCCACCGGCTGGATATATCCGGCCACCGTCTCTGCGTTATACTGCTGGAGCGCCTTCTCAAGATCGGTTTGTGCCGTCGATCCGGTAATCGCTAACGCACAAACCATCGCGCACAGCGCAACGATCCGCAACATGCGGTTGTGCGAAGGTTTCATTCGACCTCCGTAATGTTGTTAAGTGGTAGGGACAATATACAATTTCCGCTTCTGAGTGACAAGCATGGGTCATCCCCCGGTGGAGCGCAGCCGATCGAGCAGGGCTTGCATGTCTTCCGGAAGAACAGAGTCAAACAGCACCTTCTCCCGGGTTGCCGGATGAACGAAACCGATCGTTTTGGCGTGCAAGGCCTGCCGGGGCACCAACTCCAGCAGGTCCTGCACCTGGGACTTCTGCCGCGGCGTTCCCGGGCCTGCATTGATCCTGCGGCCATGATACGTCGGATCGCCGAACACGGGATGCCCGATATGGGCAAGATGCACACGGATTTGATGAGTGCGGCCGGTCTGCAGCCGCAGGCGCACCAGCGAAAGGTATGGAAACTCTTCGAGCACTTCGTAGTTCGTCACGGCGTGTTTTCCATCAACGACAACAGCCATGACTTTTCGATCCGCCTTGCTGCGGCCCAGCGCAGCATCAATAACCCCCACGGGGACCAAAAACGTTCCCCATACTACAGCCCAGTACTCGCGGATGATGGTTCTCCGGGCAAACTGGCGGGCCAGATGCACATGCGCCACATCATTCTTCGCAATCACCATCAGTCCCGACGTGTCCTTGTCCAACCGGTGGACTATCCCCGGCCGCGACGTGTCATTCATCGTGGAAAGGGCGCCACAATGATACAACAGCGCGTTCACAAGGGTCCCCGTGTAGTTGCCATAGGCCGGATGCGTCACCATCCCCGCAGGCTTGTTCACCACCAGCAGATGGTCGTCTTCATACACAATGGACAGGGGGATGTTTTCCGCCACAACATCCGGAGGAGGGGGTTGGGGGAGCGTTACATGGATCACTTCACCGGGGGCAACCGGGTGGCTGACACGAACCGCTTTGCCGTCGACGAGCACGGCACCGGCGCGAATGGCAGCCTGGACCTTCGTCCGGGTCGCATTCTCCACATGGTTCGTCAGATAGACGTCCAGGCGCTCCTTCTTCTTGCCGGCAGGAACAACAATGTCGAATTCCTGTGGCATGGTTCAGGGGCCTGTCAGGAAGTGACCGGAGGTTCGGTGGAGGGAGGTGGCGGGACGTGTGTGTCCTCTGATACCGCCACGCGGTGAAACACCATCAACAGCACCACGCCAAGTGTGACGCTGGCATCGGCAACGTTGAACACCCAGAATCTCGAGAGGTGGTACCCGAAGAGATCAATCGTGAAGAAGTCGACATCGAAGAAATCCACGACTCTTCCGCCGAACAGCGGAGCGTACCCGAACATGATGCCGTAGAACATGCGGTCAATCAGGTTTCCCACCGCCCCGCCCAGGATCATCGCAAGTGACAGGCGGAACCCCAGAGGAGCCGTCCGCACACGGTGCAGGTACACGACAAGGGCAATGCTGGCAAAAAGAGAGAAGAGGGAAAAGAAAATCTTTCCGCCTACGTCGATGCCGAATGCCATCCCTGAATTCTCGATGTACGTGAGGCGAAAGAACTCCCCCAGCACCGGGACACTGGTACCGTACGGTAGTCCCGCCCAGGAAATCCCGAGCGCAGGTATCTGCACGCCCCGGACAAGGAGCTTGGACACCTGGTCTGCCAGCACGATCAGGAGGGAGACGACGAGGACGTACATCCGGTCATTTCCCCAGCTTCAACTTTGCCATCGCCAGACGTCCCCGTTCGCACGGGATGCCTGTATTCTTGAACTCCGCACAGGTCTGCGCCGTCGGAACGGCATCAAGACGTTCCTTGGGTATCAGCAGACTGCAGACTTTGCATTGTCCGTAGGTTTTGTTGCCGATACGTACCAGGGCATCGTCAAGCTGCTGGATGAACTTGCTTCCCCGGGAGGCGAAGAGGAACGTTTTCTCACGCTCCATGGCGTCCGTCCCCTGTTCCATATGCAGCGAGTAGTTCGAGCTTTCACTGACATATTCGCCCGTGGTGACGTCCATGATGCTCTCTTTGAGGTTGTCAAGCTCCTCGAGCATCTCCTGACGCTTGGCGAGTATCATCTCTTTGAACTTCTTCAGTTCTTCCGCGGAATACGTCCGTGGACCCGGGTTGAAATCAAGAAGAGCCCTGGATTCTGATTTCTTCTTCGCGGCGGGTTTGGGCACCCGTCCCACGGTCTTCTTTACCGGTGCCGCCTTCGCCTTCTTGGGTGCGGCTTTGCGTGCCCCGCTCTTTGCAACCGTTCGTGCTGCTTTCTTTGCCATGCCTGTTCTACTCCCTCTGTAGTGATCTATCCGCGGCGAACACGTGCGAGTGCAACGTGCGCCTCTTCGCCATTAATCTCCTGTTTCGTTGAGTCGACGCCTTCCGTTGGACCAACGTGGAACGCGTCGGCCAGCGTTTCCCGCATAATAACCGACCGCTGTTTCTCCAGGTGCTCCTGCAACCGTGGCGATGCGGTATAGACGATAGTAATTCTGTCGGTTACATCAAACCCTGCGTCCTTCCGCATGTTCTGTACGCGGTTGATAAACTCCCGCGCTGAACCTTCCGCAAGCAGCTCATCGTCGAGACGTGTATCCAGCGCAACGGTCATGCCGCCGTCCGATTCCACCACCCAGCCCTGGATGTCCTCCCGCAGGATCTCCACGTCCGCCGTGGTGACCGTCCACTCCTGATCGCCCGCGGTGAGCACAACACCACCATGCTGTTCCAGCGCGGAGATGTCCGCGACAGTCATGTCCTTGATCCGGCCGGCAACCTGCTGTACCGCTTTGCCGAATTTCGGGCCCAGAGTTTTGAAATTCGGTTTGGCCTTCTTCTGTACGATGCCGGATTCGTCGCTCACATACGTGATCTCCTTGACGTTGATTTCATCAAGGATGATGTCCTGCATGGAACGGATGCTGTCGCGTTCGCGTCCTTCCGGGACCGGCAGGATGATCTGCCGCAGCGGCTGCCGCACCTTGAGATTGGCTTTCATGCGCATCGCGCGCACGAGCATGACAATCCGTTGCGCACGCGCCATACGCTCCTCGAGCGCCCGGTCCGCCATCGACGGATCCGCCTCGGGGATCATGGTCAGATGTACCGACTCCGCCTCCTCGCGCCCGGTGACGCTGTTCAGATTGCGGAAGAGTTCGTCGGCAAGAAACGGCGCAAACGGGGCCATCAATTTCACCACCGTGACCAGGCAGGTGTACAGCGTCTGATACGCGGCCAGCTTGTCACGCCCCATCTCGCTCTTCCAGAAACGCCGGCGGTTTCTGCGCACATACCAGTTCGAAAGAGCGTCTACCGTGAATTCGCTGACGCTGCGCGCGGCTTTGGTGACGTCATACGCATCCATGAAACCGCGATACCGGCCCAGAAGCGAATGCAGCTCCGATAAAATCCACCGGTCGATTTCCGGACGTTCGCCGACGGGCACATCCGCTTCCTTCCAGGTCAACCTGTCGATGTTCGCGTACATCGCGAAAAAGGCGTAGGTGTTCACCAGTGTGCCGAAGAACCGGCGCTGCACGTCGCCAAGCCCCTCGACGTCGAACATCGTCGGACGCCAGGGAGGGCTCGCGGTCACAAGATACCAGCGCGTCGTATCGGCACCGTACCGGGCGATGACGTCGAACGGGTTTACCGTGTTGCCGCGGGACTTCGACATCTTCTGGCCATCCTTGTCGAGGATCAGCTCGTTCACAAGGATGTTCTTGTACGCGGGCTTGTCGAACAGAAACGTTCCGATCGCGTGCAACGAGTAGAACCATCCCCGCGTCTGATCCACCCCCTCACAAATGAAATCCGCGGGGTATTGCTCGCCACTGTCGACCCGTTCCGTGTTTTCGAAGGGATAGTGCCACTGCGCAAAGGGCATCGCACCGGAATCGAACCAGACATCGATAAGCTCCGGCGTACGACGCATCGTGCCGCCACAGGAACAGCGGAACGTGACGCCATCCACAAACGGCTTGTGGAGGTCCACCGGTTCTTTCAGGTTGTCGCCCTGCCGGAGTTCGGCCACACTCCCGATGCACTTGAGCGCTTTGCATTGTTCGCAGACCCAGATCGGCAGCGGTGTTCCCCAGAAACGGTCGCGTGACAGCGCCCAGTCTTTGTTCTCCTCCAGCCAGTTGCCGAACCGCCCTTCGCCGACTTCCGGCGGCACCCAATTGATCTGCTTGTTCAACGCGATCATCCGGTCGGCAAATTTCGTCGTGCTGATGTACCACGATTCGCGCGCGTAGTACAGCAACGGCGTCTTGCAACGCCAGCAATGCGGATAACTGTGGGTGATGGTTTCCTTCTTGTACAGAATGCCGCGTTCTTTGAGGTTGCGGATAATCTGGGGATCGGCATCCTTCACAAACAAACCGGCGAAGTCGGTCACCTCCGGACCGAACTCCCCGCTCCGGTTCACAGGATGGAGCACCGGGAGGTTGTGCTTCCTTCCCGCCTGATAATCATCCTCGCCATAGGCCGGAGCCATATGGACAATGCCGGTCCCGTCTTCTGTCGTGACAAAATCCGCCTCGATGACGTAGAACCCCTTGCGATCGACGGGATGGTAGGAAAACAGACGATCGTATTCCAACCCTGCAAGTTCACGCCCTCTACGCCTCTCCAGAATCGTGTACTCTCCGTCGAGGACAGCCAGACGCGCCTCGGCAAGGATGAGCTTTTCGCCTTTGTGTTCCACCGTGACGTACGTAACGTCACCCGCAACGGCAAGGGCAACGTTCGACAGCAGGGTCCATGGCGTGGTCGTCCAGACCAGGAATGCCGTGTCGGGAGCACTCTTGAGCCGCATGCGCACGTACACGCTCGGATCCTTCACGTCTTCGTATCCGAGTGACACCTCATGCGACGACAGCGGGGTTTCGCATCGCGGACAATACGGCTGGATCTTGTGCCCCTTGTAGATCATCCCCCCGTCGTAGAACCGCTTGAGCGCCCACCAGATGGATTCGATGTAGTCGTTCTCAAAGGTGACGTACGGATGCTGGAGATCCACCCAGTATCCCATCTCCTCCGTCATCAACTCCCAGTCGGTCTTGTACTTCCATACCGACTCCCGGCATTTCTGGTTGAATGCGGCAACACCGTAGCGGACAATGTCTTCCTTGTGCTTGAAGCCCAGCTGCTTCTCCACTTCGATCTCGACCGGCAAGCCGTGGGTGTCCCAGCCGGCTTTCCTGTGCACCTGGTAGCCGCACATTGTTTTGTAGCGGCACACAAGGTCTTTCAGCGTGCGCGCCATGACGTGGTGGATGCCCGGACGTCCGTTGGCTGTGGGGGGACCTTCGTAGAAGGTGAAACCAGGTTTGCCGTTCCGCGTGGTAATGCTCTTCTCGAAGATCTTGTGTTCCTTCCAGAACGCCAGGATCTCCTTCTCGATGGCAGGGTACGAAACTCGTTCGTTTAACTCTTTGAACACGAGAGACTGTCCTTTAGGAAACCGGAAGTCGTTCAACGACCCCCTTCATGATCGCCGTCAACTTCGGCTCGGTGGATCCGGCCACGGCAATGATCTCTTCCACGCTGGCCGGCTGCAGCGCATCGGGAAAACATTCATCGGTGATGATCGAGAATCCCAGCACTGAGAGCCCCATATGGTTGGCGACGATATTCTCCGGCACGGTGGACATCCCGACAACATCGGCCCCGATCAACCGGAGGAAACGGTATTCGGCACGCGTTTCAAGATTCGGTCCGGGCACCGCAACGAACACGCCCCGTTCCACGCGTATCTTAAGGTCCAGCGCAACCTCTTCCGCAAGAGCGATCAGCTTTTTGCTGTAAGGCTCGGACATGTCCGGAAACCGCGGGCCAAGCGTATCGTCGTTCGGGCCGATCAGCGGGTTGTCACCGATCAGGTTGATGTGATCGGTAATGAGCATCACGCTGCCTTTGCGGAACTGCGGGTTCATGCCGCCGGCGGCATTGGACACCAGCAACGTGCGCACACCGAGAAACTTCATCACACGCACCGGAAAGGTCACCTGCTGCATGGTGTACCCTTCATAGTAGTGGAAGCGCCCCTGCATCGCCACGATGCGCTTCCCGCCCAACCGTCCGAAAATCAACTTCCCGTGATGTGATTCCACGGTCGAGAGCGGGAAGTGCGGGATGTCCGCATAGTCGATCACGGTGTCAATGGCGATTTCCTTCACCAAGCCACCGAGTCCCGTGCCCAGGATAATGCCGACGGACGGAGCGGCCGTGGTTTTCGACCGCAGGAATGCTACGGCCTCATCAATGTGTTTGCGCAGCGGTATCATGGTCAAGTGTATTTGCAATCGCGTCGAGATCAATGGTGGCCTTCCCCGTGCCAACCGGAGACGAGGTGACAAGTCCCTGGGCGGTGCCCAGCTCAAGCGTCTTCAGCAAGTCCAGTTCCGAGCTCAAGACGACCCGGAGTTGCTGTATCAGGGTCTCTTTCCTGCTGATCAGCTGAACAATTTCGTTCTTGATGCGGCCAAGCTCGTCGTTGGCATGCTCAATGATCCGCGCGGCCTTTTGCTCCGCCTCCCGCGCAATGAACTCCGCCTCCTTCCGGGCCGTTTCGTACGTCTTCCCGGTTATCTCCTGGGCCTGGAGAAGCGTCTGCTGCAGGGTCTTCTCAATCTGGTGATAGTCNTTCAACTGAACATCNAGCTCGACGAGACGATCCCGCATTTCTTTCTGTGACTTGAGTACCTCTTCAAACTCATTGGCCATCATGTCCATGAAGGTGTCGACTTCGACGGGATCATACCCGCGCATCACCCGTTTGAATTCTTGTTTCCGGATATCCAGCGGTGTCAATTTCATGGTGTCCTCTGCCTATGCAGGTTTCTTGCGCGACCCGAAGATCGCGGTGCCGATACGCACAAGGGTCGCTCCTTCTTCCACAGCGACTTCGAAATCCCCCGTCATGCCCATCGACAGGTGATGAAGATCCATGTTCCCCTGGGGGGTCCTGGCGATTTCATCGCGCAGCAATCGCAGCGTCCGGAACATCGGCCGTGATCCTTCAGGGTCGGGAAGAAACGGGCCAATGGTCATCAATCCACCGATCCGGATGTGTGAGAGCCCTTCGAGCGACCGGATGAACCCGGGAACACTCTCGGGTGGCAGGCCGAATTTCGTCTGCTCCCCCGTTGTATTCACTTCCACAAGGACCTCAATGATGCGCCCCGCACGCGCTGCCCGCACATCCAACTCCCGTGCGAGCGACCCACTGTCCAACGCGTGCACAAGATGCACCCACTCTGCAATCTGCCGCACCTTGTTGGATTGCAGATGCCCTATGAAATGCCAGCGAATGTCCAGGGCGGAGAGCACTGCCCGCTTGCCCAGAACTTCCTGTACGTAATTCTCACCGATGTCCGCGACGCCGGCGCCAACGGCCTCCTTCACAAAATCCGCAGGAAAGGTCTTGGCAACCGCAATAAGGGTCACATCCTCCGGCCGGCGGCCTGACCGGCTGCAGGCAGAGACAATCCGACCCCGTAATCTGTCAATATTCGCAGAAATCATTGAAAACCAAGACACAAATATACGGCTGTGGGCCCTCAAAATCAAACTATTGACTTCACCCCATTTTTTGGATTAATTACTGGTGGAAGTTGTCCCCCCTACGGAGCGGCGATGAGTATTCTTGACTACGGCAATTCTGACGACGATGAGAGCGAGGAGGGACGAGCCGACCGGTTTGAGGACGAGCTGAAGAAGTACAAAGACATCCTCGGCGACGGCTCTTCTGACATTACCAACATCGAAGCCCTCGAAGAAATCGTCAATTTCTTCTTCGACAACGAGCGGTACGAAGAAGCCCTCCGTTTCGTTGACCGGATGCTTGCGCATATCCCCTACAGTGCCGACACCTGGCAACGGAAGGGGCTCATTCTCTCCAATCTGAACCGTCCGGCCGAAGCCCTCGAAGCCTTTACCATGGCGCTGAACCTCAATCCCGTGGATACCGAAATCCTGGTGAATATGGGGATCGCCCTGGATGAGCTGGGGCGCTTCGAGGAGGCCGTGGCAAGCTATAACCAGGCTCTCGAGATCGAACCGGCACACGGCGAGGCCCTCTTCAACAAAGCTGTGACTCTCGAGAAGATGGAAAAGTACGACGATGCCGCCCAGATATTGCGGTTCATCCTCGAAGGAAACCCCGACCACCGCGAGGCGTGGTACGAGCTGGGATACTGCTACGACTATCTCGACCAGCTCGAGGATTCGCTGCGCTGCTATGACGAACATATCGACCGCGACCCCTTCAATTTCAACGCCTGGTACAACCGGGGAATCGTCCTGAGCAGGATGGGCCAGTTCCACAGGGCACTGGAAAGCTACGACACCGCCCTGGCCGTCCACGAGAACTTCCCCGCGGCNTGGTACAACAAGGGAAATGCCCTGGCCAACCTGGGCCGCCTGCATGATGCCATCGAGTGCTACAAGGAAACTCTCCGGCTCGAGCCCAAAGACCTGCCGGCGTGGCACAACCTCGGAAATGCCTACGAAGAGCTTGCCGAGTACACCGACGCAATCAACAGCTTTTCGCAAGCGATCAAGCTCGACGAGAATCACCACGAGTCCTATTTCGGCCGCGGCAGCTGCTACGATGCCATGGAGGAATTCCGGAAGGCCCTGTCGGACTACAACAAGGCTCTGGAGCTTTGCAAAGGATATCCCGAACTCTGGTACGCCAAGGCGGATCTGCTCTACAACATGGGGAAGCTCCGGGAATCCCTCGTAAGCTACCGCATGGTGACGAGGCTGGATCCGCACAACTTTGAAGCATGGCTGGACTACGGCGAGACGCTCTTTGAACTGGGGTACTACCGCCAGGCATTGAAAGCCTTTGACCAGTCAGTGGACGCAAACCCGAAGTCGGCGGAACCGTACTATCTGCGTGCCAAGGTGCTCATGGTGCTGAACCGGAATTTTGAGGCTGTGGAATCGCTGAAAAGCTCATTCCGTATTGACCCGAACATGCGCAAGGATTTCGAGCGGGAATTCCCCGGGGTCAAGACAATGAAGGAATTCAAAAATCTGTTGAGGAAGTAGGCGGCGCAACGGCGTCGTACGCCGACCTCGCTCCGCCTTGTGTGGGGCGAGGTCGTTTCGTTCAGAAGGATGGAGCCAGAATGCTCAGTGCGGAAGTGAATGGAAAATACGGGACTCTTCAGCGTATTCTCAAAGAAATGCAGAGCCTCGTGATCGGATACTCCGGCGGGGTGGATAGTACGCTCCTGCTGAAGGTCGCCGTCGATCAGCTCGGCCAGAAAGCCCTGGCAATGATCGGCCGCTCAGAAACGTATCCGACACGGGAGTTCGAAGAAGCCCTCGCCTTTGCACAGAGCATCGGGGCACGGTACGAGATCGTGCACACCGAGGAGACCGACGAAATAAAATTCCAGGAGAATCCGCCGGACCGCTGTTACTACTGCAAAACGGAGCTCTTTGGAAAACTCCGTGAAATCGCGGAACGGGATGGTGTCGCCTGGATCGCAGACGGTACTATCACCGATGACCTTGGCGATTTCCGTCCCGGAATGCGGGCACGCTCCGAAGGCCAGGTCCGCTCTCCTCTGCTCGAAGCCGAATTCTCCAAAGCCGACGTCAGAGAACTCTCCAGGCATCTGGAACTGCCTACGTGGGATAAGCCGTCGTTCGCCTGTCTCTCCTCCCGTTTTCCCTACGGCACCCCCATTCTCCGGGAGAACCTCAGCCGCGTTGATGCAGCAGAGACATTTCTTCGCGACAACGGATTCCGCCGATTCCGCGTACGCTTTCACGATACCAGCACAGCACGTGTTGAAGTGGATCCGACCGAAATCACGCGCCTCGTCCAGGAGCCTTTTCGGGCACACCTCGTAGCCCACTTCAAGCAGCTTGGGTTTACCTACATCACTCTCGATCTGCANGGCTACCGCACCGGGTCAATGAATGAGGTGCTNACCGAGGGGGAGAGACAAGCGGCACTAGGCAAATAGGCACGAGGGTCCGGGACAGTAGTGAACGTCGAAAAACCCGACATTCCCGTGTAATATACAATACAAAGAACCCATGACACCATTCACCGATCGCCTCCGCACTATTCAAGCCNCCCAAAATTCCCTCCTCTGTGTCGGNCTNGATACCGATATCACAAAGCTTCCCTCTCATCTGCCGCGCACGCCCGAGGGAGTTCTGGAATTCAACAAGCAACTTATCGATGCGACCCGTGATGCCGTCTGCGCGTACAAGCTGAACCTGGCTTTCTATGAGGCGCTGGGCGAACGTGGATGGTGGGTGCTGAACGAAACACGCAAGCACATTCCGCCGTCCGTCATTGCCATCGCCGACGGAAAACGGGGGGACATCGGCAACTCTTCAGACCTGTATGCCCGGTCGCTCATCGACGAACTGCATTTCGATGCGTCAACGGTGCATCCGTATATGGGCCGGGATTCTCTCGAACCGTTCTTCCGCACTCCCGAACATGGAGTGTTTGTTCTCACACTGACGTCAAATCCCGGAGCGAAAGATTTTCAGTATGTGAAAGCAGGCGGAAAACCGCTNTACGAGCATGTCATCGCGCGCGTCAAGCGATGGAATACACAGCGGAACCTTGGCCTCGTCGCAGGGGCCACCCGCCCCGCCCAACTGAAACGGATCCGGATGCTTGCACCCCGGCTCCCATTGCTCATCCCCGGTGTGGGGGCACAGGGCGGNGATCTCAAACGTGCCGTGCACTATGGCTGCGACACACAGGGCTTCCTGGCCATCATCAACGCCGGNCGGAACGTGATCTATGCNTCNGCCGGCGAAGACTTCGCCGGCGCTGCACGTTCAGCAGCTGTAACAATGCGTGATCAGATCAACGGATACCGGAACATCCCGAAGCACTAGGCATTGAACAAGGATGGGTTGTCAGAAAACTCCATCCGCCGCATGTGGGAACGCGTCACTCCTGTCACACTACTCCACACTTCCGATCATCGACCCCTTTCCGTTCTCTCCCCGGGACAACCCAACAGCGATGGCGGTCCCGACTATCGTGATGCGCTGATTCGCCTGGATGGGCGCCTCTACCGCGGCGATGTGGAGGTGCATCTTCATGAGCGGGACTGGGATCTTCATCATCACAACACCGATGTTCACTACAACCGCGTCATCCTTCACGTTGTCGGGCTCCGTCGAGACCTAACGTACGTGGCACGCACCGCAGGGAAACGGCGGGTCCCGGCGCTCCTGATGCAGCCGGATGGAGAGTCCCTTCTCATCACGCCGCCCGGGGATTCCACGCAAAAACCCTGTGGCGCTACTGGGCTCCCGGTGTCACCCGGGGAACTCCGGAGAACGCTGCTGCATCTGGGGCGGGAGAGAATTACGCGCCGCGTGGCGACACTCGATGCGCGAATGAACGAATTGCTGACGTTCGAGGGATATGAGCCCGCGGCTGATGCCGTCTGGGATCAACTGCTGTACGAGGGCATCGTGGAAGCCATGGGATATGCGAAGAACACGCTTCCGTTCCGTGCGCTGGCCCGGAGCGTGCCGCTCCCGGTGCTGCAGCGATGGACGACTGAAGATACCGATGTGATGATGGCCCTGCTCTTTGGAGTTTCCGGATTGCTGCCTTCACCGCGGGCTCTGAAGGACCGGGAAAGCAGGCTCTATGTTCTGCGCTTGCGAAAACGATGGAACGCACTCCGCAAAGAGATGCGTTGCCCTCTGCTGCATGAAGCCGATTGGTTGTTTTTCCGCCTGCGCCCCGTGAATTTCCCCACTGCCCGGCTCGCAGTGCTCGGGCATGTTCTGCCTCAATTTCTGCAGAACAGCGTGGCGGATCGCGTCCTGAAGTGTTTTCGCACACCCGGCCTTACAACGCGCAACCGCCAGGACAAACTGCGCGAACTCTTTCGCTTCACCCCCGATGCGTTCTGGAGCGGACACCTGCATTTTCGCGGAAACGCCCCGGGAAGTTCGATCGCCCTCGGCGCAGACCGTATCGATGCGATCATCTTTAACACATTTGTCCCCTTGGCGCTGCTGTACGTGCAATTGTCAGGCGACCGCACAGTGAGCGCCCGGGCACGCACGCTTGCACGAAAGCTGCCGGCACCGCCCCGCAACAGCGTGACACGTTTCATCGAGGAGCATGTCGTGCGCGGTGAAGTGAGCATCGATTCCGCCGTGCTCCATCACGGCGCCATTGAGCTCTACCGCACATTCTGTGAGCGCGGCCGATGCCGCGAGTGTCCGGTGATCCACCCCTGAAGAACGCAAACGGGGCAGAGAGAGTCTCTGCCCCGCTGACTTTCCTCCACATCGTTCCTGATATCAGAACGTGATGCCGGCCGATATCGGGATGTACGTGCTGGTCTCTCCTTCTGTGAGAATCCAGGTGTACTTTGCCTCGATGAACAGTGTAATGCCGACCTTGAGGTCCACTCCCGCACCCAGATTGAAGGAGGTCTTCGTCTCCCCCTTCACACCGGGGATGTTTCCCTGAGGGACTCCGTTCAGCGTCACCGTCGCGTCACCCACCCCAATGCTCGCAAGCCCGATTCCGCCGGTGATATAGGGCGTAAGAATAGGCAGCGGCAGAAACGCCGTCTTGAGGTTCACATTTCCCGACCAGATGCTGATGCCCCCGCCATCGATCTTGAATCCCTGGGCCGCCGTGCCGAGAAGACCCACGAGGGCCTGATGATATTTGTCATTGTCAGGGGAGAAACTGATGTAGTCACCGGAGACACGCAATGCCAGCATCGCAAAATGCACGTCAAGATGCGCTCCTCCACCATATCCGGGGCCATAGGCATCCTTGAGCGGTCCGGCGATCGAGAGGCTTGCATAGTTGCCATGTACACCAAAACCGACGGACGGCATCTGGGCGAAGGCGGTGACAGCACCGAGCAACACTATGCCGAAGATGAGTACGCGCTTCATGGTATCTCCTTGTGAATGTGAACGGTTCAGGTTTTCTGTTGCTTCTTCTTTGCTGCAGGAAAGAGAATGTTGTTCAATATCAGCCGGTATCCCGGCGAGTTTTTGTGCAGAGACAGATC
>JGI20214J51650_10001627_pt1 | contig 14273 bp, 10 predicted proteins | sample WetSurMetagenome_FD_51650 | JGI IMG/M metagenome (IMG submission 51650) | reverse complement strand
CCACAGAAGCTTCCAAACCCAGGGCATCCCAGGCTTCGAAAGGTCCCATTTTCCGCGCAAAGCCCCATTTCATGGCATTGTCCACGTTGACGATGTCGTCGGCGATTTCCGGGATGCGCCTGGCGGAGTAAACGAGCACGTCGGACATGGTCCGGAAGGTGAACTGACCGGCGACGTCGTCTGCGAAGTAGAGGGCTTTCATCTTGCCGGCAGTGCCGGGAATGGTCTTGGCCGCTTCAAGGGAAGCGAACTTGACTTTCTGCTGAGGTTTGTACTGCAGCGTCTTGTAGTCAATGGAGAGGGTGACCTTCTTGCCGTTTTCCGGGACCCGTTTGTAGAACCCCTGCTTGGTTTTCTCGCCGAGAAGTTTCTTTTCAGTCATCTGCTTGATAAAGTCGGGCATCTGGAACATTTCGCGCTTCTCGTCGTTCACCGCCCCTTCATAGACATTGTTCGCCACATGGATAATCGTGTCCAGACCCACAAGATCAACCGTCCTGAAGGAGGCGCTCTTGGGATTGCCCACCACCGGTCCGGTGAGTTCGTCCACCGCCTCGATCGTCAAACCAAGGTCCATCATGGTTCGGACGCAGGAGAGCATGCTGAAAATGCCGATGCGATTGGCCACGAAATTGGGAGTGTCTTTCGCATAGACGATGCCTTTGCCCACGATCTTTTCGCAGACCTCGACCAGGGTTCCGACGACCTCGGGAAGAGTCTCCGGCCCTGGAACGATCTCAAGAAGTTTCATGTATCGTGGGGGATTGAAGAAATGGGTGATGGCAAAGTGTTTTCTGAAATTCTCCGAGCGGCCTTCCAGCATAGCCTTGGCAGGAATCCCCGAGGTGTTGGAGGTGATGAAGGTGCCGGGGGTCATGACGGATTCGAGCTTTTCAAAGACGATCTTCTTGATGTCGAGCCTCTCCACCACGACCTCGATGATCCACTGCACCTCCTTGAGGCGCTTGAGATCGTCTTCCATGTTGCCGATCGTGATGAGCTTGGAGTTCTCGGGCACATAGAAGGAGGCGGGTTTGGACTTAAGGGCGCCCTGAACACCGTTTGCAGCGAGTTTATTCCTGAACTCTCTGCTTTCCGGGGAAAGCCCTTTCTTTTTGTCGTCGTCGGAAAGCTGCGGAAGAACAATGTCGAGGAGAATGGTCTCCAGGCCGACGTTGGCAAGCTGGGCCGCGATGGTTGCGCCCATGACCCCTGCGCCAATCACTCCGACCTTCTTGATCTTCTTGTTCATGAGGGTCCTCCTTGGGGGTTTGGTCGTTGTGTTGATCAGTTACTCTAGGGAAGAAAATCTTTAGCCCACTGATATTTGTAGGAAAATCATTGTTTACTGAATGAATAATCATTCATTTCAGCGAAAGTAACATAGAAAAAACGGCGTGTCAAACATTTTTGTTGCCCTAAAAGGGCGCAGGTTGGGGGTTGCTTGTTGCAGGTGGCTCGTTGCCGGTTGCCTGTCTGTATTTCTGTACGATCCCCTGTGTTTTTTGTCTCTATGGTGAATCGTCAAGCGCCGTGCACCGTGCACCTTGCGCCTTGCACCGTCCTTATGCCATCGATCCGCCGTCCACATTCAAAATCTCACCGGTGATGAAATCAGACAGGTTCGATGCCAAGAACAGCACAGCCCCTACCACATCATCCGGCTCGGCAATGCGGCCTGCAGGGATGGTTCTCAGGATTTCCTGCATAATGCTTTCATTNCTCCAGAAGGGCTGGCTGAATTGGGTTCTCACCACGCTGGGCGCCACTGCATTCACNTGNATNTGATCCGAGGCCAATTCCACTGCCAGAACCTTGGTCAGCATTTCCAACCCTGCCTTGGCCACGCAGTAGATCCCCATGCCTCTTGCGGCTTTCCTGGCTGCGATGGACGAGATGTTGACGATCTTTCCGGCNCCGGCTTTTTTCATGAGCTTGTAAGCCATGGAACTTGCCAGGAACGCACTCTTCAGGTTTGTTTCGAGGAGCTTGTCCCAGAGCCCTTCGTCCGCTTCAGCTACGGAGGGAGTGAGCAGGTTGGTGCCGACGCTGTTGACCAGAATGTCCAGCTTTCCGAATTTCCCTTCAATGGCCTGGAAAAGGGAAGCCACCTGGTCGGACTTTCCCATGTTGGCAGGCTGCCCCAGGACATCGGCGCCTTTGGCCTTGAGTTCTGCAATGGCCTTGTCCAGGTTCTCCTGCTTTCTTCCGCAGATCGCAATCTTCGCGCCCTTTTCGGCGATAGCGAGCGCGATCGCCTTTCCCAGCCCTCGGCTTCCCCCCGTCACCAGCGCCACTTTGCCCGACAGATCTATATTCCATCCACCCATCGCACCCTCCTTTAAATCANAACTCTCGCTGAGTTTATTATCCACCGTGACTTAGAGTCAAGAAGAGACGGATTAAAGAGTTGCCTTTTAGCTCCGAAAAATTCAGAATCAAAAATACTTCCTATCTGCTTTGCGGTGCCTGAAATCTTTTCTCGGAGGTTTGGTCATGGATTTTGTCGTCATCGGGGGGGATGCGGCTGGCATGAGCGCGGCAAGCCGGGTCAAGCGGAACAAGCCGGATGCGCACGTCACTGTTCTCGAACAGACGAGGGATGTGTCGTTCAGTGCCTGAGGCATGCCCTACAACGTCGCGGACGCGACAAGGGAAATGGATGACCTGATCGTTCGACCTGCCCACGTGTTCAAAGAAAAGCAGGGCATCGATGTGAGAATCGAGCACAGGGTTAAGGCAATCGACCTGTCGCGCAAAACCGTCACAGGAAGAACGCGGGCGGGGGAGCCTTTTGAGGTTCCCTATGGCAAACTGTTGATTGCCACAGGGGCCAGGCCTATGGTTCCAAACTTTAGCGGGATCGAATCTTCGGGAGTGATGGCGCTTAAGAACTTGGAGGACGGCAGAAAGATCAAGGCGTTTATCGAGAATGAGAATATCAAAAAAGTGGTGATTCTCGGAATGGGGTACATCGCCTTTGAAATGTGTGAGGCGTTCAGAGCCCGGGGCATCGAGGTGGAGATGATCAAGCCGCGACCGGTTTTCATCCCCTGGATGAACGAGGATCTCGCTTCGATGGTCAAAAAGGAGATAGAGGCGAACCACGTGAAGGTTCACCTGGGACAGCCCATCGAGAGAATCGAGAAGAGAGAAAGGGGACTCCGCCTCATATGTTCAGGGCTTCAGCTCGACGGGGATATGGTTCTTGTGGCTGTGGGAGTGCGGCCCAACAGTGAGCTCGCCGAGAATGCAGGGCTCGCGCTTGGACCCCACAGGTCCGTCGCGGTGGACAGCAAGCTTTGTACCTCCGATCCGGACATCTACGCCGCAGGGGATTGTGCGGACGCCTTTCACGTTGTCACGGGCCAAAGGACCTGGATCCCTCTTGCCCTACGGGCCAACAGGGCAGGGTGGGCTGTAGCCGACAATGTGCTCGGGGGAAAGGTCGAACTCCAGGGAGTCGCAGGAACAGCGGTGTTCAAGGTCTTCGATCTTGAAGTGGCGCGCACCGGGCTGAGTGTGGAGGAGGCCCGAAAGGCAGGCTTTGACCCGGCAGAGGTCGTGATTCAAAGCCAGAACAGGGGACATAAGTATCCAGGGGCATCTGTGATCAGCGTGCAGTTGGTGGGCGACAAAAAGTCCGGCCTGCTCCTTGGAGCACAGATGGTGGGGAAGGAGGGTGCAGCTCACAGAATCAATGCGCCGGCCGTGGCACTTCACGCGAAGATGAGCGTAGAGGAGTTCGGCCAATCGGATCTGGCCTATGCGCCGCCCTTCGGCCCGACTTGGGATCCTTTGTTGACGGCGGCCAATCAGCTGGTAAAGGCGGTGTAAAAGATTATCGGATAACCACCCCCACCCTTGCCCTCCCCCATCGAGGGGGAGGGGAATTAATGATGGGGAGAGGTTTACCCGCCTCCGGCAGCGCCCGAGGCGACCAGGGGTCGGGGTGAGGCGGATCGAGATGGATGCCATGACGCAACCGATCATCAGACAGCTCCTCATAGGACCTTTTGCGGTTTTCACCTATATCGTCGCTTGCCCTCAGACCAAGGAAGGAGTGATCATTGATCCGGCCGGGGAAGAGGGAAAGATTCTGGCTGCGGTGGAAGAGGAAGGTGTCCGGGTCCGGTACATCCTCAACACTCACGGGCATGCGGATCATGTCATGGGGAATGAGGCGCTTAAACTCGCAGTGTCGGCTCCCACTTGCATGCACGAAGCGGACAATCGGTTCTTCTCGAGTGTTGGAATTAGAGAACTATCAATGAAAGAACTTGGCCTTCCCCCGGCAGGTGCTGTGCAGATGGAACTGAAGGACGGGGATTTGCTCGAAGTGGGAACTCTCGTGATCAAGGTAATCCACACGCCAGGCCATTCCCCAGGCTCCGTCTGCTACTATATTGAAGGGAACCTTTTTACAGGTGACACTCTCTTTGTGGGAGCTGCAGGCAGGACGGATTTGACGGGGGGTTCCCTGGACACCTTGATCGAGTCCGTTGAAAAGAAAATTCTTGCACTTCCCAAAGGGGTCGTGATCTGGCCGGGCCACGATTATGGGGACACGCCCACGTCAACCATCGGCCGAGAGATGGAAGAAAATCCCTACATAACCGATTTTATTTTGGATGCCTAAAGGGGGTTTCATGTTGAAGGGGCACTAATACGAATGCGGTAAATCACTTGAGATCACCCCCTCCCTAACCCTCCCCCCTCGAGGGGGAGGGAAGGGTGGGGGGGAAAAAGACTTAACGCGTTTGTTATAGACACGATAAGATGTGAAAGCTAGAATGCTTCGAAACGCATTGGAGGGAGATTATGAAAAAAACAATCGCTATCATTGTGTTGTGCGTTGGTCTGGGGCTGGTTTCTTCGCCACAGGCTTTGGCTGACAATCTGAAAGAGGACGCGGATGTCATTGTCAACAAAGCCCGTCTCGTGATTGAGGAGGTGAGGAATGCGCCGGACTCAGGAGCGGCGTACGATCTTATAAGACAAAGCGCCGGTGTGGTCATCATCCCTGATATGTTCAAGGGAGGGTTTGTTGTCGGCGGTTCATACGGAAAAGGCGTCGTCGTAGCTCGCAAAGATGGGAAATGGAGCGGCCCTTCTTTTGTCTACATCGGAGCCGGCAGCGTTGGGTTTCAAATCGGAGTGCAAATCACCGACTTGATCCTTGTGGTGATCGGGCAAAACACCATGGATTCCTTCATGCGGTCAAGTTTCAAACTGGGAGCCGATGCGGCCGTAGCCGCTGGCCCGGTGGGTGCTCAAGCAACCGCAGCCACCGATCTCTTTCTGAAAGGGGGCATCTATTCTTATTCGCGGGCCAAGGGGCTCTTTGCGGGAGTCTCTCTTGAAGGCGCGGGAATGGGAACCGAGTTCGATCTCAACAGGGCCTATTACCAAACGACGTCCAACCCCAAGGATATCCTCTATGGTCAAGTCGAGACGCCTGAATCAGGGCAAAAATTGTTCGAAGCCCTTAACAGATTCATAAAGCAATAGTCCAAAAAACATCCCCCTCCCCCGGCCCTCTCCCGCCGGAGGAGAGGGAGGTCCCGCCTGCGGCGTTTTATCTTCTTTAGCCATGGGAGAGGATACTGGTTGTTAAAGAGTCACCTCGTCGCCTTTTGTCTCCATGCAGTGCCAATAACCATTCTGAGGGGTTTCCATCCATAGAAAATTCCAAAAGTGAGTAAATCTTTGCCACTTTGTGGAATGAATTTACCACAAAGCGCAGGCTGATTTTTGACATACCTCTCTTCTGCTGGAAACAAGGAATGAAAAAACCGTTTGATATTCTTAAGTAAAAATTCCTTTCACCTCAGAATCCCCATTCAGGCACACATATTGCTCTAATTTTGTCTGATTACCCATCTGTCAATTCACCTGGGAAGGAGAAACTGTACGCCTATGTGCGGCATCGTTTGCTATGTGGGTAAAAACGAAGCGAAACCCATTCTGATTGAAGGACTTAAACGCCTTGAGTACCGCGGGTATGACTCTGCAGGCATTGCGGTGAGGAACGGCAGCAACGTGTGTCTGCGGAGATCCGTGGGAAAGATCAGCGAGCTTGAAAGAAAAATCAACGGCCAGGTCATCGCAGGCCAGTGCGGCATTGCCCACACGCGTTGGGCAACCCACGGTGAGCCCACCGAGACAAACGCCCACCCGCACAGGGACCAGGACGAGAATGTGTATGTCATTCACAACGGGATCATCGAAAATTTCCACACCCTGAAAAAGAAACTCGAAAAAGAAGGGGTGCGGTTCAGGTCTCAGACGGACACGGAGGTTCTGGCCCACCTGATCGCGAAAAATTTTGACGGGGATCTGAGCGAGGCGGTGCGAAAAACCATGGCCCAGGTGGAAGGCACTTTCGGCATCGCCGTCTTGCACAAGCGAGTGCCGGGTGAGGTTGTTGTTGCCCGCCGGGGGAGCCCTCTCGTTATCGGCGTCGGAGAGGATGAAAATTTCGCCGCCTCCGATGTCTCCGCCCTGGTCCGCTACACCAACAAGGTCATTCATCTGCAGGACAACGAGTTGGCCACGCTTTACGGGTCGGATGTGAAGATCTCCACCATGCACGCCAAACAGGTTCAGAGACCCACAGAGGAAGTGGAGTGGAGCCCTGAAGATGCAGAGCTCAATGGGTTCCCCCATTTCATGCTGAAAGAGATCTACGAGCAGTCTGAAACCATACAGAATGCTATCCGGGGAAGGCTGGAGCCCGGGGAAGGCATCTCTAAACTCGGGGGCCTGATGCCGGTCTGGAACGACTTGAAGGAGTGCAGAAACCTGGTGATTGTGGCCTGCGGCACCTCCTATTATGCGGGCTGTGTGGGCAAGTACATTTTTGAAAAACTGACCGACGTGGACGTTCAGGTGGAGCTCGCCTCAGAATTCCGTTACCGCAAGCTCAATTTCCCTGCCAGAACCTTCATCATCGCCATCAGCCAGTCAGGGGAAACCGCCGACACTCTAGCCGCAATCCGGGAGGCCAAGAGAAAGGGGGCTAGGCTCCTCGGGATCGTGAATGTGGTAGGCAGTTCCATATCGAGAGAGACCGAAGCAGGAGTCTACAACCACGCAGGCCCTGAAATCGGAGTGGCATCAACAAAAATCTTTGTCTCCCAGTTGATCATTCTCACTCTCCTCGCTCTGCTCATGGGCCGACATCAGAGGCTCTCTCTCACGGAAGGTGTTGAGATCATCCGGGCTGTTGAAGCACTGCCGGACATGGTGAAAAAAGTGCTCTCTCAGGCCAACCGCATCGAAGCGATTGCNGGGAAATACTTCGGATGCAGCAACTGGCTCTATCTGGGACGAAAGTACAATTATCCGATTGCCTTGGAGGGGGCTCTGAAGCTGAAAGAAATCTCCTACATCCATGCGGAAGGCTACGCAGCCGGAGAGATGAAGCACGGGCCTATTGCCCTTGTCAGTCCGCAAATGCCGACGGTGGCTATTGCGCCCTATGATGAAATGTATGAGAAGATGATCAACAATATCCACGAAATCAAGAGTCGGAGAGGGCCTGTCATTGCGATTGCCACGGAAGGGGACCAAAAGCTAGCAGACATGGTGGATGAGGTCATCGAAATCCCTGAAACTCTCGATTTTCTCACACCGGTGCTGGCGGTGGTTCCGTGCCAGCTTCTGGCCTATTATTGTGCCCGATTCCTGGAAAGGGAAATCGACAAACCCCGAAATCTTGCAAAAAGCGTAACGGTGGAGTAATTTACCAGGCCGTTTTTGAGGGTTTCGGAAACCGCGGGAGCAGATGCTCTTTATGAACGCTCCGTACAAGACCATCGACGAGCTGTCTCATGAAAACAGGCCGCTGACCCAGATCCTGGAGGGTCACAGGCAATGGCTCAGGGGCGAAGGGGGNGAGCGAGCCAGCCTGAGAAAGGCCAATCTCATCGGGGCCAACCTGAGAGGGTTCTACCTGATCGGCGCGGATCTGAGCGGAGCCATCCTTGTCAATGCCGATCTGAAAGAAACAAGCCTGATCGGCACGACCCTCAAGAAGACGAATCTAAAAGGTGCAACCCTGAGCGGCGCGGATCTCATCGGCGCGAACCTGGCACAAGCGATTCTCCGGGAGGCGGATCTTTCCGAGGCCGACCTGCGGGAGGCGAACCTCAATGGGGCGGTGCTCAGAGAGTGCATCCTCGATTCGGCCAGCCTGTACGGAGCGAGCCTCAGAGAAGCCAATCTGGTNGGGGCCAGCCTGAGCAAAGCGCTCCTCAAAAGGGCAGACCTTGCCAATGNGGATTTCAGCAGAGCCANCCTCTTCAGCGCGGACCTGGAGGAAGCGGATCTGAGCGGAGCGAATTTAGCGGATGCTAATTTGAGCGGAAGCCGACTGGTAAGGGCAAAGCTGAACGGGGCATCGCTCGTGAAAGCCAATCTCCACGGAGCGGATCTCACCGAAGCCGATTTCACAGGAGCAAATCTGGAAGGAGCCAATCTGCAGGATTCGACTCTCAAATGGAGCGTCCTGAAACAGGCCAACCTCAGCTGTGCGAATCTCACCGGCGCGTACTTGGAAGACGCCAACCTTGGTGAGTGGGCCATCAGGGGTGTCATCTGCAGCTACATCCGGAGCGGTAGCGAAAGAGAAATNACCCGCTANGGCGANGGGGAGTTCGAGAAGATATTTTCATTCTTTAAAGAGATCTCAACGCTTGTTCTCAAAATTCCATTCACCCTTTCGGCGGTTTGCGTAGGTAAGCTCATTGCACAGTCCACCAACGCGGTCCTGGGCTCTGAGGTGATCTGTTTAAAAGGGGTTGAGGCACTGGCCCAGGATTCCACGAAGCTGAGCTTCTTTGTCCTGGATCGCGACTTCTACGAGGGGAAAGCGAAGTTTTTTCAAAGTTATCTCCGGATTGCCCTGGAGGACTACTTCAAAGAGCATCCGGTCAACGAAGAGCCCATGTGCGCGAGCTATCTCCTAGAGGAAGAATGGAATGTGGGTTTCATCCGAAGGGAACTTGCGGCGCGTGCGGGCGTTGCTCCAAAATTCAGCGAAGAAATAAGCAAAGAACCGGCCCAGGATTCGCTCTTCGGTTTGGACAAAATCGGAGAGACTATTCATCGCATCGTCGTTTCGGTTTTCGAATAACCGGTCTCGATCTGACCCCCCTGATCAACCTACCCCCGATCTCCACCCGCTTTTCCTCCTTGCCACGGGGCAAATAATGAGGTAGCTTTATATTGTTATTGCTCCAGCAGCAGATCTCTCAACTGGAATATCCTTTCTTCATTTTCGTCCGACCGAGGGCGCTTCAATTTCAAACGCTCCTGACTCTGGGATCGTGAAACCCTGCGAAATGACCGAATCGATCCCTCTGGGTGCAGGCGATGAAAGACAAAACAAANGAGCAACTCCTCGCTGANTTGGACACCCTGCGACGCCAGGTGGCTGAACTGCAAGTCCTGCAAGATCAGGTCAAGTCACGGGAGGAAGAATTGCGCCGGAGCGAAGAACGATTTCGCACCTTTGCAGATTCCACCTACGACTGGGAAACCTGGCGGGCTCCTGACGGCAAGTACGTTTATGTGTCCCCGTCCTGCGAACGAATCACGGGGTACCGGAGCGAAGAATTCATAGCGGATCCTTCGCTCGTGGCCCGCATTGTCCATCCCGATGATCAAGCCATAACCACCAACCACTTTCTGGAGGATTTCCGTGCTGAAGAGCCTCTTCAGATGGATTTCAGAATTATAACAAGAACCGGCGAGGAGTGCTTCATCAGCCATTACTGCCAGGGAGTTTTCGGGAAGGACGGAGAATGGCTCGGACGGAGAGCAAGCAACAGAGATATCTCCATGAGAAAACGTGCGGAAATGGAGCTTCACCGGGTGAACAGGGCTCTCAAGGTCTTGGGGGAATCCAGCCAAGCCATGGCCCGGGCAGTGGATGAAAAAGAATTCCTGGCTGAAGTTAGCCGCATGATCGTCGATGTGGGNGGCTATCGGCTTGCCTGGATTGGTTTTGCACAGGAGGACGATGAGAAATCCGTCAGGCCCGTGGCACAAGCGGGCTTTGAAGACGGCTACCTGGAGAAGGCGGACATCACTTGGGCGGATACCCAGAGAGGAAGGGGTCCAACAGGGACAGCGATCCGAACAGGTCGGACAACCGTGTCCAAGAATATTCTTAAGGATCCGAGGTTTGCCCCGTGGAGGGAAGAAGCCGTCAAGCGCGGATACGGTTCGTCCATTTCTCTTCCTATCAGGATGGGCGAAAAAGTGGCCGGTGCCTTGAACATTTACGCCATGGAACATGATGCGTTCCATGCGGAGGAGGTCAATCTCCTGGAGGAATTGGCCGGTGACATTTCTTACGGTCTTACAGCTCTCCGGAACAAGTTTGAGCGAGAAAAAGCTGAAGAGGCCCTGGTAAAAAGCTCAAACAAGATAAAAATGTTCGCCTATTCGGTTTCCCACGACCTCAAGAACCCTGCAATTGCAGTTTACGGTCTGGCCAAACGCCTCAACAGATACTCAAAAGACAGGCTGGATGAGAGAGGAAAAACCTATTGTGAGCAAATCTTGAAGGCCTCAGAGCACATTGCTTCTCTGGTGGAGAAGATCAACCTTTACATCAAAGCAAAAGAAGTTCCGCTTTCTATCGAAAAAGTGAGACTCAAAGACATTGTCGACATGGTGAAAGAAGAGTTTGCCCCACAACTTGCCGGCCGCCAAATCCGGTGGCTCGAACCCGAAAAGATCCCGGAAGTCAATGCGGACAGAACCTCAATGGTCAGGGTCTTAACGAATCTTGTGGACAATGCCCTGAAGTATGGAGGTCATGATTTGAGCGAAATCAGGATAGGCTATCAGGAATCGGAGGACAGCCATATCCTGTCTGTTGAAGATGATGGAATCGGTTTGAAAGACGAAGATGCAAAATTGCTTTTCGGCCCCTTTAAGCGCAAAAGAATGGCCGGCCAGGTGGAGGGGTCCGGTCTGGGGCTTGCCATTGTCAAAGAAATTGCCGAGCAGCACAAAGGCCGCGTGTGGCTGGACCCCGCCATCAAGAAAGGCGCGGCCTTCCATGTCTCCATTTCTAGAAATCTCTGAATAAATCCTCCGTTCTGTGCCGTTGATCAGGTTTGGTTGAGCGCATTTGACAGAGTATGAGCGCTCATCTATATTGCGCCGCGGCAATGAACTCTCTTGATAAGGGTCTTCTATGAAAAAGCTCAGTGCCGACGTGGTTGTTTGCGGGGCAGGAATCGCCGGGGTATCGGCCGCGTACCACCTTGCGAAGAAGCATGGAATCGGGAAGGTCCTGCTTGTGGACGAGCAGGCTCCCTTGACGCTGACAAGTGACAAATCAACGGAAGCCTACCGAAACTGGTGGCCCGGGCCAGGCGACACGATGGTTCGCTTCATGAACCGGAGTATTGATCTTCTGGAGCAACTCGCGGATGAGAGCGGCAACTATTTCAACATGAGCCGGAGGGGTTATGTTTTCCTTACTGCCAGGCCCGAGCAGGCCCGGGTCATGGAGCGCGTGGCAAATGAGATCTCAGNCCTGGGAGCCGGCCCGATCAGGANCTACCGTGGCGGGCCGGAAGATCCAGCGTACCCGCCATGCAGACCGAGGGGTTATGATCCCGGCCTTAGCGGTGCGGAACTTGTCCTGGATCCGGCAGCGGTTCGTAAACAATATCCTTTCATCAAAGACACGGCCATAGCCATGCTCCATGTTCGCCGCTGCGGTTGGCTCAGCGCCCAACAGCTGGGAATGTATCTCCTTCAGCAGGCCAAGGGAGCAGGCGCCCGGTTCCTTATGGGCCGGGTGTCCAGCGTGGGTGTGGGAAAGGGAGGAATAGAGTCGGTTCAGGTAACCGGCGAGAAGGGCCAGACGGAAATCTCCACGGGATCTTTTGTGATCGCTGCAGGACCCTTGCTCAAACAGGCGGGAGCCCTGGTCGGGATAGACCTTCCTGTATTCAATGAACTCCACGGAAAAATCGCGTTCAACGATCCAAAGGGAGTCATCCCTCGTGAGGTCCCCCTNATGATCTGGACGGATCCCATGAAACTCCCTTGGACGGAAGAAGAAAGAGAAGTGCTNGAGGGAAGCGANAAAACACGNTGGCTTCTGGAGGAGTTCCCCAGCGGGGTCCATTTCAGACCCGAGGGAGGGGAGGGGAGTCGGACCATCCTGGCTCTTTGGACCTACGACATCAAGCCCCAGGAACCGGTCTGGCCGACGGTCTTCGACCCGGAGTACGCGGAAATCGTGCTCCGGGGAATGGCCGGCATGGTTCCAGGGTTGTCCGTGTACCTGGGAAGAGCAGGGAAGCCTTTTGTGGACGGCGGCTACTACTGCAAGACTCAGGAGAACAGGCCCCTGATCGGGCCTCTCCCGGCCAAGGGAGCCTTTGTGATAGGGGCTCTTTCGGGATTCGGTATCATGGCGTCCATGGCCGCGGGTGAACTGCTCGGAAATCATTTGAGCGGAAGCGCTTTGCCCGACTACGCGCCCGCCTTTCTCCTCAGCCGATATGAGGATCCTGAGTACAAGAAGGTCCTGGAAATCTGGGACGCCACGTCGGGTCAGCTGTGAAGCATAGCGAGGATTTTCCTCTCCGCTTTCGACAGAGCAAGTGTGTGCAGCTCTTCCGCTGAGACCCACTTCCATTCATGTCCTTCACGGGACGTGAGCCTACCTCGCACAACAGCGCACCGGTAAACATGAAAGGTGACGCGAAAATGCGTGTACGCATGCTTAATCGATCCAATCGTCTTTACCGCGCGGACATGCAAGCCAAGTTCCTCTCGAACGGTTCTAACCAACGCCTCTTCACGCGCCTCTTTCTCGCCTCTTTCCCTTCCTGGAAATTTCCACAAGCCGCCAAGAAGGCCGGAGGGGGGCCTCTGGACAACAAGCACCCTTTTCTTTCGATCAAAGAGGATTGCTGCGATCATGTGCTTGTGTGAAGGTGCAGGCTTTTTCTTGGTAACAGGAAGCCGTTCCTGTAGTCCCAAGTGTTTTGCTTTGCAGAGACCCGTCAAAGGGCAGGAAACGCATGCAGGAGTTCGGGGTGTGCACACGGTGGCACCCAGGTCCATCATCGCCTGATTGAACTGACCTGGATGCTTTTTGCTCAGGAGGTGATGGGCCCTTTGGCGAACCTGTTCCCGCGACTCCGGAGAACCCAAGCGCTTTCCAAGGGCGAAGAGCCTTGAAATCACCCGGGAGACGTTGGCGTCTACGGCAGCACAAGGCTGGGCAAAAGCGATACTGAGAATTGCGTCGGCTGTGTACTCTCCTATCCCTGGTAGATCCATGAGTCCCTTTCTGTTCTTAGGCAGGCTTCCTCCCCATCGGACAACGATTTCCTTTGCCGCAGCATGGAGATGTCGCGCTCTGGAATAGTAGCCAAGGTTCTCCCAGAGTTTCAGGACCTCATCCGGTCGCGCTTCGGCAAGGGCCCTCACCGATGGAAATTTCGTGAGAAAGCGGAGGTAATAGGGGATGACGGTCTCCACCTGAGTTTGCTGGAGCATGATCTCGGAAACCCAAATCGAATACGGATCTCGGGTGTTCCGCCACGGCAGATCCCGGGCATGACCGGCGTACCATCGNAGCAGTCTCGATGTGATCGGATGTTGACTCAAAAAGGCTTTTCNCTCCATCCCGAGTTGATAAAGCGATCANTTGACTCTATCANAGAGTGAGTCCGGCGTGAAAGGCCTTTCTATGTNGTGATGAAATGATTAGATTTCCATAGGAAAGCTGGAGGAATGTGAGATGGGAGTCAAATTGCCAGCATGGGGCATCATCCTTGTTGTGCTCTTGTTTGTCCTGGGGTGCGCTCCGGTGATCTCGAANCCGGTGAGGGATCAGGTGGACAAAAATCTCACCTTTAGAGAGGTGTTCAAAGATCCGGAGGCCCACAAAGGGTCGGTGGTCGTCTGGGCCGGAGTCGTCATAGAGGCAAACAACACCAAAGAGGGAACGCTGATCCAGATCCTCCAGAGGCCTGCTGACTTCTTTGGAGCGCCAGAACAGACGGACAGGACAGAAGGTCGCTTCTTGGTGCTCTACCCTTCCTATCTTGACGTCGCCGTCTATAGCAAGGGGAGGGAGGTGACCGTAGGCGGTGAAATTCAGGGGAAGAGAGCCATGCCTCTTGGCGAGATCCAGTACTCCTATCCTCTCGTTGTTGCCAAAGAGATCTACCTCTGGCCGGACACGAGTAACGAGCGGCTGGCTCCCTATCCTTATCCCGGTT
>JGI20214J51650_10001625_pt1 | contig 14278 bp, 10 predicted proteins | sample WetSurMetagenome_FD_51650 | JGI IMG/M metagenome (IMG submission 51650) | reverse complement strand
AGCACCAGTGCGATGAACTGATCACCGGCGACGATGTTGAGCCCCATCCCCGTCGCCACCACCGTGACGAAAAGCCGAGCCGTAGTGTTCGCCCAGCGAAGCACCGGGTCGATGAGTTTCGCGAGAAGACGGAACTCCTCCATCAACGAGCCGAAGGTCACCGCCCCGATGATGATCCACAGGGTCTTGAGCATGCTGTCCATGCCGCCGCGCGAGAGCAGCGCGTCAACGTCAGCGATGCCGGAGGCGGACTGGTAGCCGTTGGCCAGCGCCAACCAGATGCCTTTCACATAGACGATGGGCGCGCTCAGCGTCGGGTCGTCGACGAAGCGCGAGACGGCCTCCGGCTGCAGGATCACTGCGCAGACTCCGCCGACCAACGCTGCGCTCATGATCGCGAGGTATGCGGGCACCTTGCGCACCGACAGCACGATGAGGAACGCCAAGGGGATCAGGTTGAGGGGTGTGATCCAGAAGAGCTCCTCCAACTTGGCGAGGTCGAGCGCCGTCTCGACACCCTCAGTGACGTTCTCCTTGATGCCCAGGATCGTAAAGACGACGAGCGCGATGACCATGGCGGGGATCGATGTCCAGATCTGCGCACGAATGTGCTTGAAGACATCGACACCCGCCAACTGCGCGGCCAGGACCGTGGTCTCCGACAGCGGCGACGTCTTGTCGCCGAAGTAGGCTCCAGAAATGACCGCACCGGCCGTGATGACGGGGGACACGCCCACCATCGTCGCGATGCCGACGAGCCCCACGCCGATGGTGCCCGCCGTCGTCCAGGAGCTGCCGATGCTCACGGCGATGACGGCGCAGATGATCGCCGTCGCCACATAGAACCAGCTCGGTTGCAGCAGACGGATCCCGTAGTCGACCAACGTCGGGATCGTGCCGGACATGTTCCAGGTGCCGATCAGTGCGCCAACGGACAGAAGAATGAAGATAGCGCTGATGACCGAGGAGATCGCCCGTCCGCTGGCGGCGCTGATCTCCTCCCAGGGATGCCCGTTCTTGAGGATGACAAGACAAGCGATCAAGGCGCTGAACAGCAACGCCACCTGTAACGGGCCATCGATCGCGTCGTTCCCGAACAGGAAAACGGACGCCGCGATCAGGCCTATGAGCACGACCAGCGGGATGATCGCGTCCGCGTACGAGGGTTCCTTCGTGACGCGCGTGGGCGGAGCTTGGTTTGTCATTATCATCTCCTAATTGGTGATAGAAAATTGCTTTTTGGAGGCTTTTGGATACCCGGTACTCTGGAGTTTGTCAAGGAGTTCACAAGGACATTTTCGTTTCAGTTTTTGAGTGAGGATGGAGCAGAAATGACGTTCCATGCCTCTTTTGGCGGGAGCAGCATGCTGGTGTGGCGTGTCACCGTGCGTTTTCCGGGTAGGTTCCCGATTATCGATTCTCAGGGGGGTTCGGGTCGGCACCGATGGGGTTATCGGGAGGCTGCCTGATGAGTTCCCATCCTCCCCCTAAGGCCTTATAAAGTTGGACCAGGGTCAAGAGCTGGTCCCGCTGCGCCGACGCCAGATCCAGTTCGGCCGTGAAGAGCTGCCGATCGGCATCCAGGACCGACAGGAAGGACTCGAGCCCCCCTTTGTAGCGTCTGGTAGCAGTCTTGGAATACACCTGATAGCTCTGCACCAGGGCTTCCTGCTCCTGACGGAATTCCTCGAACTTGGTATGGGCCACCAGGCCGTCGGAAACCTCCCGGAAAGCCTGGCGCACGGTGAACTGGTAGAGGATCAGGGCCTGTTCCTGTTGGGTATGGCTGGTCTGGAGGGTAAAGTAGTTGTAGCCGCCGGTGAAAATAGGGAGCGTCAAGGTCGGGCCGATATTCCAGATGCCGGATGGTTCGGTGAACAGGCGCCCGAGGTCGGCGCTTTGCGTTCCAGCCAGACCGGTGAGGAAAATCCGGGGGAAAAAATTGGCCCGGGCTGCACCGATGCGGTAGTTGGCGGCGATGAGCACTTCCTCGGACTGGCGGATGTCCGGCCGCTGCTCCAGCAGTGTGGAGGGGAGACCCGCGGGGACGAGCGGGCGCACCACCAGCTCCCGCAAGGACTTGCCCCGCTGGATGGGTTGGGGGTTGTCCCCCAGCAGGATGCTGATCTGGTTTTCCTTTTGGGCGATCTGCCGCTCCAGGTCCGGGATCCTGGCTCCGGCGGTGTGCACCAGGGCATCCGCCTGAGCCACGTCCTCCCTCGATACCAGGCCCCGCTCGTGGCGCAGCATGACCAGGCGCCGGGAATTCTCGAAGGATGTAAGGGTAGACCGGGCGATCTCCAGCTGGCGGTCCAGGGTGCGAAGCTCGAAGTAGGCCCGGGCCGTGTCGGCCACGACGGTCGCCCACACGGCCCTTTGGCCCCATTCGGAGGCAAAGAATACCGATTGGGCGGCATTCGTTAGGTTCCTCAGACGCCCGAACAGGTCGATCTCCCAGAAGAGATCGAAGCTGAATTGGGCCAGGCTGTCAACGACCGGGGTGCTCGGCGGGATAGGCGGATTGACGCTGGTCCGGCTCAGTTTTTCCCGTTGAAAGAGGGCGGTGCCGCCCACCCGGGGAAGCCAAAAAGAACGGCTCACCCCCACCGAGGCTCGGGCTTCGGCCACCCGCGCCACGGCCAGACGGACATCGTAGTTTTGCGCCAAGGCGGTGCGGATCAGGTCCTGGAGAGCCGGGTCGTTGAACATTTCCCACCAGGCCAGGTCCGCCAGGCTGGCGAGATCCGGCTGGGGTTGACCCTGAGAGGACTGGAAACGATAATCCGGGGGCACTTCACCGGGAGAGCGTTCGTACCCGGGGGCCAGGCAGCCACTGAGGAGCAGAGCGCCGATCAGGAGAAAAGGCAACCGATTCATGAGTGTCCCCCTTCTCCCCCGCCGGACGGGCCGGAAGCTACAGGTTCGAGTTGGGATGGCGCGGCCCGGGGGCCCCTCAGCTTTTCCAGCATCGTCTCGACGCCGTAATAGAGCACCGGGATGAAGAACAAGCTCAGCAGCGTGGCAGTGGCCATACCGAAAACGACGGCCGTGCCCACCGACCAGCGGGCCGCGGCGCCGGCTCCGCTGGACACTACCAGAGTCATCAATCCGAAGACTTCAGCCAGCGCGGTCATCAGAACGGCCCGAAAGCGCAGCCGGGCCCCTTCGCCAGCGGCCGCAAACGCCGAATAGCCCTCCCGATCCCGCTTCTCCTTGGCGAATTCCACGATCATGATGGAGAGTTTGGCGTTCAGACCGATGAGCATCACGATGCCAACCTGCACGTAGACGTCGTTCGCCAAGCCTCGGAGCCATACCCCCAAGAAGGCCCCGAAGACGGTGATGGGCAAGCCCAGGAGCACCCCGAAGGGGATGGCCCAGCTTTCATACAGGGCCGCCAGCGTCAGAAAAACGAAAAGCAGGGAGAAGGCGAAAATGTAGCCCGTCTGGCCGCCGGCCACCTTTTCCTGGAACGCCAGACCCGTCCATTCATACCCGAACCCCCGGGGCAGATCCTCGGAAAGGCGCTCCATGGCGGCGATGGCATCCCCGGAACTGAAGCCGGGCGCATTTTGTCCCGCGAGTTCTGCCGAGCGAAACATATTGTAGCGGTTGATGTTGATGGGGCCGGTCTGGGACCCCACTTTCACCAGGGTGCTCAGGGGAACCATCCTGCCGTTCGCATTTCGGACATAAATGTCGCCGATGTCGTCCGGGTTCCGGCGGAATTCCGGCTTGGCCTGGACCATGACCCGGTACACCCGGCCGAATTTGTTGAAGTCGTTGATCATAAAGCCGCCCAGATAAAGCTGGAGGCCGTCAAAGACATTTCTCAGGGGTATGCCCAGAGTCTGAACCTTGTCCCGGTCAATATCCAATTTCACCTGAGGCACGCTGACCTGGAAGGTGTTGAATAATGCCGCGATTGCCGGCTCTCCGGGCGCCGCCGCCACCAAATTCTGGGCCGTCTGATAGAGTTCCTCCGGGGTGCGGGCGGACCGGTCCTGAAGCTGGTATTGGAAACCGCTGACGTTGCCCATGCCGGGAATGGATGGCAAGGAAAAGACAAAGGACCGGGCCTCGGGATAGCCGGCGAACTCCCGGCGCAGGCGCTGCATGATAGCGACGAGCTGAGTTTCCCCGGAAGTGCGCTTATCCCATGGTTCAAGGGTCATGACCAGGGTGGCGGCGTCGGAGCTGAAGCTGTTGGTCATGAGATTAAAGCCGCCCCAGCCAAGGATGGTTTGGATGCCCGGTACTTTGGCGGAAAATTGCTCCGCCCGGGTCAAAACCGCATCGGTGCGTTCCAGGGAGGCGCCCGGTGGCAGGGTGAAGGTAACAAAAACGACCCCTTGATCTTCATCGGGCACCAACCCTCCGGGCAAGGTCCGCAAGAGGCTGCCCGCTCCTACATACACGGCCGCCAGGAGGATCAGGGCCAGGGCCAGGCGGCGCATGAAAAACTGTACCCCTGTGATATAGCCTTTGGTGGTGCGGTCGAAGAGCCTGTCGAAGGCCCGGTTGAAGGCTCCCAGAGGTCCCCGCTGGTCCTTCTTCTTGGGACGCAGGATCTTGACGCATAACGCCGGGGTGAGGGTCAGGGCCATAATGATCGAGAGGAGCGCGGCAAAGCAGAGGGTGAGAGCGAACTGCCGGTAGAGTTGGCCGACAATGCCCCCCAGAAAGATCACCGGGACATAGACCGAAAGGAGAGCGCAGGCCACCCCGATCATGGGCCGGCTAACCTCATCCATGGCCTTTTCCGTGGCCTTTAGAGGACTTAATCCTGCCCCCATGTGAGACTTTACCGCCTCCACTACCACGATGGCATCATCCACCACGGAGCCGATGGCCAGAACCAGGCCGAACAAAGAGAGGGTGTTGATGGACATCCCTAACCCGGCAAAGGCGGCAAAAGTGCCCACCATGGGTATGGGGACTACCAGGCAGGGAATCAAAGTGGCCCTGAAGTTCCCCAGGAAGATGAACACCACCAGCATTACCAGAGCCATGGCCTTGAAAAGGGTGAACACCACTTCCTGGAGCGCCGCCCTGACGAACAGGGTATTGTCGTAGGAGACCTCGTATTCCAGCCCCGGCGGAAAACTTCTTTTGGCCTCTTCCATGAAGGCCTGGATCTTGTTGGCCACGTCCAGGGCATTGGCCCCGGGGAGTTGGTAGATCACCATGGTGGTGGCCGGCTTGCCGGCCCGCCGGGAAAATGAAGTATACCTTCTGGCCCCCAACTCGGTGCTCGCCACGTCCCGGACGCGCAACACCGACCCGTCCGGCAGGGTGCGGATGATGATATTGTCAAACTCTTCTTTTTCAGTGAGACGTCCCTTGACGTCCACGGTGTACTGGAAGCTCAAACCGGCCTTGGCCGGCGGTTGGCCCACCTGGCCGGCCGGAGCCTGGACGTTCTGGTCCTGCACCGCCTGGGCCACATCTCTGGCCGTGAGTCCCAGGGCGGCCAGTCGGTCGGGCCTGACCCACAGGCGCATGGCATACTCCCGTTCCCCCACGATGCTGATGTTGCCCACGCCATAGATGCGGGCGAGGGGATTGTAGAGGTTCAAGGAGGCGTAGTTGCTGAGAAACAAATCGTCATAGGTGTCGTCCGGGGAATACAAGGACAGGACGATGAGCATGTCCGGCGAGGCTTTCTGGACGTTAATGCCGAAGTTTAGAACCTCTGGCGGCAGGGCCCGGTTGGCCCGGCTCACCCGGTTCTGCACATCCACTTGGGCGATATCGATGTCGGTACCCACGGCAAACGTGCAGGTCAGGGAGTAGCGGCCGTCGCTGGTGCTGCTGGAGGACATGTAAATCATGTTCTCGGCCCCGTTCACCTCCTGCTCGATGGGCACGGCCACGTTTTCCTCCACCACCCGGGCGCTCGCCCCGGTGAAAAAGGTCTCCACCGTGATCGTGGGCGGGCTGATGGGGGGATATTGGGCGATGGGCAGACTAAAAATGGCCACTAGCCCGGCAATGAGAATCACCAGGCCGATGACCATTGCGAAGATGGGCCGATGGATGAAATATTTAGACACGAGCCCTCAGCCCCCTTTCTTTTCCTGGCTGCCAGGCTGTTCCGTGGGCACCACCTGCTGTCCCGGGATGGCCCTTTGCAGCCCTTCCACCACCACCCGGTCCCCGGCCTTGAGTCCCTCAGTGACAATGAAGAAATCTTGATAGCGCTCCCCTAGGGTGACGGTATGGAGCGCTACCTTGTCATCCTTACCCACCACTAAGACGCTGGTTATTCCCTGCATGACCTGCACTGCCCTCTGGGGCACCAGGAGGGTGTCGGGCCTCTCTTCCAGCATGACCCGGATGCGGCCGAACAGCCCGGGTCTGAGCAACCGGTCGGGGTTTGGGAAGCTCACCCACACGTTCAGGGATCCGGTGGTCAGGTTCAGGGCCCGGTCCACAAAGCTGAGCCTGCCTCTGTGGGGATAGACGGAATTGTCGGCGATGATCAATTCGAACGGTGCGGCACCCTTCTCCGGTGGGAACGGATTCCCTTCACGGAACTCTTGGGCCCGGAGCAGGTAGTCAGCTTCGCTGAGGCTGAAGACCACCCGCATGGGATCCCAGGCAGACACCGTGGTCAGAACGGTCTGATCCCTGGAGACCAGGTTGCCCACCGTCACTTCTTCCTTGCCGATAATGCCGGTGATGGGGGAGTAAATTTCGGTGAATTTCAGGTCCAGCTCGGCCCTGGCAATAGCAGCCTGGGCCCTTTCAATGGAAGCTCGGCTGTATTGGACTGCCGATTCGGCGTTGTCCAGGTCCACCTGGGGGGCGGCATCTTCGGCTACCAGGGGGTGCAGACGCGCCACATCCTTCTGGGCCTTCCCCAGGGACGCCTGAGCCTGGGCCATGGTCCCCCGGGCTTCTTGCAAGGCCGTCTTATAAGGCCGCTGGTCGATAACAAAGAGGAGCTGTCCGGCCTTGACCTGGCTGCCTTCCTGGAAGAGAACCTTTTCAAGGAATCCTTCCACCCTGGCCCTTATCTCCACACTTTGGCGGGCCTCGGTCCGGGCAACGTATTCTCCATAAATAGGGACGGTTCTCGGGGTCACCGGTGCCACTACCACGGTCGGAGGCGGGAGGCCCTGCGAGGTTTGAGCTTGATCCTTGGAACCACAGGCCGCAACCAGAAGCAGGAAAATGCCGAGGCCGACCCGGGTAAATTGCTGAAGACTCTGGCGGTCAGGGTATCGGGTCTTAAGCATGGAAAACCTTTCACGGCGGCTCACCCGCCAGGACGGGTGGGTTAAGGAAAAATCGTTACAGCCCGACATTCGGTTTTTCGGCTCGGGTCGAGGCAAGGTGAATAAACTTAAAGCAGATGGTTGTGCCCTAGAACAAAACAGGATAACCTAACCTAATAAAATCCAGCTGATAGGAAAGAGCCTCTTGGAGGCTTTTGGATACCAAGCCTTCTGGAGATTGTCAAGGAGTTCTCAAGGACATTTTCGTTTCAGTTCTTGAGTAAGGATGGAGCAGAAATGTCGTTCCATGTCTCTTTTGGGGGAGCAGCATGCCGGTCGCCCGGAAATAAGCCATCATGCCTGTTCTCCAGCTTGTGAAGCCTGTCCTGAGCTTGTTGAAAGTTGGGTCGAGTCTTGGTAGCCTTGAGAAGCTCTGCCTGTGCCATAAGCGAATCGATTGCCCGGTCAACCTTCTCCAGGGCTCTCCTGAGAGAGTTGGACTCGCTTGTCACCGTTCCGGCCGGCCACTTGCGGGCATTTTACGTTCCCTCACTGCCTCGCGCTGGAGTTCCCAAATGATGCAGTAAGTCCGATGCCGGCAGTAGAGTTCCGGGTCGGAGCAAACCGCGCAGGACTCGAGGCAGCTTTCACAGTAGCCGTATTCAAGCTTGTTGCAGAAAACTTTGGCGTCAGCGTCCGGATGAAAACGGCATTTTCTTTCGGTGGTGCTCACCGGTTTGTTTCCCTCAGCAAAAAGAGAGGCCCCTCTGCATGGTCAAGAAAGGAAACGGAACTGCCGACTTGCTCTCCACAAAGCCCTAAAACTGCCACCGCCTCAAGGTTTCCAGCATGTCGTGCCGGGTCAGGTCATACTGGATCGGGGTGACGGAAATGAAGTGCTCTTCCAGGGCCAGGGAGTCTGCCAGAGGGTCGGTGTCCTTCGTAAAGGTTGAATTGCAGAGCCAGTAGTAAACATGGCCGCGCGGGTCCACCCTCCGGTCGTAGCGTTCCAGATGTTTTTTCTTCCCCTGATGAGTGATGCGGACCCCTTGAATATCTCTGTAGGGGACATTCGGGACGTTGACATTCAGGGACATGCCTTCCGGAAGACCTTCTCTTTCGATGATTTTAAGCAGTCGCGGGATGAATTCGGAAACGGCACTAAAGTCTTCGGGCTTGAAGGAGTCAATGGACACCGCCACTGACGGAACGCCCAGCACGGCCGCCTCAGTTGCTGCCGAGACCGTCCCGGAATAGATGACATTTACCCCGACATTGGCTCCCAGATTGATCCCGGAAACCACGACCTGCGGTGGCGGAGACATCAGCTCCGTAATGGCAATCTTTACGCAGTCGGCCGGAGTCCCGTTCAGGGCGTATCCAAAAAAAATCCCGTTGCGATGAACGGTATCCACGCGCAGCGGGTCAAGCCAGGTGATGGCATGGCCTACCGCACTCTGTTCGGTTTCGGGAGCAACCACGGTGATGTCATGTTCCTGAGCAAGGGCAAAATAGAGAGCCTCGATGCCTTTCGAATAAATTCCATCGTCATTTGTCAAAAGTATGCGCATGAGTTTCCAGCCTTTCCGTAAAGCTTGACTTCACAGTCCTGTCTTTGGGAGAATAACGATGCGAAGATTTTTCCTTTCTCTACTTATCCGGTTGGGTTCGAGCATGCTTGACCATCAGCAATTCCTGCCTTTCCATTGGTTTGAATCGCAGATGATCCCGAGAAAACATAGCACATGCAGGGGAGGAAGGTAAGCTTTCGGATTAATCGGTTGAGGAACCGGGAAGTCATGCTTGACGAGAAAAAACCAGCCGTATTCATTGAAGAAGATGCGCCTCGGGACGGCCTTCAGAATGAACCCGGGATCTTCTCCGTCGCAGAACGCATCGAACTGGTCAACGCCCTTTCCCGGTGCGGGTTCAGGCGCATTCAAATCGGGGCCTTTGTGAATCCCCGGCGGGTGCCGCAGATGGCACAAACAGAGCGGGTGTTCGAAGGTCTTGATCGATATCCGGGAGTCACCTACTCTGCTTTGGTGCTGAACAAGAAAGGGCTGGACCGGGCGGTTTCGGCAGGGCTCGAGCATGTCTCGATTTTTGTTTCGGCAAGCGAGACTCACAGCCGAGAGAACAGCAGCTGTTCCGTTGATGAGGCTACCATTGCGGCGCGCTCCCTCATCGAACAGGCAAAGTCTTGCGGCCTCACGGTGCAGGCGGGAGTGATGAATGCCTTCGGCTGTCGTTTCGAGGGAAGCATTCCACCCCGTCGGGTTTTGAAGCTCATGGAAGTTTATTCGGAGAGCGGGGCTGATGAGGTCAACCTTGCGGATACGTCCGGGGTCGCTCATCCGGGGCAGATCGCAGAGATGCTCAGTGAAATTGGAAACGCCTGCGAGTTGCCTTTATCGCTTCACCTTCACGATACCTACGGTTTTGCCCTGGCCAATGTATACGCGGCATGGAACTCGGGGGTCAACAGGTTTGATGCCTGCTGCGGGGGACTTGGGGGCTGCCCCTTCATACCGGGGGCGGCGGGCAACGTGGCGACGGAGGACGTGGTTCATCTTTTTGAGTCAATGGGAGTTCCTACGGGGATTTCTCTGGAGTGCATGGCTGAGGTGGTATGTCGGCTGGAAAAGAAAATTGGGCGATGCCTGCCCGGTCGGTATGCCAGATCACAAGGGTTTTGTTGACGCCTGTGATCAGAATGGTTTATGTTTAAGACATTGATAAGCCGTACTAAATCTGGTTCGGTTCGAACAGACCGAGGGAACCTCGGTTTTGAGGAGGGGGAATGAAGATGCGATCCATCCTGGCATCAGTTCTGATGGGCGGGATCCTACTGGCACTGGTTTCCTCGTGCACGTTGATGCAATTGCTCAATCCACCAGAGGGTGAACTCCGCTTGCTTCGCCTGCAGGTGCCGGAAATCACCGAGGAAGATCTTCCCTATGATATCGTGGTGACTTTCGAGGCCGATGGCAGACCGACAATTAAGAAATCCTGCTTTCGCTGGCTAACGGAAAGGGGTTCTGTCTCATCTCCGCCTCTCTCTTGCTACGCAACCGAAGCCCAGGACAATCGGGCGATCGGGTCGGCCTGTGCTCGATGGACGGCGGAGGGGCCGCATGCACAGAGTTCCCCTCTTTTCTGTGCAGGCATTGAACGCGTGGAGTACGGTAGTCCGGGCCGCTTCATTGCCAAGATTCAGACCCGGAATGTGGCGGCATCCTATAATTGGTTGGAATGCTATGCCGAATACTTGGTTGACGGGCACCTGAAGCAGAGCAACAGAATCAAGGCGGCAATTGCGGTCTCTGAGTGAACGTGGGAGTATGGAGGATATTGGAGCAACATGTCTGCGGTTTCGAAGTAATGCTTGACAACTTCGGAAGAACAAAGCGGCAACGCATGAGATATTAACGAACTGCTTATTTTGTCCTGGAAGGGAGGAAAGCCATGAGTGTTTACAAGATCATCGAACTTGTCGGAACCAGTGAAGTGTCATGGGAAGATGCGGCCATGCAGGCGGTCACGACCGCCAGCAAGAGTCTCAGGGAACTAAGGATTGCAGAGATTTCGAAACTGGATCTGAAAATTGAGGAAGGAAAGCCCGTCGCCTATCGCGTGCGCATCAATGTCTCTTTTAAGTACGAAGGCTAGGATCAGTTAATCAGGTAGTCTGTCTTCTCCTCACCGAGCTGAACTCATACGCTGCAGTTCTGCTGACCTGGATCCTGAAACCACAACTGCCATCGGTTTATCATGCGAATTGGACCCACCTGATGATTCTTTTCCCGCCTTCAGATGGTTTTTATTGCCGGCCGGCCGCTTTGTTCTTTGATTCTGAAAAGGCGTAAGAAAGCTAGAACTTGTCGAAATGGACAAATTCATGGGCCTCTTTTCGCCTGGGGGCCCCAGGTTTTTTTGCGGGATAACCGAGGGGGATCAGCACCACGATTTCGTAGCCGGCGGGGATCCCCAGTATTTCTTTTGCTCTGTCGTGGTCAAAATACCCCACAATTACTGTCCCCAGGCCCAGACCGTGGGCTGCCAGGCAAAGGTTCTGGGTAGCCAGGCCGAGGTCGAACATAAGCCATTCTCCGAACTTGGTGGTCATCTGGCCGTGGTAGTAGCCTGCGCTCTCCCGTTTGCCGCACAATGCCAGGACCACGGGAGCGTTAACCATCGCCTTGGTGGCCGGGTTTCGCCTGCTGATCGTCTCCTGGAGCTTCTGCTTGGTTTCCGGGCTTCTGATCACAATCAGTTCCCAGCATTGCGTGTTGGCCCAGGAAGGGGTCCACCTCAGCGCCTCAAAGAGCTGGTTCAACCCCTCTTCCGGTACCTCTTTTTGCTCGTACTTCCGGATACTCCGCCGACTTTTGATGACACTCATGAGTTCCGCCAACTCATTTCTCCTCTTTTGAATAGAAACCGATCACTTCTGGTCATCGTAATTTATGTCTAAATGAATGAAATGAGCAAGGCTTTGGTAAACCACCTGCAGAATCAATCAGTGCCCGGAGCTCTTTCCAATCCCATGGCGGTCCGCGAAAGACGGGTTGATCGGGCGGCCACGGCCAGTCTTTGGGCATGGGGGAGATAATGCTCATCTCCTCTTTCGTGATGGGGTGATTGAGGGTGAGCCTTGAAGCAACCAGGGCAATCTGCTTTCGTGCCAGCGGAGCCCCCGCTCCATAGCGCAAGTCCCCGAGGATGGGGTGCCCAAGGTGCGACATTTGAACTCTTATTTGGTGATGTCTCCCGGTTTCCAGCTGAATTTCCACCAAACTGGAGGATGTCGTTTGGGCCAGGACCCGGTAAGAGAGTCGGGCCTCTCGACTGGCAGATGTCGGTGTGGGTGCGATGCGGCTGGAACGGTTTTCAGGATGTTCAATGTGATCGATCAAGCGCCCTGAGCTCCTCGCCGGATTGCCGGTTACGATAGCGAGGTAATATTTCCCTATCCTTCCGGAACGGAACTGCTCGCTGACGCGTGCGGCTGCCTTGGAGGTGCGGCAAAAAAGCATGACCCCCGCTACGGGGCGGTCCAGACGGTGGACCAAACCCAGGAATGCCTCGCCCCTCTTGCGATAACGCTCCTTTATCCAGGTCTTGGCGAGGTCCAGAAGGGAGTGGGCGCCGGTCCGATCGCCTTGAACGAGGAGTCCTGCTGGTTTATAAAGGGCGAGAAGGTGATTGTCTTCATACAGGATGGGCCAGGAGAGGTGATAAAAATAGGGTTTGCTCACCATTCCCTGTCTCCCCGGGTGAGGATTATGGCGTAGACCGTTGCGCTGGGTAATCGTTGCAGCGCTGCTTCGACATATGAAGTGACCATAAGCGGGAATCATGCCTCAGAGAAGTCGTAACCGATCCAACGAACGGAGTCCTCAATCTGAAACCATGGGTGAGCTCCTGAGATCATGCGGGGTGAGTCTTTCCGCAACTCAGTTAAGCAAGCTCTGGACATATCACCAGTTGTTGCGCGAGCACAATACCGAACTCAACTTGACGCGCATTCATAATTTTACCAGCATGGTCTTGAAGTTGTATGTTGATTCTATCCTTCCCGGACAACTGATGGAACTGCCGTCACCGCTGCTTGATCTGGGCACGGGGCCGGGAATGCCAGGAATTCCTCTGAAAATCGCCTACCCGGACCTGCATGTCGTTCTCGCTGAGAGCCGTCAAAAAAGGGTGGATTTTTTGAGAATGGTCCGGGAATCTTTGCAGCTCGAAGGACTCGAGATTGTCGGGAAAAAGATTGCCGCAGACTTTCAGGACAGCGTGGCCGGTGTCATTACCCGTGCCCTCGAGAGCATTGCCATCACTCTGGATCGCATTGCCGGGTGCCTGGTGAAGGATGGTCTGGTGATTTTTATGAAAGGACCTCACTGTGACCACGAGATTCAAGAAGCTCAGCTGCGATCCGGCCAGGAATACCGGTTGCTTCAGGACCTTCCTTATCGGATTCCCAATACTCCTCACCAGCGTCGTCTGGTGGTCTTCCAACGGACGGGTGAGCCGCTCGGAGAAAGAAAGAGACAGGCAATGAGACGGCACCCATTACGCCAGATCGACAGTGAGAGAAATGAGCTCTTCAAAAATCTGAAGAAGCTTCTGGGAAGCCACGGCATCAAGAAGCAGCAAAAGGCTTTAGTAGGCGGCCCGAAACAAACAACTGAGATCTTGAGGCAGACTCCCGACCGGTGTGAAGCCTGGATCACAAATGCCGAGGGGGCGCCCCCGCCTCCCGATGCCCCTGACCATCTGACCTGGTTTCAATTGGAGTCCTCATTGTTTCAGCAAATCGATATTTTGGGAACCCATTCACCGCTGCTGTTGGTGAGCATTCCCGAGGTGTCCAAATGGGAACCGCGAGATGGGCTGCCCCGCGGCTGCACGGTGTTCATTCCGTTTCAGGACCCGGAAAATGTCGGCGCCGTCATCCGCTCTGCAGTCGCTTTTGGCGCCGCCCAAGTGATTCTCCTCACCGAAAGCGCCCATCCTTATCACCCGAAGTCGCTGCGGGCCTCCGGAGGGGCAGTCCTTTACGCGAAGCTGCTGGAAGGCCCCTCACTGCATGATCTGCCGGAGGACTTGCCGCTTATTGCTCTTTGGCAGCGGGGTGTGGAGATTTCAAAGTCGGTTTTTCCGGAAAGCTTCGGTTTGTTGGTCGGCATGGAAGGGCCAGGGTTGCCAGAGCGGTGGCTCAAGAACGCTCTGGCCATTCCCATTCACCCGCAGGTGGAATCGCTGAATGCGGCAACTGCGGCAGCCATCGCCCTCTACGTGTGGTCAAGGTCCGTAAGGGTCAGGGGCTGACAGTGAGGTTAGCAAGGATTCTTTGCTTCCGGGACAGGATCAGTTAAAGTGCAATGTGAAATATGAGTCTACACCAATGACAAGTCAGTCGGGAGGTGGCCTGAGGATGACCCTGAAAGCCGATACCTGTTATCTTTGCGCGACCCAGGAGGGGGCGTCGATTCGCCAGTGCTCCACTTGCGAAATGCAGGACATTGTGGAAGCTTCCCATGACGGTC